>FUFK010040263.1_pt1 | contig 76343 bp, 83 predicted proteins | sample 1021851 | NCBI WGS metagenome assembly FUFK01 (sample SAMEA51879418, study PRJEB19060) | metagenome | reverse complement strand
GACCTTGCATTGGTTGGATCTGTGGGATTGCTTTTGGCTATCACTTTGTTCTTCAGCCTGTTATTATTTTTATAGTTGTTTTAATTGGTATGGATATTCCAGAATTACCTAGTTTTGATATGGGTACACTTTTAACTGTATTAGGTGGTATGCTAGGCATCGGAGGATTAAGAACATATGAGAAGCAGAAAGGATTAACAAAATGAGTTTTAAATTAAGTCAAAAATCTCTTGATAAATTAGAAGGTGTTCATCCAGATATGGTTAAGTGTGTTAAAACTGCCATAGGTTTGACTAAAGTTGATTTTGGTGTTATCTGTGGAATGAGAACAGAAGAAGAACAAAGGGAACTTGTAAATAAAGGTGCAAGTAAAACAATGAAATCAAAACACCTTACTGGTCATGCTGTAGATTTAATGGCATATGTTGGTTCTAGAGCAAGCTGGGAATTAAATCTTTATGACGATATTGCTGATGCAATGGCTCAAGCTGCAAAAACACATAATGTTCCTATTAAATGGGGAGCAGCTTGGAGTATAGGAAATATAGCTCAATGGAATAGTGGAATGGAAGGTGCTATGAATAGCTATATTGATCTAAGACGTAGCGAAGGAAGAAGACCTTTTATTGATGGACCACATTTTGAGTTAATGATCTAATATGCCTTTACAACTATTACAATATAAACCAGGAATAGTAAAAGATATAACAGAATATTCTGCAGGTAAAAATGGACCATTTTGGATTGATGGTAGTTTGGTTCGTTTTCGTAATGGATATCCTATGAAAATAGGTGGTTGGCAAGAAGACGAGATTTTTAGAACTGATTCGGCAGGTACAATTACAAGTACAATCACAACTCTTCAAGGTGTTGGAAGAAAAATGGTATTCTGGAGAGCTAATGCTGATGGTGAAGACAGAATTGCTATAGGTACTCATACACATTTATATATTATACAAGACCAAGTTTTATATGACATTACTCCATTAAGAGATGTTTCTAATACTGCCACGACAACAGGTGAAGCAGTTGATTCTAGTGAGACTGAAATAGATTTAGCTTCTGTTACAGGTTTTACAACAGCAGGTGCAATAAAAATAGGTAGTGAGATTATTACTTATACTGGTATTACTTCATCAACTTTGACAGGTTGTACTAGGGGAACAAACAGTACATCAGCTGCCAGCCACGACAATGGTGCAACTGTTAATCAAGTATTAATTGGACCTATTGCTACAACTGATGAAAGCACAACCATAACTATTACAGATACAGCACATGGTGCAAAAGTTGGTGATTATGTTGTTTTAAGTGGTGCAACTGCTACTGGTGGAGTTGATGGAGATGGTGATCCAACTTTTACAACTGAAATTTTAAACAGACCAGAAGGTTTTGAGATTACTGCTGTTACAACCAATACTTTTACTGTAACTGCACCATTAGCAGCAACTGCGACAGTTTCAGCAGGTGGTGGTAATGATGTTGTCATTAGTTATCTAATAGGAACTGATGCAGGTTTAGGTATTCAAACTTCTGCTCCTGCACTTGGTTGGGGTGTAGGTGGTTGGGGTGAAGGAACTTGGAACACTCCTAGAGCAGCATCTGATTCTGATGTTAGTTTAGACAATTCATCTTGGAACTTAAATCTTTGGGGAGAAGACTTACTTGCTGGAGTTAGAGGTGGTCGTCTTTATTATTGGGATACATCAGGAACTGTTGCAAACAGAGCAGTATTAGTATCATCTTTGTCTGGTGCAGATAGTGTTCCAACTGTTGCTAGAATAACAACTGTTTCTTTTCCAGATAGACATTTTATAGTTGGTGGTTGTACAGAATTCGGTGGTGCTGGTAATTTCGATCCTATGCTTGTCAGGTTTTCTACTCAAGAAGATTTTACAAAATTTAAACCAACAGCAACAAATACAGCAGGTGATCAAAGATTAGAAATAGGAACAAAAATTGTTGCTATGGTAAGTGCTAGAGAAGAAACGATTATATCTACAGACGAAGCTATTTATGGTATGACTTTTGTTGGTCCACCATTTACATTTTCTTTTAGATTATTAGGGACAAATGCTGGTGCTGCTGGTATTAATACAATGATTGGTGTTGATGGTAATGTTTTTTGGATGGGCAAAAGGAGCTTTTTCTCTTATGATGGTATTGTAAGAGAGATACCTTGCCCAGTTCAATCATATGTTTTTAATCGTATGCAAGACAAATATATAGACAAAGTTGTAGCAGGTCACAATAAAAGATTTAAAGAAGTGACTTGGTTTTATGTTAGTAATGATGTTGAATATAAAGTATTTTTTAGCAGTATTACAGCAACAAATGCATCAACTACTTTTCCTGCTGATTTTAGAGTTGGAGACTCGATAGAGGTTGGAGACTCTACTAAAATTTTACATTTTTACAATGTAGGCAGAGCTAGAATAACTAATGTAAATAATAATGTAGCAAGATCAGATTCAGTTAGTGGACAAATAACATTTAGAATAGACACTTCAGATCCAGAATTTGGTGGTTCAGGTGTTGGTAAATTCGATCTTGCAGGTTTAATTGAGAAATGGTCATTTACTGAAGCACCAAGCACTTGGACTAGAGTTAGAAGAAATGATTATCAAAATGGTGTATTAGAAAATGTAACAACTGGAACTATATCATTATTAGAATATGGTTTAAATTCAGCAGATGGTGGTTATTCTGAAAATCCTGAGCCTGATAGTTATGTAACTTATAACTATCAAGAAAACATATGGACAATCGGAACATTAGACAGGACAGCTTGGTCTGATTCTTTTGGAGCTAGAGGAGTTCCTTTTGCTTTGGATAGTAATGGTAAATTATATAATCATGAAATAGGAAATTCAGCAGATGGTCAGAATATGAATGCTTTTATAGAAGGATCACCTCAGGAATTGTCAACTGGTGGTGAGAATACTTATCTTGTTGATAAAATAATTCCTGATATTCGTATGGGTTCAAGTACATCTTTACAACTTTCTGTAAATACAAAAAAATATCCTAATGTTACAACTGATGATTCTTCTTTTAATTATTATAGTTCTGCTAATCAAGGATTAACAAAAGGACCATTTACTTTAAATGCTAGTACACAAAAAATTAGCATGAGAGCTAAAGGTAGACAAATGAGTTTAAGAGTACAAAGTTCTGGTTCTAATGATGAGTGGACAATGGGAACATTTAGAATTAATGCAAGAGAGGATAGTATGAGATGACAACTGCTGCAAGTGGACATTTAAGATTACCTTCACCACCTGAAAAATATGAACAAGGTTTTATGGCTAGATTTATAAATAGCTTAGAATTAGAAAAGCAATTAACATATTTTGCTGCTAATAATGGATTAACAAATGTAGCAAATCAATCAGAAGCAACAGCATGGTTTATGGGATAAATGCCGAATAATTATAAAAATGCTAAATTAGATTTGACAACTACAAACTTAACAACTTTGTATACATGTCCTAATGCAACAACTGGTTTAGTTAAATCTATTCTCGTTTCGGAGGATAGTGGTAATGCAGATACAATTACTGTATCAATTACTGATAGTAATTCTGTTGCTTTTAGTTTATTTAAAGTAAAGGCAGTAGGAGCAAATACAACAGTTGAATTATTGACACAACCATTAGTCGTACAAGAAAATGAAATTTTAAAAGTTCAAGCAGCAACAGCAGATAGACTACATGTCGTCGCAAGTTTTTTGGAGGTAAGTTAAAATGACTGAACATACAATAGGAGCACAAGAGCCAGATGAAGGAACTGAATTTACTTATGATCTTTATAGATTAAGGAGAGTCAATCCTGATTTGGGTGGTCGTAAATTTCAAGATGTTTATGGACGTGGTGATTTACCTAACTTTAAATGGGTAGAAGCTATAAAAACAGGAACAAGAAAATATGATCCTACAAATACTGAAGACAGGAAAAGACTAGAAGAATATGGCAAAAAATATATACAAGAAGGTGGTGCTGCTTCTGGTATGCTTAGTCCACAAGAATTAATAGGGGAAATAGCACCAGTTGCAGGAATGGTTGGAGAAAGTGTAGGAGAAAGTTTATTTACAGGAGGTAGTATTGGAGAGGGTTTTAGAGACCTTTATTCTACAACTGCAGGGGACATAACTCCAGCTCAGACTTTATTTTCAGATTTAACATCTGCAAAAGCAGCAAGAGCAGCAGGATTGTCTGATGAGTTTAGTCAGTTAGCTAAAGCAGGTATGAGAGGTGGTGTTATAGACACAGCCGATATTCCTTCAGGTCTTGATGCAGGTGCTTTAGGAGGTGTAGAGGGGAGAAATTTAATTAAAGGAGCAACCACTACTGATCTTTTAAATCCAATGACAGAAGCAGGAGCACAAAATGTAAAAGGTGCTTTAGGAGGTGCTATAGGAAATTTTGCTGTACAATTAGCTTTAGGTCAAGATCCTGTAAAAGCAGCAAAATCAGCAGGAGCAGGAGCTATTGGAAAAGTTATAGGAACAGCAATAGGTGGTCCGATAGGTGGATTTATTGGAGGTGCTTTAGGAGGTATAGTAGGTGGAAGAGTTATTTGTAATGAATTAATGAAACAAGGATTAATGTCTAAAGAAGAGGTTATTCTTGATTATAGATTTACAAGAGACTATTTAACTCCTCAGCATGTTAATGGTTATCATCTCTGGGCAGTATGGGTTGTAAAACAAATGCGTAAAGGAAGAATGGTAAAACTTTGGAAATATATAGCTCAATCTAGAGCCAACGAGATTGCTTACATATATGGTAAAAGAGAAAAACCAGATTATGCAGGAAAAGCAATAAGAATGATTGGGGAGCCTGTCTGTTGGTTTCTTGGTTTATTTTGTAAAAAAACAGACTGGTCAACTTTATATAAAGAAAAGGAGATATAATGCCTGGACATATGGACAAAATGACTGATGATGCTATGATGGCAGAAACAGATCAAATGATGCAAAATCCTATAAGGCAAATGCCTGAGGAATCTAGAAGAAACTTAATGATGCCATCTGAGGAAATAACAGCTGTTTTAGTTTCTAGGATTGCTAATATGACGGAAGAAGAATTAACTAAATTAGATTCAGCAATAACTCCAGAAGTTGCTAGAATTTTAATTAAGCTTTTACCTGAATTAGCTGACCTTATTAGACAAGTTGCTAATAGACAACCAACTCAACAAAGAGAAATGGGTGCTTTAGGTAGTATGTAATGGAAATAAGGAAAGCAGAAAAGTCTGATATAAAAGAGCTTTATAATATTTTAATTTGTATGCATTCTGAAACTGAATTACCAGTTGATTCTATTTGCGAGAAAAAGCTTTTTATGACAATTTATTCTGTTATTGAAAAAGGAATTGTGTATATTGCCATTGAGAAAAATAAAATTGTTGGATCAATAGGTGGTATGTTTAATTCTGAGTGGTGGTCTTTAGATAAATTTTTATGTGACCTTTGGTTTTATGTTATACCAAAACACAGGAAATCTACTGCAGCCATTAAATTAGTAAAAAGCTTTATTAATGATGCTAAAAAGGTTAAAGTTAAAACAAAATTAGGTCATGTTTATTCTGGTGATATTGAGCGTAAAGACAAATTTTTTGAAAGGTTAGGTCTTGTAAAAGCAGGATCTTTTTATATGGAGGTTTAAAAAATGGCATATGGTTGTGCTGGAGGAACGATACAGCTTCCTGAATATACAGAACAATTCGGAGTAACAGACTTACCAGCTTGGGTTTCTGCTGGAGGTAAAGCTTTATTTGAACAAGCTGCTGAATTAGCATCTAGCGATATTGGACCATCTAACATTCCTATGATTGCTTCTTATGGTCCAGATGGCAATTTGTTAACAGAAGAAGAACAAATGGCTGCAAAAATGTTAACAGAGGGTGCAACATCATATCAACCATTTTTAGATCAAGCTGCAAATATTGCAGGAACATTAGGTCAAGGTTATGATTCTATGTCCCAGCAAGAATTATTAGGAACTCCATTTCAAGGAATGTCCCAGCAAGAATTAATGGGTGATTATCAAGGTGCAACTAGAGATGAATTGTTAGGTGGTGGTTTTAATATGGAAACTGCACAGCCATTTTTAGACATCTATCAACAAGCTCAAGATGCATCTGTAAGAGAATTACAAGATCAAATTGCTCAACAGCAATCCCAAGCAAGAGCATCTGCAGCACGTGGAGGGGGAGGTTTTGGATCTCGTTTAGGTATTTTAGAAGCAACATTAGGTGCTGAAGGTGCACAACGTGCTGCTGATTTAAGATCAAGAGCTGCAGCTGAAGGATTAGGTTTTGCTGCAAATAGGTTTGATGCCGACAGAGGTGCAAGATTCCAAGCTGAAGACTTAATGAGAGGTCAGTTTTTACAAGATAGAGCTGGAAGATTTGATATAGATGCTTCTAGAAGAGCACAATTTGATGCAGACAGAGCTGCAAGATTCCAAGCAGAAGATGCTGCAAGGACTGGTTATGAAACTGGTGAAGCTTCAAGATTAAGACAATTACAATCTGTACAAGCTTTAGCACCATTGACTCAAAGTTTACAAGAAGCTGCAGCACAAGGTCTTATAACAACTGGTGAAGCTAGAAGAAGATTAGATCAAGCTGTAATTGACATGGCTAGAGCTGAGGATTTACAACAACAACAATTACCTTTCGAAAGATTAAATTTTGCTTTAGGTGCATTACAAGGTGTACCATATGGACAAACAACTTATGGATACAGATTAGGAACAACAACTCAGCAACAACCTAACTTGTTTGGACAGGTATTAGGTGCAGGAGGTGCATTAGGTGCAGCATATCTTAAAGGAATGGGAACATAATGACTAAACATACTTTCGGAGCTTCAAGCAGTGATTTAAGCGATGTTTCTTTAGGAGCATTAAGAACTGTCGCAGGCAGTGATAAAAGAGCACAACAAGCACTAGCTCTTGCAAATGAGCTTACTCCTCAAATTGAATTCGATCCTTACCTTGCTGCCTTACAATTTTTTACACAACTAGGAGCAGAATCTTCCAAACCAGGAGCAACATTACTAGGATCTGCAGCATCTGCAGTACCAGCAGCAACAAATTATTATGCTAATGTATTAGAAGCTCAGAAAAAAGCAGACCAAAGTAAATTATCAACTGCTTTAGATCTTGCTAGTGCTTTAAAACCTTCAACAACTGGAACAACTTCTTATAAGGAAGTAGAAGTAGAAGATCCTAAAACTGGAACTAAAACTATAACTATGATGAACTCTCAAGAAATTGCTCAAGCAAAAAAAGAGGGTAAATTAGTTCGCTCTGCACCTTCAGCAACAACTAAATCATTTACTAAAAGAACACTTTACAAAGGTGACAAGAAAAAAGACGTTTACACCTTAAATGATTACAATCTCGCAATAGCAGATGGTTGGTCAACAGAAAGTGATATTAAATCTTCTTCTGAAAAATCATTTACTAAAAGAACACTTTACAAAGATGGTATTCAAAAAGATGTATATAGTCTAGATGAATATAATACAGCAATAGCAGATAATTGGTCAACAGAGAAAAAAATTAAAACTGGTGGAGGAACAAGCCAATTTGAAAGGTTTTTTGCAGCAGTAAATGATATCGGAAATCGTTTAGCAGATCCAAATTTGAAAGATAGTGTAACTCAATTAGAAAAAAATCAATATTCTGCGTATTTTCAAAAGTTGACAGAAGGTGGTGAATTTACTGAAACTGTAGATGGTGTAACAACTACAATTACAAGACCAGGAATTGATCTTGCAGGAACAACAAATTTACCAATCCCAGAAGATTTAGATTTAGAAAAAGTACTGAATACGAAAAAACAAAAATTTGATCAGAATCAAAATACTTCTGCAACATTCGGAAGTAGAATGTTATTTAATGAAGGTATATTAAGAAATGTTTTAGCAGATGGTTATGTTTTGACTTTAGAAGATATTGCTGGTATAAGAGCAAGAAAAATTTTAGGTTTAGGAAATTTAGGTGTAGGTACACAAGCTCAACAATTTCATGTTGCAGCACAAAACTGGGTTGCAGCTCAACTAAGAAATGAATCAGGTGCAGCTATTGCACCATCAGAATATGCAGATGCTTTAGAGCAATATTTCCCTAAAGTTGGAGACAGTAGAGAAACAATATTACAAAAGCAAGCTTTAAGAGAAGAAGCAACTAGAGGTATGATAAATTCTGCAGGAGATGCATTTAATGTTATTTTCCCTGATGCTGTTCAATACTTAACATTTACTAGTGGAGATCAAACATATAAAATTTTAAATCCACAAGGATATGCAAATGAAAAATTAGCTAAAACTGATTTAGGAAGAGATTTATTATTTAAGGAAACAATTAAGTCCAAAACTCTTACAGATTTAAAACGTATGTTAGCAAACCCCAATGCTGCAAACTTATATAGTGATGAAATGTTAGATGCAATAGCTGAAGAAATCCGAAAAAGAAATAGTGAACAAAACTAAAAGCAGGATAAATTAAATGTCAGAACACACCAAGGAAGAAAAATTACAAAAACTTCGTAAAGAATTGGATATTGAAGTTTTACCTGAAGAGGAAGTCGATCAAGAAACTGGACTTACAATGGCAGATAGAGCAAGACTTACAGCTTCTGGTTTATTGTTTAACTGGGCAGATGAAGCAATTGCAGGAATAAAAGCTTTGAGTCCTAATGTTACTTATGAAGAAGCTTCCCAATATGAAGAGGATAAGCTAAAAGAAGCTCAGGCTAAAAAAGGTTCTTTGAAGTATGAAATAGGAGGTGCTTTTTTACCGACTGTTGGTGCATTAATTGCAGCTCCATTTACAGGAGGTACATCAGCAGGAGCAACTGTTCCAACTTGGACAAGACTTATAGGTGTTGGTATGGGTCAAGGTTTTCTTTACGGAACAGGAGCATCTGAAGAAGAAGGAATTGATAGGTTAAAAGATGCTCCAGTATCAACTTTAACAGGTGCTGTTACTAATCCATTATTTGCTAAACTAAGTCAAAAAGTACAAAATAAACTTTTACCTGTTATAGATTATGCTAGAAGAACTGTAACAGGAAAAGTTGGTAAAAATGTAGAGGATGAACTTATAAGGATTGTTGAGGATAGTGGATTTACTATTGATGAAATAATAGAAAAAGTATCTAAAGGAGAAATTATTCCTGAGATGTCAGAAGAAGCAGCAAAGGTTGTTGCAGGATTTGCTAGTAAAGCAGGTCCAGGATCTCCAATAATAAGAAATGCTATAAATAGCAGGAAAAACGAATTTGTAGAAAATGTTTATAGTTCTTTACAAAAAGATTTAGCACCTGATGTTAAAAATCAAAATATATTTAAAACTTTTGCTGATAACACTAAAAAGTTAGAAAAATCTGAAAGTGATGCTTACAATGCTATATGGAAATCTACAGCAGGTCAGACATTCGATGAAATAGATGGCATTATTTTAGGTATTGCTCAAAAAAGTAAACAATCTAGAGCAAGAATAAATAAGTATCTAGATGATAATGGTTTTCCAGATATATTTAAAGTTAACAAAAGAGGTCAACTAGAACTTAAAAGATCTCTTACTTTAGAAGAAGGAGAAATTATTAAAAGAGCTTTTATGGATGCAAAAACATCTGCAAGAAATTCAGGTCTTAAGAATAAAGCCAAAACAATGGGTGAATATGAAAATGAAATAAAAGAAATATTAGATGGCATTTCACCTGAATTACAAAAAACAAGACAAAATTGGGCAATAATAAAAGACGCAGTTGATAAATATGAAATAGGTAAAAAAGTTTTTGGTCAAAACCCAGAAGAATTTGCTGTAGAGTTTCAAAGACTTGTTGACGCAGGTAATGAAGATGCCATCGCTGCACTTAGAGCAGGTGTAGCATCTGCATTAAAATTAAAATCCATGTCTCCTTCAGCATTGGGAACTATAACTAAACTAGCAGATAGAGATTTAGGACTTAATCAAAAGGAAAGAGTAATATTAGAAATACTTTATCCTGGAGAGCTATTAGAAGATATTATAACTAAAATAAATCAAGCACGTGGTTCTATTGTCGCAAGTAACAGAACTTTTGGTGGAAGTCAAACTAGGGAAAGAGGTGGTTCTGCTGACAGAGTTGGTATTGGGCAAACTGTTACAAATTTAGGAAGAATATTAACCTCTGGTGGAGCAGATATTGGTGCTGCTAAAAATATTGTATCAAGTTTTTTTAAAGCTGGTGAAGCTCCAGAATTTACAAATAAAGAATATGAAAAGATCGCAGAGTTAATTATTTCAGATGATCCAGAAGTTTTAAGGAAAGCATTAACAGATACAACAAAAATTGATGGTGCGTTACAAATTATTAGAAAAGCTATAGAAGCAGTATCAGCATCACAACCTAGAGTTTTAGCAACTACTACTGCTACAGAAGATGTAGGTGAATTTGTAGATCCAATTATATCAGATACTTTGTCAGGAATAGTAGGAACTATTAGTCCCTCAACTGCAGAAAAAATACAACAAGCAGTACAATAAATGGTTCTAGGAGATGTTGTTGCAGGCATACAACTTGTAAAGCAAAGTGTTGCCTTCATAAAAGAAAATATTAATACCTGTAAAGATATATCCGAAATTGCAGGATCTATAGATGATTTGTTTGAAGGCAAAAAACAAGTTGATAAAAGAAGATCTAAAAAAGATGGAATGTCTTTAGCTGAACAATTTGGTGTAAAAAGTGTTGCTCATGAGATAATAGATGCAAAATTAGCAGCAGAGGAGTTATATAATATCTCTGTTTTAATAGATCAAAGATTTGGTCACGGAACTTGGCAAACTATTTTAACAGAAAGAAACAAACGCATAGAAGCTGCAAAACAAGCTAGGAAAGAACAAATAAGAGTTAAAAGGCAACAACAGGCAGAATTGATGGAATTAGCAAAATATTTTTTTATTGGTCTTTGTATTATTGTTTTAATTGTTGTGGCTGCAATTATATATTCCATAGTAGCAAGAGATGATCCTTTGAATTTAATGAAATGAGTGAAAGAGATATAATATTAATATTTATTGTTTTGTTTGCTTTGTATTGGTCAACAGTATTTCCACCAAAATGGTTGCTTATAAAATAGGAGAAAAATATGTCACAAAAGAAATTACAAAAAGGTTCTCAATATGAAAAGTTTGACTTAGATAATAATGGTACAATTAGTGATGGTGAAATGGCTATGGCTCACAAAGTAGAGCAATTAGAGCACCAAAGAAATATGAATGAAAATTTAGACAAAATGATGGATCAGCAAAGATGGATATGCTGGGTATCTTCTGTTTCCTCTATATTTTTAATTATATTGTGTTTATTACCTATTATTCCAGAAAGTAGAATTGATATGTGTACAGCATTAGTTTCTACTTATGTTATAGCTAACTTGGGTATTGTATCTGTGTTTATGGGTGCAACAGCTTATTCAAAGAAAAACGGAACATCCCTAGATATAGAAAAATAAAGTTGAAAAATAATCAACACCTTTATTTGAACCTAGATGGCAAACAATACGTTTTCTGGCCAGAGCATAGAATAAAAGAATTAAATAAGAAGATGAATAATTTCGAAAGAGTAAAGCGAAAAAGAGATGAATATTTAAAAAGTTTAGAAACTAAGAAAGAATAACTTTTGCAAGCTCGTCCCATTGTTTATCTGATATATTACCTTTAGCAACCCAAGATGATATTTCTAATATTTTTTTAGTAGATGGTCTATCAAATAAAATTTTAGCATGTTTACCATTAATTAAGACTGTTAAGTCTCTAACAACTCTTATTAATATCCAAGTTTGACCTTTATTAGCTCTGTAATTTAGTGCCCAATAACATTGATTTAATTTAAAACCACTAGTAAATCTTTTTACTGGAAGTTTATGCATATATTTTAATTCTATCCAACCTGTTTTTCCTTTATGAATATAATGAATATCTGGCATTCCTTTCATAACTTTATTTTCTACACGATACATTTTTATCGGTAATTTATTCCTTACTAGTGTCCAAAAACTGCTCTCAGTCATCATTTTCCTCCATGAATAAAGATATTGGATCTTTTGTTACAATGTCTGCTATGTTCTTTTTATTTCTTAAAGCTTTAATAATTTTAGTATCTACTGATTTCCTAGTTTCTATATCTATGTATGTAACATTGTTTTTAGTGCCTATTCTATGGCAACGATCTTCGGATTGCATTCTTTGTTCTAGATCAAAACTATTAGAATAATAAATTGCATAATCAGCTGCAGTTAAGGTTAAACCGATGCCACCTGCTTGTGGTGTTCCTATAAAATATTTTACTTTAGGATTATTTTGAAATTCGCTTACTGCAAGTTCTCTGGCATCCGATGTTACGTCTCCATGATAACTTACTGCTAGATTACCAAGTTCCCTCTCTATGGCTTTTAAATCAGCTTTGAAACGTGCCCATATAATAACTTTAGAGTCTATATCACTTAGTATTTCTTTTAGAGCTTCTAATCTAGGATTTTTATCTTCTATTGGTCTTACATCTTTTTCTCCAGGAAACCAACCACAAAGTATTTGTTGAAGTCTTAATATTCTTGTAATTGCTTCTGTTGCTTCTATGACTTCTCCCTCCATTTCTGCAATAAAAGCTTTTTTCATTGTTGTATAAATTTTCTTTTGTTTGTCTGTCATTTCTACATAATGACGTTGGTATATTTTATCAGGCAGATCTAGGCAGTCTTTTTTAAGAACTCTAAAGGAGTGTCCTTCAATATTCCTAGTTAGTTCTTCAATGTTTTGATAAGAAATAACTTGCTTATTTTCGAAACCACCCATAATACAATATCTGGCTTTAAAAGAATAAAAGCTGTCATATCCTAATATTTGTGGATTAAGAAACTTAAATTGAGAATAAACATCTTCAGCACCTTTAGTAACAGGTGTACCAGTCATAATTCTTTTATATTTAGCAAATTTTCCGAACTTTGTTATCATCTTTGTTCTTTTTGCTCCAGGACGTTTAATCCTAGAACTTTCATCAACAACAAGCATAACATCTCCAGAGTAAAGTATTTTATTCATAAGCTCTATTGCCTTAGAGCTAACAAAAGCTTCAACATTAAAAGTAAATATTCTTAAAGTTTCTTTAGCTCCTAAGACTTGATTGTATTGCTCCAGTTTTTGCTTACCCATACCAGAACTATAATAAAAAGATTTATAAGGACACCAATCAGGCAAATGTATTTTTATTTCATTTATCCAGTTTCTGTGTACACCATTAGGTGCAATAACAATTAAGGAAGATATTTCACCTTTTGAATATAAATAAGCAGCATTATCTATAATGACTTTAGTTTTACCAGTGCCTTGTTCCATCAATAAAGCAAAACATTTTTTGTCTCTACACATGTAAAAAGCTTTTCTTTGATGATCAAAAGGTTTTGTTTTAAATTTAAAATCATCATTACTAGGAAGATCTGTTCCTTTCATTCTAAGGTTTTCTTCCATATCTTTTAAATTTTCTATATATTTATTAAGCTCAGGTTCAGCAGTTTCATCCCATTTAGCATCAGGAAAAAATTTATGTATTCTAGAAATATTAGCTCCTGTTGGATCAAACAATAAGTCTCTGCCAATCCATCTTTTAAATCCAGGAAGAGTAGACAGTTTTTCAAAAGTATCACCATCAAGTTTACACCTGATAATACAATACTTCCCAAAATCTGCTCTACTTATAATCATTTTATTTCTAAAACTTTTTTCCAAATTTTATCTTCAAATTTGATTTTAATATTACTAGCAAATTCATCTGCTTTAGCAATTTCATCTACAGTTGGTATCGAAATGTTATTATCTACATAAAAAACATGAACTGAAGTGTTGTAAACTAATTGTTTTTTAGTTTCAAAAAGAGCTGATTGTAAATTTTCCACTTTCTTTTCTAGCTCACTAATTTTATAATGAAGGTCTCTATTTATATAATCCATTTTATATCTCCTTTGACCAACCATTAATAACTGAATAACCTAACATATATGACAACATTCCATTTGCAGAAAAACCTTCAACAACTGTATCAAATCCAGTATTTTCTGCAGCTTTTTTTGCTTCAACAAGATCTCCAAAAACTTTATCTTCTATTGAAGAAAAAGGGATATTAACTAAACGCAATTTATAAATCATTTTTTTCCTTTCTAATTTTGCTATCGCAGACCCAGAGGTTTCGGGGAGAGAGCAACTCTCCCCATCATCAGTGCGAATTACCATTTATGTTGCATAAGAACTCGATCTATTACATCATCACAAGCTCTACTAAAATGCATATCTATTGTGTCCTCAAATACTTTAAAGTCTTTATGATCACCATCTAAAGCTTTTTTAGATTTATTATATTTATTTACAAACTCAAGTATTGTTTTTCTAAAAGCATCAGATGTTGCTTCTGAAACTTTAGTTTGAATTTCTTCTAATTGGTTCTCTGTTAATTTCATTTAATTTCCTTTCTAATTATTATACAACTAATATAACATTTCTGGTCAGAAATGTAAACCCCAAAATTAAATTATTTTAAAAAAAGATCTGTTTAATATCAATCACTTACAAACTTTTCGATCATTTCTTGAAAATTTTTTGGTCTTGGTAGTGGTGGTTTTTCTAAATAAAACTCCTCATATTTATAAGTTTTAAAACATTTAAATCCTTCACCATATATTTTATCAGACCACATTTGACACTCCTCAGGAGTGTCAAAGTGCATAACTGTTAGTAAACTATATAAAATTATTTTATTCATTTAAGCAACCAACTCAAAATCAAAAGTTAATTGTTGATCACAATTACTTGAGAATTGTGGATTTTCTACTTCGTAAAAAGCATGTACAAGTCTTTTACTCCAATGATGAGATGCATCCATCGCTCTCCATTCAGGAACCTGATTGTCTATAGTTGTCCAATCACGTGTGTCCATAACAAATACATGTCTAGTTATTTGTATAATATAAACTTTGCCTTGCTCTAAATTTTCATAAACAAATTTGCTTAGTTTTCTTTTCTTTTTAAGATTAGTCCACTTGCCTTTTATTCCTAGCTTTTTGCAAGCTGTATGAATATTAGAGTTGCTAACACCTTTACAATGTCTTTTTCCTCTAATTTTTCTAAGAGTTTGATAAGCTGGTTCATATTCTAAGCCAGCAACTGTAGCAACTGCAAAAGGTCCACACCATGTTACTCTAGGTATTCCTGTGTCGCAGTATATTATTTGTCTTGTTTTTGGGTTATGTTTTTCCATAATTTTTTCCTTTCTAATTATTCATCACCATCATCTAAGATTTTCCAGTTAAAACCATTGTCAGTCATAATCAAAACTTTACCAGTTTTTTCAGATTCAATTCTTACAGTAGCGAACTTGCCATATTTATCAGCTAACCAAGTATTTAACTCATCAACATTATTAAGATACTCTTTATGAGATAAACTACCATCTAAATTTACTTTGTTCACTATCATGTTTTTTCCTTTCTCAACCTTATATAACTAATATAAGCATTTCTGGGGAAATGTAAACCCCATAATTAAAATTATTTTAAAAAAAGATCTGTTTAAAAACAAAGGTTTATGTAAGTTTACGCCATTTATCTATTTGTAGCTTTCTAAAACCTTTATTTATTCGACCTTTTAACAAGTACCAATCTCCTATTCTTCCCTCTTCAACGATGGGTTTTCCTAATTTAGGATAATTCCATCTATCTATTCCAGCAAGTATTGGACCAGTATCATCTTCGAATTTCATATTAAGCCAGAGATTATGAGTTTCTGCTCTTCTGCCACCTCTTTTAACTAGGTTTACAGCTTCATTAAGATCTCTAAGGTTTTTCTCCATCATTTTACCGAATACAACAAATTCACCAGGATTATCAGCTTCTAGATCTTGTATATCTGTTATAGCAGTTTTTATTTTATGTGCAGCTGGATCTTTTTTGATATGACCAAATCTGCGTTCACATTCAAATATATCGTCGTAAGGTGTTTGTCCTTGGTCTAAAAGTTTTTCCTGACGAGGTGTTAAAGGTTGTTTAAGTTTTCTTCTTTCTACGATATCTTCTGCCATTTTTGGACCAATACCTTTTATTCCAATTAAGCCACCTATTAATTCACCATCTTGTACTGACCAATTTAGTTCTGATTTAAATTTATCATATGGTTTATAATTAAGTCCTTCACGTGCTACTTCTCTTAAAAGTTTAACACCTTGATCATCATCCTTAACATTTCTTAAACAAGCTGCAGCAAACTCTAATGGAAATCTACTTTTTAAAACACAACACCAATAACTAACAATTGCATAAGCAATAGCATGACTTCTATTAAATGCCATAGATCCCATTGTATTTATGTTATCCCATATCTCTCTGGATTTCTTTTCCTCTAAACCATTTTCATCTGCACCTATTTTAAATCTTTGCCAATAACGATCAAAGAACTCTTCACCTAAAGATTTACTCATTGCTCTTCTAAGTTGGTTTACTTCCTCCCAAGTAAGTTTGCCAACTTCTCTAGCTATGGTCATGACTTGTTCTTGATATACGACAATTCCATATGTAACTTTTGTTACATCTTTTACCATATCATGAATATAATAAACTTCTTCTGCACCAGTTCTTTTTTTAATAAATTGTGTTGTACCACCAGAAGTTAGAGGACCAGGACGAGCTAAAGCAGTTATGGATGCAATGTCTTCAAAATTACTTACTTTCATCTGACGAGTTAAAGACTGTAATGCATATCCTTCAAACTGAAAAACTCCTGCATATTTTTCTTTGTTTAAAACTTCAAAAGCTTTTTCATCTTCTAAATGAAAATTTACAAGTTTTTGTCTTTCCCAACCGACTTGTTCTAATACATCATTAAGAACAGATAAAGTTCTTAGACCCAATGCATCTATTTTAAGTAAGTTTAAATTTTCAGCATCCTTTTTATCTATTTGAGCTGCACCACTTTGTCCACTTACTGAGCAATATTTACTTACAGGATCTTCAGTAACAATAATTCCAGCTGCATGTACACCAGAATGCCTTGCATGATTTTCCATCTTTTCAGCAATTTTCATTTGTGGATATTTTTCTAAAACTTTTTTGCCTATTTCTAGGTCATTAAATGTATCCATAATACACATGGCTGCACGAGCATCACCAGAGCTTCTTTCTATAATAGCACCTTTAAGATCATTAACTTCCCAAGCTGGTATTCCTAGTTCTTTAGCAACTTCTGTTATTGTGCTTTTAGCTTTGTATCTACTTACTGTNCCTAAATGAGCTACTTTTTCTGCACCATATTTATGACGCAAATATTCAAAAACCATTTCTCTTTTATCATCTTGGAAATCTATATCTATATCAGGTAAGTCAGCACGAGTAACATCTATAAATCTTTCAAAAAGTAAATCGAATTTTATAGGATCAATATCAGTTATGCCAGTTAAATAACAAACTAAAGAACCAGCACTAGATCCTCTGGCTGGACCAACAAGCATATGCTGTTTTGCATAGTTAATCATATCAGCTATTACATAGAAATAATCTTCAAAGCTTTTACTAGCAATCATGTCTATTTCTCTTCTTAACCTATCTCCATAAACAGGATCTTTTAGATCTATATTTCTAGATGGAGCACCATCTATACACATCTGTTCTAAAGTTTTATCAGGTGTAAAAGAAATCATTTGTCCCTGAGGTAAATTTACATTGCACATATCTGCTATTTTGTATGTATTTTCTATGGCTTCATCTGGTATCCATGGAATACAATCAACCATTTCATGTTCGTTAAGCAAGTGCATAGGTTTTGTTCTTTCTGTTCTATTAATGCCCACAAGAACTTCATATGCCTTTTTGTCTGTTACTTTTGGATAATAATTATCAGAAGTTGCTACAAATTGAAATCGTTTATCTTTTGCCCATAGAAAACTTTTTTTACTTGTCATTGGGTTTATTTCAAAATAAATATGTTTCTTTTTAGTTAAAGGTATTAATCCAAGATTAGGACTAGCTCCTGTTAAAACAATTACATTTTCAGATATTTCAAAAAGATCATAGTAGCTTATTCTTGGTATATAATAAAAATTATCTTTATCAGTGCTTTTAGTAACAATTTGATAGATCTCTGATAAACCTGAATTATTTTTTGCAATAAAAGCCATATAATTTATTGGCTGTCTTGATCTATCTTTTGCATCTTCAACAACAGCAATTTCAACTCCGAATAAAGGTTTTACTTTAGCCTTTTTACAAGCATTATTAAAAGCTACATGACCCCATGTTCCTGCATCTGCTATGCCCATAGCTTCCCCAGAAATAGACATTAAAGAGTCTATTGGACCATAAGCTTTGCGAAAAGAATATTCTGTTCTAGTTCTTATGTGCAGCATTACCAAACCAAAGCAATAATTATATAACTAACAACAAATCCTATTATAGCTATTTCCATACTAAACTCCTTGTTTTTTGAAAGTCAATATAAAATACATAACATTATGCTTTCTTTCTTTATCATATTTTTTGAGTTCGAAAAAATTTTGAGAATGTAGATTTGAAATTATTTTATCAAAGTTAGAACATCTCCCAGGAGATTTAAAAGGTTGGTGAAATTCTATAGAAATAAATTGCAAATCTTTATTAAACTTTATATTTGGAAGTATATTATATTCAGAACCTTCAATGTCTACTTTTATAACTCTTGGTCTGTGTTTTTCTAGCAAAGATGAAAACGAAATAGAAGTTTTATTTACATAATAATTTTCTTTTCTATTTGGATAAAACTTCCTATCTCTTACTGTTACTCCAGTTGAATTTTCAGGTGTAGAAATAAAAAGACTTTTACCACAAACATCCCATACAGGATTGTTAAATATTTTTATATTTTTTATATTAGCTGTTCTTTTTAAAGATACTTCGTAAGAAAGTGGATGTGCTTCATAGCAAAAAACATTATCAAATTGATTTGATGCATTTATAGCAAATTCTCCTACATTAGATCCAAGATCTAAAATGTTTCCACCAAAACCATATAATTTTAAATTTTTTATATTTTGCCTTGCATCAAATATTGCTCTTCTAAGTTCTTTTTCACCACCCCAATTAGCATTCTCTGCATCCCAGTCAACAACTTTTTGTCTCCAATTCAACATTATATGTGTCCCTCTTTTTTATACCACTTAATAATTTCTATTGTTGCTTCAACATCATTAAGAGATCTATGAGCACCTTCTATTTTTTTACCAAATAGTTCTTCATAAATGTCACCTAGTTTACGCATTTTTCCCCACACACTTTGACCAACTTCAACTGTACAAATATGTTCCATTGGCCAAGGAAATTTAGTGACCTTATCTAATCTCTCTAATTCAAATCTTAATACCTTACGATCAAAAGGTAAATTATGTGCAGCCATAGAAGTTTCTCCTAAGAAAAACTTACATAAATCTTTGTAGTAATGTATAAATGGTTTTTTATCTTTAAGGTCATCATCACTTATTCCTGTTATTTTAGTAATTTTAGGATCTAAATTATGTCCAGGATTACACATAAATTCTAATCTATCATATTCTTCAAAATTTCCATCCGTAAACCTTATTGCACCGAACTCTATTATTTTAGGTTGGAGATCTAGTTCCGATCCTTCAGCTTTAGGTAATCCAGTTGTTTCTAAATCAAATACTATCATTTTCAATTTCGGTGTCTAAAGATTCTAACATAAATGCATAAACACCCATATCGTGTATTGAATCTTTATGAGGTTTTTTCCAATCTTGCGAATATCTTGTTAATTTTGCAACAAGCATATTGATAATNCCAAAACGATTAAAGTCTTCTTTTGTTTTAAGATCAACTCCTTTNGGGAATAAAGCCATCATTACTTTTCCATGTTGATGATAGTTATCACCATAAATTTTATTTCTTTCTTTNAAAGTTTCTAAAGCTTTTTCCATGCATTCTATTGGACTTTCAATCATCTTCTTTACCTTTATTAAATGCTTTATCTACATCATCTTGGTAATTATTAGCTTTATCGAAAAGACTTTCTAGTTCTTGTCTTTGATATGTTCTAATATCAAAAAGTCTTGCAACCTTTATACCATCTAATTCGATGTCGTTACCTCTTATCCTTAATTCCATTTTATTCCTTTCTAAAAATTTTCTTAATTTTACTCCATAAATTATTTTCTTTTGTTGGTTGTCTTTCTTTTAGAATGTATCTTATTGTCCTTGCACTTGCATTAAACTTTTCAGCAATTTCTTTTTGGGACATTTTGTCTCTTAAAGAATGAACTTGGTTAATAAATTTTTGTGTATATTTCTGTTTGTATGTCATTACTGCTCCTTAAAACAATTTATAGTACCATATATTTCAGTGTTAGTTTCTGTTATAGTTCCAATTATAGTTACAAATTGGCTCAAAACATCAATTATAATTTCTTTTTGTTTATTTGTAAAATCTTCATTATTTTTTATTTTTAAACTAAAATCGTACATATATTCAGAAACCTGCATAGCTTGTCTCATTAATTTATTATTACTTAGCATTATCATTTCGTCCCATATTTTATAGACTACAGATGCCAAGTCTGCTAAAGCAACTATTTTTCCTTCCTTTCCGTCTTTAGCTTTTTCCCAATTTAAAAATGTATTTATATTCTGCAGTTCAAGTTGATTAACAACTTGCGTCATTCCTATTTTTGCCATCTTATCAAATACTTTTTTAGTTTCACTATTAAAATATTTAGTTGGTCTAGGAATATCTCCAGTAATTACTTCATCCATATCATGAACAACAGACTTTTCCAAAGCAAGACCTGTATTAATTAAATGCTCTGGTTCACATTCATGGTTCAATTTTTCGCAGATAAAATATGTAAANAAACAAACAAATCCAGTATGCTCCATTACAGATTCCTCTTTTAGAAGATGAACTCCTGAGTATCTTCTAATAGAAGACATTCCTTGAGATATGCTAAAAAGTTTTATGACGTTCATTTTGACCTTCTTTTATTTTTTTCATTAGCCACTTCTACTGCTCTATTGAAATTATACTCGAACATGCTTTGTCTAGTAGCATCTCCCCTTTTTTGTAAATAACCCATACTTGCTAGCAATGATGTTATTTCTCTAGGTGTTAATTTTCTATTGTGCATTTTATTCTATATCTGGATTAAAGTTTTGAAATTGTTCAAGTATTTTTTGCCTGCGACCAATATGGTCTTCCCAGTCTATGCCACTTCTTAAAAGTCCACTTACTACAGCTTGAGGTTTGTCCCAATAAGCTGCAACTAATCCTGCAAATCCTGCTAGATCTCCAACACCAACAACATGAGCATCAACACTTTCTTTTAACATAACATTAAGACCAAAGTTTTCATTTGTATAAGTAATAGAATATCTTTTATGTTCAGCTTCGCTCGATTTATTTTTATATTTAAAATGGTCTGCTAATGCTTTAAAATATCCCATCTCATAAACAGTTCCAGTATCTCTACCATCTACAACTGCAAATAAAATATTAGCATTAATCATCTCTTCTACGTTTTTATCGTATATTCTTTTCGACTCCTTAATCCTATCCTCTGGGGAAAGATGAGCAATTACACCTCCACTTTTTCTGGGGGAGAAATAACTGAATCCGTGTTTGTCGAATTCATCTTCTATCCTAGAAATAGTTTCGTTTTGCTTGTCGTTAAAGAATGGTCCAGCTAGATATATTCTCATTATTTTACCTCCACTTTATCTATGTGCTTTTTCCAAAAATTAGGTCTGTAGCTTGCTTCTATGTTTACCATAGGCATGTATTTTGAATCTATGGGCATAGAGTTTAAATTACTATGAATAGGGCAAGGTGCTCCAGGATCATCATCAGTGTGCCTTAATTCAGCATCTCTTGTGTAAGGACAAAAACCTTTATTACAAGGCAAGTCTTTTTCACTAATATTAATAAATTGTTGAGCAGCAACAATAATTTCTTTCCATATACCATATTGTGCAATCCAACATTGTCTTTTATTTATAACAGTTTTCCAAAATTCTACTTCTGCAGCAATGTTAATATTTATTTTATGACCTAAAGTTGTAAACCAATTTCTCTTTTTTATAATAGACATAAGATCATCTTTTATTGTAAAGTTTCGATGCCTTACAACTTGTGCTCTTAGAGCAATGGTCATATTTAAAAATACATTTATTATTGGTCCAACTCTCCCAGTTTGTAATTCGTTTTTACTAACTTCAGGAATAGGATTTACAAAGCTATAATTTTTGGCATATTTTTCTAATTGAAATTTATTATTAAGTTCATTTTTACCAATAATAAAATATTCATCTATTTCTGATAAATATTCGTATAGCTTGTAAATTTTAATCAAACCTCTCCATGAAAGTCTAGTTGTAAAAGAAGTNAAAGAACAAACAGGCATATNCATTCTNTANTCATCTTGNATAATANCATATTNCTTATGTCNNTTNTNATTTNATCTTTAAGANANTTTTTAGCATCTACATGATCAGGAATATTATTAAAATANTNTGGTATTTCAAAATTNTCAGGAGCATCAACTCTAGANGTTCTTGCCCACATNACATGATCTCTAAAAGATGCNAATATTTCTCTTTCTAATATAGTGCATTCGATAGAAAGAACAACAGATGGTATCTCGTTAACAGGAGCATCTATAGATAAAATAGTATCTAAAGGTGTAGCATCATCAGGACTTCTAGAAAGTTCCCAAGCTATCCTGGATAAATTCTTTTTACCAGAGTTTATATTGCTACTTATTAATTTTATTTTCAATTTGATACCTTCCAAACTCTTGTGTCGGGCAATACTTTACCATTTTCATCTCTTATTGCTCTAGATTTACAGTTAAAGCCTGACTTTTTACAAGCTTGTCTAAAAGAAGCAACTTCTCCTGAAGTTTTTAAAATTGTGCTATCTCCTATTTTCATAGCATTAGTTAATCTTAACCATTTATCTTTAGATTTGCGTGGGTCAATTGAAATAGGTATGCCACTTTCAATGACATACCCATCTATTTGTTTTGTAACTTTAGGCATCATAAACTTCTGCCCAACCTTTTTTGATGTCCCATTTAAGGTCTTCTAAACGACCACCAGATTTAATGTATAACTCATAAGGCATATCAGCACCATGCTTTAGGAGTAAGTTGAAAGATGCATAACCACAAACTTCCTTAGTATTTACCTTACGAGGATTTTTATCAACTAAAATTTTAATCCATTTACCAGCGAACTGACCACGAGGTTTAGAAACTTTTGGTCCAGTTGTAGGAACTTTATCTTTGTAAAGCTCCATTTCATCACGAACTTTTTTAAACATCTTATCAGACTCTTCCTGAGATTTATCCATTTGTTTAAGAACTTTTTGATTGTATTCACCTGAATCCCAATTAGTTTCTGTAATTGGCATTTCACTAATAAGATTAAATAATCTTTTAGCACCAGTTTTCTTATCAGCAAATCTTTTAACTTGCTTAGTAGAAACTTTATTGAAAACATTTAATAGTTTTCCAGTGTCAATATTAGGATTTGCTAGAAGCTCATCAACATTGTCAAATATTGCCATCCCATTTCCTGTTTGTCTAGCAACATATCTGCTAACATAGGCATTAACTTTGTGAGACTTCAAGTCTATTGTAAAAATTTTATTCATATTATTTCCTTTCTCAAATATGATTTATTGTATCCTATAAAAATAGAAATGTAAAGAAAAAAGATCTGTTTAAAAACAATGACTTGCAAATTAAATGGAAAAAAATTTCAAACCTTTTGGTCTTACAAGGTATAAATTTTCCTTTGTTCTGGTCAATGCAACATACCATACTCTGTTCTCCTCATCTGTTCCTAAATTATCCCAACTTAATTTTCCCATGTCCATACACAAAACAACATTGTCAGCTTCACCACCTTTACTTTGATGAATGGTGGCTATAGTTATTCTGGGTTTGTCTAAAAATTTTTCACCATTTCTTAAACAAGATCTTAAATATTCTCTTTCTTCAGGTGGTAAACCTTTTAACATAGTCATCCAATCTTTATTAATAGCATTCGATGGCAAACCTAAATCATTTACATTATAGCTATCTTTTCTTTCTAGTCTTACATTAAAATTAAAAAAGCCAATTAAGTTTTTAGCTTCATGTACAGAAATTTCTTTTTCTTTTCTTAGCTTTTCCCAAGAAGTTATAGCTCTAGTTTCATCTGTATCTAAAGAGCTTTTTCCGTTATAGTAATATCCAAAACCTTGTTGACGAACAACCTTTTTAAATCTATTTAAAAGATATTTACTACGAGCCATACAAAGCCAAGTTCCTTGCTTTTTAAAATCGATATTGTTGTCGTCCGAAACATAAATTACATTTCCTTTTTCTAATCTAGGTTGCCATGGTTTTACATATCTTTTCTTTATTCTGTTTACGACATCGTTGGCAAGTCTATGAACATTTATAGGAATTCTAAAACTTTGTGGCAATATTCTTTTTTCTCCTTGTAAACTTAAAAACTTTGTAACATCTGCACCTGCCCAAGCAAAAATTGCTTGATCATCATCTCCTGCTATGTAAACTTCACTTGCTGCTTTAGATGCCATTATTGCCATTTTATATTGTAAGGAACTTAAATCTTGTGCTTCATCTATTATACAAATGTCTATAGGTAATTCAACAGAATATTTTTGAAGCATGTCTGTAAAATCTAATAAACCATTTTCTTTTTTAAAAGCATGTAAAGATTTGTGATATTGTTTTACAGCATGTAAGGTTAAGTCTGATTCATTTGTAAGACAATATTGTTCTTCCATTGAACGAATACCTGCTCTGGCGAGAGATTCTACTCTTGAACATTTATCACCTAATCCATCTCCAGTGTGCAATCCTAAATCTTCATCATAGATGCCTTTAAATTGTATACCTAAAGCTTTNCCTAATTTTTTGTAATGTTTATTTGTCATGACCTCATCTCTTTGCAGACCTAAAACTCTAAAAGCTAAAGAATGCAAAGTTCTAAAATAAGGAAATCTATCAGCATCAAAACCAAATTGAACCATAGCTCTTTCTTGAGCTTCATATGCAGCTTTACGAGTAAAAGCTAGATATGCAATTCTTTCTGGTGGTACACCTCTTTGTAAACTATTTTCAACTATAGTCAGAAGTGTTGTAGTTTTTCCTGTTCCAGGGGGTCCAAGTATTATCTGTACATGTCTTTTCATATTTTTCCTTTCTCAACTTCCATGAGACCCATTCATGGTATCTTTCTGGCTTACCTAAGCAAATGTGTTCTTCTCTAGAATAAACTTCTTTGTAACATTTTTTACAAATGAACATCTCTAATTTCCTTTAATCTTTCTTGTACGACTTTTTCATTACATGCGTTACAACAACGATCTGGATATGTAGCTAATGGTTCGGGACTATGGCTATCTAAATAATGAAATATTTCTTTTCCACAAAAACAACAAATGATAGGTTCATCCTTTGAAGCAAACTCATTTTTTCTCATCATATTCACCTTTAAATTCTCTAGCCTTCTGATAAAATAGTACAAAAGAATCACATCTATTACAAGAGAAATTTGTAACTAAATCATATTCTTTATTTTCAGGTATATGGTCACCACCCCAAACAAGTTTTTCTTTACATACATAACATTTCATTTAAAACTCCTCTGTTACAGAACTAGGAATGTCCAAATCCTCTTCATCAAAAAATTCAGGTTCTGGCACTGACCATACTTTAACTGGTTTTGACTTGATTCGAAATGTTTTTCTATCACCACCTAAAAATCTCAACCATGACCAAATTTGATGCTGATTTGGGTATCTAAATCTGCGAGCTTCTAAAAAGATAAATAAATCCTCTGAGCGAAAATAAACTCTTTCTTCTTCTGAGTCGTGCCAAGGTTTACCATTCATTATTTCATCTTTTTGTCTGGCTTGTACTTTACCAGTTAAAAAGCTATCTAATATTTTTTCAAATTGTCCTTGAGGAGATGCATCATCTGGATCAACAATAACCTCTACATTTTTTAATAGCTCGTTTATTCTTTGTTCCCATTTAGGAGCTGGCATTGTGCTAGGGCATTTATTTAATTTTTCTACACATATTTTTTGTAGTTGTCTTTGGTCAAGGAGCTGAGGAGTTGTTACTTCTATTCTTTCACCTTGCATTTCTATGTACCAACGAACAGATTGTTTATTTTCAGTTTCATATTTTGTTATGGCATCTACTTCTAAAGCTAAACCTCCAGAACCACCACCTACACCATAAGGTCTTTTAATGCATTTAGTTTTTTCGCAATAATTACAAATAGGAGATTGCTTGCATGTAAAAGCATAATCTTTTTTACTAACTGCTTTGGTCAGTCCAGTTATTTCGCTTGAAGGCAAAGGAGTTTCAACATGAGAATAATTAAATTGCATTAAATCTTCTTGCCAATCGTCTGGGTTCTTTTTACGAAAGTAAACTCCAACATTAAATAAAGATATATTCCTGCCACCTTCAGGAAAACCCATCGTCATAAGATGTTGTAGGCAAGGTGGTCCATCGCTAAAATGGTCAACTAAATCAGGTTGAATTTTTTCTAGTTGATCAAAAGTTGTCTTTTTCTTTTCAGCCAGATCTACAAATTCTTTTAAAGTTAATTTTTTGCCTTTGTGTAAAGCATACCTTTCTGTTTTATCACCATTGTGATAACATATATTAATCCAGTTTCCACGATCTCTTTCGTTAGCTCTGGATATTTGTTTAGGGAAAACTTCTGATCCACCATAACCTAATTGTGCAGCAAACTCATTTAACTTTCCAACCATATCAATAGCAGGTATGGCAGGATCACAAAAAAGATACAAGTGAGCACCACCAGACTTACTACGGCATAAAACCAAAGGTGTATTACGAATTTTCTTTTCCAAACTTTCGAGTGTTTCATTTAATTTTACATCCCCTCTAATATCAATATCAATAACTCCAAAATGACAACTGTTGTCTTTGAGCAAAGGAATTATTCCTAAAATATATTCACCACCATTAAGATGTTCTTTAAAATTATCTTCCGAAGCAGGCTCACTTATTGTTAAAGCTCTGCCTGACATTTTACCATCAGCTTCTTTAGAATTAACTCGGTATTGACCATGAGCTGATTCAAAACCTCTAAATAATTCCATAAATTTTTCTGTGGTATTCAAGTTTTTTCCTTTCTAAGTATTGGGGAGAGCCGAAACAAGACCCAAGGAAAACTCTCCCCTCAACAACATGATTACATCACGTCATCATCAGATGATTCTGGTGAAACTTTAACTTCTTTATTTTGTACACGTTTCTTAAATTCACGTGCTTCAAGATAAATTTGTTCTCCTTTCTCGAGATTTTTTAAGATGCCACCTGATTTGGCATCAAACTTCATCTCTATCTCCCAGTTAAACCAAGAACCAAATTCATTTTGTTCAGGAACAGATGTAAGTTTATAAGCTGTCCAAAACATAGCTGGATTTATTGTACCTTTACCAGACGGATGAGGAATTTGTAAACGATTCATCATAGAATTCCATCTGCCTGATTTTTTAAGACCAGAATTACTCATGGATAAAATAGCAGGTGTAAAGTTTCCATCTTCATCTACAACATAAATAAAATATTCAGCTGTTAAAGATAGTGTATTACCATCTGCTTTATTGACCAAAGTTCCTTTTTCATCTCTTTCGAACTTATCGATATGAGCTGGTTGTAAACCATGATCACCCACTAGTTTTCTTTCTTTAGTCCATTCGATATAAGTTTTACGAAAACTGACAGGCACAATAGTTAAACCTTTTTCACCATCAGTTACAGTATTACTTACATTTTCGAATATATGTCCAGCTTCAGCACCTTTTATATATGCACCATCAGCCTTGTTTACTTGAGGTGATTGAGATTGCAGAATACGCAGACGAGGAATTAACATATCGTCTGAGGTCATATTTTCACCTGCAGTCCCAGCATCTTCAAGAATTAAATTAAAATCAAAAGCAGCAACTTCGCTTTTTTCCTTTGTTTGTACATTAGCCATTTTTTAATCTCCTTCTATAATCTTGGCTCTTCTTCCCACATAAACTCTAAACAAATCATGGGGGACTTCTTTTCCTTCACTTAGTCTTTCTTTTAAAAAAGAGTTTAGTCTTCCGTGATGGACACCTTGTGCTCGACGATAGAAAAGTTTTCGATCTTGCAATTCTTTTGTAAATTCATTACATGCTTGATCTTCACCTTTTCCGAACTGAACCTCAACATTACTTTTGATTAGATCACCATTGCCTGTATCTCTTAACCAATCGAAGCATTGTTGTTGAAGCATCTCCAACTGGAACTTATCATCACCTTTTGCTCTATTAATAGCAGTTTGTGAAGGAATAGAACCAGATGTAACTTCCTCAACTATGACTTTAGCACCAGTGCTATCCATCGTAAAATTTCGGAAGTTAAGTTCTTGCATTAAGTCAGGCAAGTCCTTTTCAGCCAACATTGTAAGGTTCTGCTTTTTTTGTTTTAATAGCTCTGTAAGATCTTGTATTTCTTTTTGAAGGTCATACATTTGTTGAGCCATATCATTTAATGCACCTAATGAATTGGATGTTGGTGCCACATCCTCAAGCAGATTGATATTCTTCATTTTTCTCCTTTCTTAGTTCTAAGGCGACAGGCATATACCAACCTTTGCGTCTATCCCTGCTGCCTTCTTCCATGTTACGTTCCCATCTGAGAACTCTTACTGTAGGAGCCAATTCTGCAGCGATCATACAAACAATCATTACAGCAATAGGATCTCCTCCTCCTGGCCACAGAAGATAATCTTCTGCGGAGAAGTCTTTCATAATTCTTCTAGCTTTTTGAATCATTGGTACTGGGATAAATTGTGGTTTATCATCAGGTTCAAATATGATTTCTAATGCTCCATATCTGGTAGCATCTGTAAGGTCTGGTGTCCAGTTAAATTTATTTTTTACAGGTCTGTTAACCACGTAAACTTTAGACATTTTATTTCACCTTTCGGATAATTGTATTCAATTTAGAATACCATCTTTGCCACTCGCAAATGTCTGTGTGCATATTTTCTTTAAGTTCATTTAAATATTGCTTTTTAGTTTTTTCTCCTAAAACATGTTTTAGCAGCTCTGGATTAGGATTATCAAAACCTTTTATTAATTTTTTATAAGTATCTATATTGCTCATTCAGCTTCCTTTCTCAAGATATAAAAATTATTTTAATTGTAAAAATACAAATGTAAACAATTTTTTTACGATTTATAGTTGTAAATTAAAAAAATAAATATGTAAACAAGTTTTATGCCATTACCGATCTAATGTAATGATAACAATGATGTAACCGAGAAACCGACGTTACCGATGTTCTGTTGTTTCTGACCACGTTCTAGATTTTTACTGTCTATTATATAAGGCAGAATATTAGATAAAAAATATTTTTTCCAAAAACAGGAAAGATGGGGATCGTCGGTAACGATTTATCTTTTTCTTTTAGTTTACAATCATTTATTTACGTTACCTAACTACAAAATAATCGGTAACCGAAACCGAAGTTCGGTAACTTTTTTTCATTTATTTTATAAGTTATTGTTTTTAAAAGGAAAAAAGATCAAAATAAACCTTTACATTTGCCCAAAAATGCTTATAATAATATATATAAGGTTGAGAAAGGAAAAAAATGTCAAAAGGAATCAAAGGAAGAGGAAAAACTCATAGCTCATCTAGAGCTTGGGAAAAAGCCTTAAAGAGAAAAGGCAACAAAAAAGTAAGACAACAAGGTAAATCATTTTTGAGAAAGGAAATATAAAATGGATATTAAAGTTAGAAATTTATCAGAGGATAGTGATAGACTTACAGCAAGTAAGTTAAAGTGGGCAGCAGAAGTTATGATAGAAAAAGTTCGGTTGGCTCATCATCATGGTAAAAAAGTTTCCCCAGAAGCAGATGAAGCAGTAGCTGTTCTTCATGATTTTTTAAGTGATGATGGTGTAACACTTTATTGGCCATAGTTCGCACTGATGAGTGGTGGGGTTGCTCCCCACCCGAAACCGAAAGGTCTGCGAAAGCAAATTAGAAAGGAAACAAATGGATATAACAAAATCAAATAAATTATTTTTCGGTCCTGATACTTGGCTTTATCTTGCAGGTACAGATGAGTGTGGTTCTGAGATACATCACGAAGCTTATTGTGTTCAAGCAGAAGATGAAAGAGGAAATCGTTGGTCTCATAATCATACTTTTAGACTTTCAGATTTTATTAAAAAAGCTGAAGGAGATACATTTAAAGGTAGGGAACTTCTTGAGCTTACTGTTGAAAAGCTTTGCGATAAAATGAAATTACATTTACAAAATGGTGGTAAGCTTAATGCAGATCTTTGGGAAGAAGATGAGCCATGTTATGGATCAGATGCTTATTGTGATGCGTATGGATTTTAATATGCTTAATCCATTAGATAAAAAAGTTCAAGCAGTTTTTCTCAAGGGACATCTTAAGTTGATGTCTCTTGGGATGAAACATTCTAAAATGTCTGGTAAAGATATTCTTAATGCTGCTGCAAAGATAACAGGAAACCAATATAAAAGAGGTCAATACACTTTAGCTTTAAAAGATCTAGAAAGGATAACAAATGGTTGATTTACTTTTAAAAATTATTTTAATGTTTTTTGTAAGTTTTCTGTTTACTTTTATTTTAATTAATTTAATACTAGGTTGTGATACATGGGATCAGGAATTATGGACAGAATATAACTCATGTATCTTACCATCTCAGATTATGCATATTTTCCTCCCTTAATTATAAAAAAATATGCCTTGTAACTTAAAACCTCAAGCCAAAAACTTGGGGTTTCTTTTTGCCCAGAAATAGGTTACAGTTAATTTTCAGTTGACCACTGCAAGTAAAGGTTTGAAGGAGATTAATGTGGTTTCAGACAATAATAAAAAGATTCAAGTACAAAGACCAATCAATAATGGCAATAGAGTTAAGCCAGAAAAATGGAATGGCAGGTTTAAATCTGTTGAACCATTAAAGAATCAAAAGCCTGCACAACATCGTCAAGTAAGATATCAAAAGTGGAATCATCCAGCTACAATTAATTGGATTATGGGACAAGCTGACCCTGTAGGATTTCTTGCGTCTGTTATGCATGGGAAAGAAATGTTTCCTGTTTATTCAGAAGAAGATGGAAAAGTTCAAACAATCGGAAAAGTTGGAGCTGATCCAGAATTAAGAGTGATGGCTGCAAAAACTTTGCTTGGTAAATGTGTGCCTGATTTAAAAGCTGTAGAAGTTACAGCTCAAATAGAAGAGAAAAAAGTTTTAGACATAAGTAGATTAACAGACAATGACCTCAATACAATTGAACGAGTACTTGAACATGCTGTCATTGAAGGAAGTCCGATCGGAGAAGATGAAGAGATCTCTCAAGGAGTTTACCAAGAGAGCTTGGCCAACGATTGAACCTGGAAGGGACTTCTATGACAACTGGCATATAGATGCAGTATCTGAACATCTGCAAGCTATAGTTGAAGGAGATATTAAAAGACTAATAATCAATATTCCTCCNAGACATATGAAGTCTATTTCTGTTGCTGTTGTACTTCCAGCTTGGACTTGGGCAACTCAACCAGACAAAAAGTTTCTGTATGCGTCATATGCAGGTTCTCTTTCCATACGAGATTCTGTTAAATGCAGAAGATTAATAGATAGCAAGTGGTATAAAGAACATTTTGGTGATGCATTTAGACTGACGTCTGATCAAAACCAGAAACAAAGATTTGAGAATAACAAAACTGGCCAGAGAATAGCAACGTCTGTTGATGGTGCTCTAACTGGTGAAGGTGGTGATATAATTGTTATTGATGATCCTCACAATGTTCGTGAAGCAGAATCATCAGCTGTTCGTGAGAGTGTATTAGATTGGTGGGATCAGGCAATGCAAACCAGATTAAATGATCCTAAAACTGGTGCTTTTGTTATTATTATGCAAAGAGTACATGAAAATGATTTAACTGGACATATATTAAGGAATGAATACAATGATTGGGATCATCTATGCTTACCTGCTCGATATGAAGTCGGACATCCAACTCCACCGAAATCATCCCTCGGTTTCACAGACCCAAGAACCAAAGAAGGTGATTTGCTGTGGCCAGAGAGGATTGACAGCAAGACTCTTGAGAGTTTGGAGAAGAGTCTGGGGACATACGCATCAGCAGGTCAGCTGCAACAAAGACCAATGCCCAAAGGTGGTGGTATTCTAAAAGCAGAGTGGTGGGTTCCATGGGAAAAACAAGATTTACCAGATATAGAATATGTATTACAATCATGGGATACAGCTTTTAGTACAAAAGAAAAGACATCTTATTCTGCCAGAACTACTTGGGGAGTTTTTAGAATGAATGGTCAGGTAAATTTATTAGTTTTGGAAATGTGGTATGGCAGAGTCACTTATCCTGAACTTAGAAGAATCGCACAAGATGCCTATCATGATTATGAACCAGATGCTGTATTGATAGAAAAGAAGGCATCTGGGCAAAGTTTATTACAAGATTTACGCATGGGAGGAGTGCCAGTTGTAGAATATATGCCTGATAGAGATAAAGAAGCCAGAGCACATGCATCCTCTGCATTATTAGAAGATGGAAGAATTTACTTTCCTTTTGATAAAAAATGGGCTAAAGATTTAATTGACATATGTGCAGCATTTCCTGCAACTGATAATGATGACATTGTTGATACTTGTACTCAGGCTTGGTTGCGATTAAGAAAAGGATGGTTTGTGTCTCATTCTAACGATTGGGACGATGATGATTTCGAAGAGAAAAAGAGGATAACATTATATGGCTAAACAACCAATTTCTATTCGACCAAGTTCAGCTCCCTTTAGTGAGCCAGCTCCAGCAGATAATTTACAAGTAGAAGAGATTGGTGATGATGAAGTCCTGATTGGTGAAGAGGAGCTACAACCTGAATCTAATGAGACTAATTTTGATGCCAACTTGGCTGATGATATGTCAGATACACAACTTTCCAGGAAAGCTTCTGAACTTATTAAGTATTATGAAGACGATCGTGAAGCCAGATCTGAGTGGGAAGAAAGATATAAAAAAGGATTAAAAACATTAGATCCTGATGGTGGCATGGAGGAATCTGAAGACGAAAGAGCCACTAGAGGTTTATCAACAGTTGTACATCCTATGATTGCAGAAGCTGCAACTCAGTTTAATGCTAGAGCAATTGCTGAACTTTATCCTTCAGGTGGTCCAGTAAAAACAGTTATTATTGGTGAACCAAGTGAAGAACTAGAAGAACAAGGTCGTAGAGTTAGAGAGTTTATGAATTATCAGATAACTCAGGAAATGCCAGAATATTTTCCTGACTTAGACCAAATGCTTTTTCATTTACCATTAGTTGGCCAGACATTTAAAAAAGTTTGGTGGGACAGTAATTTAGAAAGACAATGTTCCCAGTTTGTTAAAGCTGAAGACTTTGTTGTAGCTCCAGAAAGTAAAGATTTACAAACATCAATTAGATATACGCATGTTATTCGCATGCCAAAAAATGATTATAATCGTTATGTTCAATCAGGTTATTATCTACAGACAACTGATATAGGTAGTGATGCTGATCCATCAGGTGATACTATTGGGGAGATAGAAGGCATCAGCCAATATGCCGACAGTTCCGAAGATAATGTTATAACACTTTTAGAAATGCACCTTTATGATTCTTTTGAAGATGAAGATGCAGAAGTTGATATACCTTATGTTGTTACAATAGACTATGATAATCAAAAAATAGTTAGTATTCGCAGAAACTGGCATGAAGAAGATGAAAGAAAAGTAAAAAGAGAATGGTTTGTTTCTTACAAGTTTCTTCCTGGATTAGGATTTTATGGTTTCGGTTTATATCATTTAATTGGTGGATTAGGTAAAGCTGCAACTGGATCATTAAGAGCATTGCTTGATTCTGCTGCATTTGCTAATATGCAAGGTGGTTTTAAATTAAGAGGTAGAGTTGCAGGTGGTGAAGTTCAGGTGAATCCTGGAGAGTTTGTTGATTTAGATGCGACAGTTGACGATGTTAATAAAGCCATTATGCCTTTGCCATTTAAAGAACCAAGTGGATCTTTATTTAATTTATTAGGATTTATTGTTCAAGCTGGTCAAAGATTTGCAAGCACTGCAGATTTAAATATTGGAGATGTTAATCCTAATGCTCCAGTTGGTTCAACAGTTGCCTTAATAGAACAAGGATCTAAAGCTTTCTCTGCGATTCATAAAAGATTGCATTATTCACAAGGACAAGAATTTAAATTAATTGCAAACTTAAATGCAGAAAATTTACCTGAAGAATTTACTTTTGCTTTGGCAGGAGGAGACTCAACAATATATGCTGCTGACTTTAGTGATAGAATAGATATTGTTCCTGTTAGTGATCCTAATATCTTTTCTACTGCCCAGAGAATAGCACAAGCACAAGCTGTTTTACAAATGGCTCAATCTGCTCCAGACATGCATAATATGTATGAAGCTTACAAAAGAATGTACGAAGCTATTAGAATTCCTAATATAGATGAAATACTAATGAAACCTGAAGATGCTCCTAGATTAGATCCGATAGATGAAAATATGTCTGTTATGTATGGTAAATCTATTAAAGCATTCCCTGAACAAGATCATGATTCGCATATCGCTGTACACATGCAGTTTTTACAAGATCCGTCTTTGGCAGGAAATGCTGGAGCTTCAGGAATGCAACCTGTCTTAATCGCACATATAGCAGAACATGTTGCTTTATTGTATAGAACAAGAATGGAAGAAAGCATTGGTGTGCCGATGCCAGTTATACCAGACTTGAAAGGTGAAGGCAAATTAGAAGATGTTAATCCTGAATTAGATCGTTTGATAAGTCAACGTGCTGCACAAGTTGTACAACAAGCACCTCAAATGAAACAAATAAAATCTATTGTTGCTGCCCAGCAAAGAGGACAAAAACAGGATCCGTTACAATATGCGAAACAACTTGCCCAGCTTGAAGCTCAAGCACTACAACAAAGGACGCAAGCACAAATTGCTGCAGATCAAGCTAAAGCACAATCTTCCATCCAAATTAAACAAGCTGAAGCTCAACAAGATCTTGAAATAGAAGCAGCCAAAGCACAAGCTGACCTTCAAGCAAAAATTACAAAACTTGAAGCTGAACTACAACTAGAAAGAGAAAAGAATGCAGCAAAACTGCAAATGGAAGCCATGAAGAATGAATGAGATTTTAGCTTCTATTAGACCGATTAATCCTGCTGCATTTGGAGGAACTCCTAATCAGATGCCTCAGCAAAGAGGTGGCTTTGATGCTAATCAATATTTGATGCAAAAAATTATGGAGATAAGAAGAAAGTCCAGTCAAGGTGATTTAGGTGCTTTAGGTAATGTAATGTCTGCGATGCAGCAACCAATGCAAGGAGCTAGATAATGACAGAAGGCGAAGAAGTAGTTGCGTTAATTAAAAGTTATACTGATCAAGGTTTAGTACCACAAGATGATCCACAATTAGCATCTAAATTAGCTGCGATTAGTGCAAAGTATGCACAACAACAACCTACTCAACAACAAACAACAACCCAAGACACTGGTGCATTAGCTAATGTTGGAACAGATGATGGACAACAGGACACTGGTCAAAAAGTTTACCTTACATCTAATCAGGGTAATACTATTCCTAATTATGCAAAAAGTAGCAGTTTTATTTACATGGTTGATCAAGACACTGGTCAACAATATGTTTACGATGATAATGAAGGCAAGTCAGGTGATACAGGTTGGCAAAGTGGTGCTCCACCAACTGGTGCTAATTTAAAAATTACTGGTATTAATTCTAAACAAGATGAAGATTGGAAATTTCAAGATTTAACTGATTTTGATTTAGATTGGGGTGGTGTTACTGATCCTGAAACACTTGATCAGTATACAGCACAAGCAAATAGAGAACCAGGATATGAATCTGGTGGTGGTGGTTTATTTTACGAAATTGGTGGGCAAAGTTATTATACTCCAGACAATAGTGGACAAGGTATTCCAGTTGGTGCAGAATATATTACTAGAGATCCAACTCAAGTAAGTTATCAAGAGCAACAAGAAGATGGATCTTTTGAGAAAAAATATTTCGACCAATCAACTTACACACAACCAGTTTTAACAAAAGGTTTTACAAGTTATTATCCTCAAGGTGATCCAAAAGCAGAAGAAGACACTAGACCAACACCTACAACTTCTTTTACAGAAGCTTTAACATCACCATTTGTTGAAGGTGGTACAGGTTCAGGAGCTTTTGATTTAGGTTCTTATTTTGGTTTAGATGAACAGCAATTAGTTTTAAGCAATCCAGATTCAAATCAATTTAACCTAGAAAAGTTTTTTAACCAAACTGAATCAATGGGTACACAAAACTTTTTAAGAAGTCAATCAATAGATGTATTAGATGATATTATAAATGAAGGTAATTTCTTTAAAGCTTTAGCAGGAAAAAATTTTAAATTGCCTGATGGTAAAGGTATGTATTTTGATTATGTTAAACCTAAAATGCAGGAAGGTGGTTTTCAACAACCATCTTACGATGCTGATCAATTAGAAAACTTTTTTGATGATTTAAGAGAATCTAACAGAAATCCTACAACTAAAGATATTATTTACAGCAATACAGCATTTTCTACCGACCCATTTAACATAAGTGGTGGTGATGATACTGGTCCTATGATGAGAGATGTTTATGGCAAAAGACCAGTTTATGGAGAATTTTTCGGAGGAAGAAGAGGAGGGATGTGGGATCGTTTTTTAGATAGCTATTTAACAAGATTCGGATATAATCCTCAAACTTTTGATGAGTTAATACAAGCAGTTGAACAACCTGATGGCTCAACTTTATATTATGGAGCAGATGGTTCATTAATTAATCCAGCATCTTTAGAGGGAATTAATTTAGGTGACCCAATAAGAGAAGTTATCGGTGAAGAAAATGTTTTACTAGGAACACAAACTTTAGATCCATCAGGTGCTGTAACTGGCACAACTTATACAGACATCTATGATCCAGAAGAAGACGAAAAATATTTTTTAGACTTACTACCAACTTAAAGGAGAATAAAAATGGCAGAAGTTAATGTAGAAAACATGGAGGAAAATGCTGAACTCTTTGTAGAAAAAATGGGTTTTGCACATGATTCTGAAGGTTTAGAAATGACAGACGATCAGCTTGTAAATTTTTTATTATTATGTCATCAAATGCAATATGGTGTTAATGAAGAAGAAGAGATGTCTGAAGAAGATGGTGAAATGAAAGTCAAAGTTATGAAGATAGGTCATGGTGGCGATGTTCATGAAATGATGAATGAAATTTTAGGAGGTTAAGATGCCCTTTAGTAAATATTCACCTAAACAGAAAAAACTTGCTAGAGTTGCAAAACCTAGAAAGAAAATAACTGGTGCTGATTTTAAAAAACTTAGAAAAGGGAAAAAGTAATGGCTGGCAGACCAGGATTGTATGCTAATATAAATGCTAAAAGAAAAAGAATAAAAGGTGGCTCTGGTGAGAAAATGAGGAAACCTGGAACAAAAGGTGCTCCGAAAAAGTCAGACTTTAAGAATGCGAGGAAAAGTGCCAAGAAAGTTTAAGAAAGTTTCTAAGACTAAAAAAGGTGTGCCTAAAAAATATCTTCAAGGTGCAAAGAATCCTAAAGCAAGAGAAGCAGAAATAAAAAGGACATCTAATCTTTACAAAAAAGGCAAATTAACTCCTGCTATGATGGATAGAATTAGTAAAAGAAGGAGCAAAAGCTAATGGCAGAGAAAAAGAAAAAAGGTAAATATTCTTCTATTCCTGGAGCTGGTAGATTTTCTAAATCTAAATTAGATCAGGTTTACAAAAGAGGATTAGGAGCTTATTATTCTTCTGGTAGTAGACCTAAAACTTCTGCTCATCAATGGGCTATGGGAAGAGTGAAGTCTTTTGTTAGTGGTAAAGGAGGAGCAAGAAAAGCAGACTCTGATTTATTGAAAGGTAAAAAGAAGAATGGCAAAAAAGTCGGTTGAAGCACCTAAAGGATTCCATTGGATGAAGTCAGGCAAAGGATTTAAATTAATGAAAAATCCAGCTGGTGGTTATAAACCACACAAAGGTGCATCGAAAAAAGCACCATTTGAAATTTTAGCAGTGCATAAGAAATAATGGCTGAGTATAAAGGCAGAAAAGTTACACTTAATAAACCTAGAAGAATTCGCAAAGGTGAAACTAGCTATGGTAAAAAGAAGTCAGTTGTTTTTGTTATGGATGGCGATAGAGTAAAGAGAGTTACTTTCGGTGATCCTAACATGAAAATAAGGAAAAATGAACCAGGAAGAAGAAAAAATTTTAGAGCTAGACATAATTGTGATAATCCTGGACCAAAAACAAAGGCAAGATATTGGTCTTGTAAGGCATGGTAAATGGCAAGAGCAGCAATTAAAAAAGTAGCACAAGCTGAAATAAGAGCAGCCAAAAGTTTTTTGGAACGCAGAGGAATAAAGTCAGACGAGATATCTCCTAAAGAATTTGCAAAAGCTGCAAAAGAATTAGACAAAAGTTTTATGGAAACTTTAAAAATACTAGCAAGTGAACTTTCAGCAGGGCAAGTATAATGGACGAAGAAGAATTTATAAAAAACTTTGGAATGACCAGAGAACAATATGCTCAAGAATTTGGTTCTTTGCAAGATCCTAATCTTGGTAAGGATGCAACTCTTAGACAAAAATCAGTTGATAAAGTTGCAGGAACTTTACAAAATTTAGGATTTACTGAATATTCAGCTTATAATCAAGCTAATAGATTATTAGGGAATGTTGATAATCCTTTGACTGAAGGTGGTATAGGTGTTTTGGATTTTACACCTGTTCAGATACCATTTGCAATACAAGAAGGCAAAAGAGCTTTACAAGAAGGTGATTACTTTCAAGGTGTTTTAGGTTTGGTTGGTTCTGGTTTAGAAATGTTACCTGCAGCAAAATTATTTACAACTCCAGTTAAAAACTTTTTTAAAAATTTAGGTAACAAAATTTCTACTAATGAAACAATAGATCAATCAAGAAGAAGTGCAATGACAAAAATCGCTGCTGCACCTATCGCAGTCGGAGCTTTAAGTGAAGTTCCTGTTGAGAAAATTGTGGATGAATTTGATTTTATAGACGAGGTTGATAAACTTCCAATTACAAAAAAAGCAGTGGGTGCTGTTGTGAAAAATTTAGGACAACCATCAAAAACTAGTGTCATTGGCAAATTGATGGATTTTACAGATTTTGGTAAAGGTCCACAATATGGAACTGAAACGATGAAAGAAAGTGTTGAAAATTTTTCATCAGAACTTAATAAAGCAAAAAAATATTTTCAGTTAAAAAAGAAAACTTTGGACGAAGATGAATTAGATATGATTTCTACCAATAGCGATATGGCTGAGTATTTAGAAAATCTTCAAACAGAATTTGGATACACAAATGATCAAATAATAAAATTTATTGAGGATACTGATTCAACTACAAGAAAAAACACAAAAGTTTGGGAAACATATCTTGAGTTTGGTGGTGCTGAAGGAGACCCAGAAGTTGGTAAAAAACTTGGTCTCGGAGATGAATCAGAAAATTGGGAAAATTGGTACGAAGATGATCTCTTTGAAAAATTTTATGGAAGCAATGAAGCAGACATAACTGGCAAAACAATATCGAAAGCTGAGGAATAATGAGTGGAGCAATATTAGCAAAGTTAGGTGATTTAGGTTATCGTTGGGTTGCTTCTTTAGCCAATAAATTAGATAAGCCAGCCGACGAGCTTGCTGAAGAAATGGGTTCTAAATTAATTAATTTAGAAAAACAAGCACCTGAAATGTTTACTCGTTTTGAACCAGAGTCTTTAAAAGAAGTTTTAGTAGAAGCTAATAAAGGTGATTCAGATATTGTTTTAATGGATCCTGAAAAATTTAGAGAACTTGCTGCGACAATAGATATTAACAATCCTGTAACAGCTCAAGGTGTTAGAAATACAGTTGATGAATATATAGAAGATATAAAATTTAATTTACCATTAAGAAATACTTTAGGCAATGTTCCTTATTTACAATACAAAATGCCTGATGGTAATATAGCACAAGTTATTGCTCATGATGGCAGACATCGTAACAGAGCTTTAGAAGAACTTGGAAATTTACAATCCCTTGTTAGAATAGCACCAACTTTTGATGATAGCACACCAGCTTTAAGTAAATTAGATCAACCAGTTGATGTTTATTCTGAAATAAGTCCAATGCAAAAAGCAGGTGCAGGTGGCAAAAAAGTAGGAAGTTCTAAAGATTTATTTAAATTTTTATCAGTTTTCGGAGCTTTACCTTTTTTAGGAAAAGGTGATGATGAATAGAAGTCAATTTAGTAAATTATTGAAAGGAGGTGAAAAGAAAATGATGCATGGCAAAAAGAAAATGATGGCTAAGAAAAAGAAGCCAATGAAAAAGAAAGCAATGAAGAAAAAGTCAATGAAAAGAGGATACTAATGTCTGAAAAAAGTAAAGATGTTGTTATTCACGTTACTGGGGTTTCTATGTCAGGAGGTGTGAAAAATGACAGTAACAGATCTTCTTCAAATGATAAAAAAGAATCTGGAGAAGAAAAAGCTGGAAATAGCTGAAAATATGGTTGAAGGTCGGATGTCCGATTTTGAGTCATATCAAAAACACGTTGGAATTGCAGAGGGTTTAGAACAAGCTTCTGAAATTATCAATGAAACATTAAATAAATTTAACGAAGAGGATGAATAAACATGTCTCATCAACATGCTAAAATATATAAAGACGAATCAACAGAATCTACAATAGGTTCTCATCAACTACCGACACCATTGAACTGGAAAGTTTTGATACAACCTCATCAAGTTCAAATGAAAACAAAAGGTGGTTTACATTTACCATCAGTTTCTAAAGACAATGAAGAGTATTTAACTGCTCATGGTCGAGTTGTTTCTATGGGTGAACTTGCTTTTAGAGACAGAGACACTGGAGAAAAATGGAAAATGTCAACTACACCTGTTGTTGGAAACAGAGTGACTTATGGCAAATACGCAGGTCAAAAAGTTACAGTAAATGGTGTCAGGTTTCTTTTATTAAATGATGACGAACTTACATCTATATTACCTGATGATGTAGAAATAACCTCATATGTAGCGACATAACTTGGAGACGCAACCATGGAAAAAGAAGAAGTAATAAATGAAATTGAAGAGGAAATTAAAAAAGCAAAAGCTGATCCTCAAGAGTTTGAAATAGAAATAACTGATGATCCTAAAGAAGAAGCTAAAGATGTAGCTGAAGAAAAACAAGAAGTCAAAAAAGAAGAAGATCCTGAATATGGAGAAAAAGTACAAAAAAGGATAAAAAAGCTTGTAGACCAAAGACGAGAAGCAGAACTAGAAACTCGTCGCATGCAAGAACAAAATGCACAATTAGAAGCAAGACTTTCTCGTTTAGAGCAAGGTGCAAGTAAAAATACTGAAAAAGCTTTTAAAGAAAAATATGATGAAACTGTAAATTCATTAAAAAAAGCAATTGAAGAGGGTGATACTGAAACTACAGTAAAAGCTCAAGAAAGATTAGCTGATATGCGTGCTGCAATAAGAGTTGCTGAAATGCAAAAACAGATGCGTGCTCAACAAGCATCATCTCCAACTGTAGGTCGTGCTCAACAAGTTGCACAAAACCCAACACCAACTAAAGCTATGGACTGGTGGCAGAAAAACAGATGGTTTAATTCTGCTGGTTATGAGAAAGAAACTGCTGCTGCAAGGTCTATAGATATACAATTAGATGTAGAAGGTTATGACAAAAATTCTGATGAATATTATGATTTGTTGAATAATCGTTTACATTCTATATTTCCTGAGTTAAACTCAGTTCCAAGTCCTAGTAAGACTAAAGTAAAAAGCAGGCAACCAGTTGCACCAATTCCTGCAGGTGGCTCGTCTTATAAGGGCAATAGAGTACGTATGACGCAAGATCAACTAAGAATGGCTAGGGAGCTAGGAATAACAGATGAACAAAGTCTCAAAAAATATGAGTCTGAAATCAAAAAACAGCAAAGGAGCTAATCATGGTTGAAAAAAGAAATGTGCGTGCAAACGAAACTCGAAACTCTATGCGTGATGTGCAATCTCGCCCAGACACTGCATGGAAACCACCATCATTGTTGGATGCTCCAAAACCTCGTCCTGGATATGTTCAACGATGGATAGCTACCTCGATTCAGGGTAAAGAAACCCCAGACAATGTATACAAACGTATGCGTGAAGGATGGGAACCACGCAAAGCCGATACTGCGAAAGATCAGTTGTTTCCGACGATTAATCACGGTCAATGGGCAGGATCTATTGGAATTGAAGGCATGTTACTTTGTGAGATGCCTAAAGAAAAACATAGAGCTATGAAAAATTATTATCAAAATAAAAGTTCAGAAGCGAATGAATCAATTGCAGGGGATTTAGATGCGTTAGGACGGAAAACTGGACAGACGATTTATCAAGATCGTTCGTCTAATTCGAGTCGTGGCAGGGACTTATCTGTCATGGATGATTAAAACTTAACTCTGAGGAGAAATTAAAAAATGGCAAATGTAGATGCTGCTTTTGGGTTCGTCCCAGTTCGCCATATGAGTGGTAATATTCCTCGTGCAAATAAATACACTATAACAAGTGGTTTGGCAGAGAACATCTTTACAGGTGATCTTTGTATTCTTACAGCAGATGGTGTTATAACACCTCATTCTGCTACAGAAACAAACAATATTGGTGTTTTTGCAGGTGTGTCTTATACTGCTTCAGATGGTTCTTATGTTTATAGTCAGTATTTTCCAACAGGAACTACTGCTACAAATATAATTGCATATGTATATGATGATCCATATATTGTTTATAAAGTTATGTCAGACGGATCTCCTGCTCAGACAAACATTGGTAATTGTGCTGATGTTGTCGCTGGTGCAGGTTCCACAACGACAGGGCAATCTGGTTTTCAATTAAATTCCACTATGGGTACAGGTACTGCTACTTGTAAAATTATTGGTCTTTACGAATCACCAGATAATGCTTTTGGTGCAAATGCTGTTGTTGAGGTGCTTTTAAATGAGCATATTCTCAAAGACACAGCTGGAATATAGGAGGGTATAAGTAATGTCTATGAATAGAGCACAATTTGCGAAAATGCTCGAGCCAGGATTGAATACTCTCTTTGGTCTTGAATATGATCGCTATCCACCAGAATATGAAGCAGTATTTTCTTCAAATACATCTGCGAAAGCTTTTGAAGAAGATGTGTTGCTACAAGGTTTTGGTAATGCACCAACTAAAGATGAAGGTGCATCAATAAGCTATGATTCAGCTAGTCAACAATGGACAGCAAGGTATCAGCATGAAACTATCGCATTAGCATTTTCAATAACTGAAGAAGCTGAAGAAGATGGTTTATATGGTTCTATTGCTTCTCGTTATACAAAAGCACTAGCAAGATCAATGGCTTCAACTAAGGAAATCAAAGCTGCAAATATTTTAAATAATGCAACTTCAAGTACTGATCCATATGGTGGAGGAGATGGTGTTTCATTACTGAGCACTGCACACCCAACACATAATGGTAATCAAAGTAATACTTTGGCAACAGCAGCAGATTTATCTGAAACATCACTTGAATCTATGCTAATTCAAATTTCTGATATGAAAGATGATCGTGGTCTAAGGATTGCTGCACAAGGAACAACTTTGATTATTCCGACTGCCTATACCTTTGTTGCTGAGAGACTTTTAGAATCTCAGTTAAGGACAGGAACAGCAGACAATGATATTAATGCTATTAGGTCAGGTGGATATCTGCCTCAAGGCTACCATATCATGAGAAGATTAACTGACTCAGATGCATTCTTTATTTTAACAGATGTGCCTGATGGGTTAAAAATGTTCCAAAGAAGTCCTATGAAAAAAGGAATGGAAGGTGACTTCGAAACTGGAAATGTTCGTTATAAAGTAAGAGAAAGATATTCTTTTGGTTTTACTGATTGGCGAGGTCTTTTCGGCACAGAAGGTGCTGCTTAATTTGTTAACTTGGAGAGGGGATTAGTCCCCTCTTCTTAATTCTAATCTTACTGACAGCAATAGCTGACACTAGCCACGACAGGAGATTTTAAAATGGCTGTACACTTTACTGGACCAATTCTCTTTGCAGGAAAAGAGAATCCTAAAAAATGGTTTGAAAATTTACCAATAGATAGAAATCCTGATTATGTCGTTTATATGGACGATTTTACAGGTGTTGCATTAGATTCAACAAACGATTGGACTGTTGTAAAAGACAGTAGTGCTTCTGTTGCAATAGCTGCAGATGTTGTTGCTGGTGCAATAACAATGAGTTCTCAAGCAACAACTGACAATGATGGTTCCTCAATACAAGGGAATGAAATATTTGCAGTTGCTTCTGATAAAGATATTTGGTTTGAAACAAAACTTACACCGACAGATGCTGAAGGCGATGCACTTGAGATTTGTATAGGCTTAACTGTAAACTTTGCAACTAATCCAGAAGCTATGTTAACAGCTGCGGACAGAATTGTTTTTCAAGTAGACGATGGTGATAGTAATATCGATTGTGTTACTGAAAAAGATGGAACTGCAACTACAACAGATTCTGGTGTAGATATTGCTAGTGGTACTGCAGTAACATTAGGTTTCCATGTTAAATCAACAGGAAGTGTAGAATTTTTTGTAAACAGAGCTTTAGTTGCAACACATACTACTAACATTCCTGATGATGAAAATTTAGCACTAGGAGCAATGCAACTTTCAGGTTCTGCTACTGGAACTAAATCTATGAATGTTGATTATATTTTTGCTGCACAAACTCGTTAAGGAGGATTAAATGGCTGATAAAAAAAGAGCCAGAACAAAAGCTGGAAAATTTATAGCAGATGATCCTAATACTCCTGAAAATGAAGCTTGGGTAAAAACCACCAGCAAATCCTCGAATAAAAAAGCACTTCCTCCAAAGGGAAGTGCTGAATATAAAGCGATGCTTTTGCGTGGTGAAATAAAGGAGTAATTAATGGCTGATCTTACAAAAGTTACAACTATAGCTGATAACACTAGAGAAGTCGTTATGGCTTTTCAATATCAATACGTTGATACTGGAAATGAAAGTGCAGTTTCTAAAATAGATGTTTCTGCTTTATCAGCAAATGCNGATGGAGAAACTTGTACAGGAATAAGAATAGTAGAATGTTGGTGGGTTATTTCTGCAATGACAGTAGAGATATTAGCTGATGCTGATACTGATATAATANTAATGCATTTAACTGAGGGTCAATCAGGTTATCAAGACTTTTCNAAATTTGGTGGTTTACCAACAAGTTCTAGTTTTGGTACTAATGGTACTGGTGACATTAAGTTTACGACAACTGGTGCAGGAGCTGCAGGTGATGCATATCAAATTATAATTAGAGGGATTAAACAGTATTAATGGCAACTTCTGGAACAGTAGCATTTAGACCAAACGTAGAAGAGATTATTGCTGAAGCATATGATCGTTGTGGTTTAGGTGCTGAAATTCAAACAGGATACAGAGCTAAAAGTGCCAGAAGAAGTTTAAATTTATTGTTTTCTGAGTGGTCTAACAGAGGTATAAATTATTGGGCAGTTACTCAGAACACTTTAAGTTTATCTTCTGGTACAACCTCTTATACATTACCAGCAGGAACAATAGATTTTATAGATGCAGTTTTAAGAGAAGGTTCAACAGACCAAACAATTACTAGAGTCACGATATCAGAATATAATCAAATACCAAATAAAACAACAACAGGCAAGCCAAGTCAATATATGATTGATAAACAATATACTCCTGTTATTTATTTTTGGAATGTTCCTGATAAATCCTATACTCTAAATTATTGGGCAATAAACCAACTTGATGATATTACAGCTTCTAATCAAGATACTGATATTCCTTATAGATGGAGTGATTGTATTTGTGCAGGATTGGCTGCCAAATTATCTATGAAATATGCACCTGAAAAATTCTCAGTTCTTAATGAAATGTATGAAAGATCATTTAATTTTGCAGCATCATCTGATAATGATGGAGTTAGTTTGAGGGTTCAACCAACTGCGTTGAATTTAGTGTAGTATGCCTAGATATGCTAAAGGTAAAAAATCAAGAGCAATATGTGACATAAGTGGTTTTGAGGTATCATACAAAGATTTATTGACAAATTGGAAAGGACAAAGAGTTGCACCTGAAGAATTTGATATAAAACAACCTCAATTAACTCCAGTAAAAAATATTAAGGTAACAACTGGTCTTTACAAAGCTAGACCAGATAATGATCTTGAATCTGCTACAATTAATATTGGCTATAATTATAATATATTTTCTACAAGGAATCAAATAAAAAACATTGGAATACCATGTTTTGGTAATATTGGTGTTTCATCTGTGGTGATAGAATAATGCCTAGATATGCAAGAGGTAAAAAGTCTTTTGGAATGAGTGACAGAGGTGGTCATAGAGTTCCTTATACTCAATTAAAAACGACTTGGGATGGATTAAGAGTTGCACCAGATGAATGGGAGCCAAAACATCCACAATTAACTCCTGCTAAAAATGTTATTGATGCTACTGCATTATTTAAACCTAGACCAAGTTCAGATGCAGAAAATGTAACTATATTTATTGCACATACATTTGATCCATTTGCAGACCCAAGAACTAGAAAAACTGTAGGTGTTGCAGGTTTTGGTAATACAAATCGTGTTGATAAAGAGGAAATAAGAAGTTTTCCAGAACCAACTGGTGTTGCAGGAACTGGAGCAGTTGGTACAGAAACTCCATTAGCATCTATTACAGAAACTGGATTAGGTGGAACTGGTGCGGTTGGCACAGAAGCACTAGAATTAAGTATTACAGAGACTGGTGTTGCAGGAACTGGAGCAGTAGGAGTTGAAACATTTGAATCATCCATTACAGAAACTGGAGTTGCAGGTACAGGTGGTGTAGGTGTTGAGATTCCTGTTGTAGAAGTCACTGGAGTTTCAGCTAGTGGTGGAGCAGGTTCAGTTGGTGTTGAAGCACTTAACTTATCTATTACAGAAACTGGTGTTGCAGGTACAGGTGGTGTAGGAACAGAAAATGTTGTTGTTTCTTTGACAGAAACTGGAGTTGCAGGTACAGGTGGTGTAGGTACAGAATCTGTTACAGTAAATCAGGAATGGGGTGCTGGAGCTTGGAACGATGGAGCTTGGGGTGAATAAATGAGTTACACAACTTTAAAAACTAAAATATCAGCTTTTTTAGAAGAAGACTCTGCAGAATTGACTGCTTCTATAGATGACATTATTTTTCAGGCAGAATCTATGGTTTTTCAAAGATTACCAAATTTGCCTTGTTTTAGACAAAGCACAACTGGTACTTTATCTGTAGGAACTTCTGATTATACTGTTGCAAATGCTAGAATGATACGTCAAGTTTCTGTTACATCTAGTAGTAATGTTGCTTACTTAGATCATAGAGTTGATTCTTATTTACGAGATTATTGGCCAAATTCCAGCACAACTGGAACACCGATAATGTATAGCACTAAAAATGCAGGAACTTCAGGTACAGTTATTACTCTTGCTCCTACACCTAGTGCTACTTTATCTTATCAAGTTGATTTTATTGCACCTGAAACTGGTTTAAGTGACAGCAATGCAAATACTTGGATAGATACAAACGCAAATGAAGTTTTGTTGGCAGCAGCACTTTATGAAACTAGTGCTTTCCTTAAAGCTCCAGAGACGTTAAAACTATATAAAACACAATTCGATGAAGCTGTTCAATTATTTGTCCAAGAAATGGGCAGAGATTATTCAGCAGAATATAATGGAGGTATTTAATTATGGCTATAACTCAAGCAATGTCTACATTGTTTAAAAAAGACTTGTTATTAGGTGATCATCATTTAGATACAGATGATATTTACATTGCACTATATACAAGTTCTGCAACTTTAAATGCAACAACAGATGGATATACGACATCTAATGAGATAAGTAATGCTTCAGGTAGTGCTTATTCAGCAGGTGGTAAACAATTGACAAGTGTTGCTGTAACAGAAAATAGTACAAGTGGAGTATTTGATGCAGCTGATCCAGAATGGACATCTGCATCCTTTACAGCAAGAGGTGCATTAATATATAATAAAACATTAGGAGATGCTTCATCAAATTCTAGAGGTGCAATAGCAATATTAGATTTTGGTGGGGACTTTACAGTTTCAGGTGGAACATTTAAAATAGTGTTCCCTGCTGCAACTGCAAGCAATGCAATAGTAAGGATAGACTGATATGACTATAACCTATGTAAATGATTTAAGATTATCTGAGATGGCAACTGGTGACAACTCTGGTACATGGGGTAATGTCACCAATACAAACTTAGAACTAATAGGAGATGCTTTAGGTTATGGAACTGAAGCCATAACAACAGATGCTGATACCCATAGTTCAACAATTGCAGATGGTAGTGCAGACGCAGCCAGAGCTATGTATATTAAATACACAGGCACATTAGATTCTGCTTGTACAATAACTATTGGTCCTAACACAATTAGTCGAGTTCATTTAATTGAAAATGCAACTTCTGGATCTCAAAATATAATTATCAAGCAAGGATCAGGTGCTACAGTCACTATTGAACCTGGACATGTTAAAATGGTTTATTTAGATGGAGCAGGTTCAGGTGCAGCTGTGACAGATGCTTTAACACAACTGAATCTTAAAGGTCCAATTTCAACTACAACAGCAGGAACATCAAACTTTGTAGCAGGTGTCAACGCAGGTAACTCTATCACTTCTGGTGGTAATTACAATGTTGCTGTTGGTGATGAAGCAGGAACAGCTTTAACAACAGGTGATTACAACACAGCTTTAGGTTTTGAAGCACTTGCAGCCACAACAGATAGGAACAGCAACACAGCTATTGGTGCACAAACACTTAAAACAAATGTTAATGGAGCTAAAAATACTGCCGTGGGATCTGGTGCATTATTTACTATGAACCCAAGCACTGATGCAGAGACCTTTAATACTGCTATAGGTTTTGATGCAGGTAATGACATTACAACAGGAATAAAAAATGTGTTATTAGGTAGTAGGGTTGGTGATGCTTTAGATGAAGGTACTAATAATATAGCAATAGGAGACAGTGCTTTAAGTTCAGATACTAAAGGTAACAAATCAGTTGCGATAGGGGATAGTGCTTTATTCAATCAAAACTTCACTACATCTACAACTTCTTTTAATACTGCTGTAGGTTTTGAAGCAGGAAATTCTATTAATACAGGACAATCTAATACATTAATAGGCTATGAAGCAGGAGAAGCTTTAACAACAGGTTTTTCTAATACTGTTCTTGGTTCAGCAGCCTTATCAACAGAGGATACTGGAAGATACAATGTTGCTATAGGTTCAGGTGCGCTTGAAAATCAAAATAGTGATGTAGATAATTACAATACAGCAGTCGGACATGAAGCAGGTAATGATATAACATCAGGAACACATAATGCTATATTTGGAGCTTTAGCAGGAGATGCTCTTCAAAATGGTAGCGAAAACACAGCAATTGGACAAAATGCTTTATCTTCAGATGTTGGTGGTAGAAGAAACGTAGCAGTCGGTAATTCAGCTTTATTTTATCAAAACTTTTCTACTCTCACAAGTAGCTATAATACTGCTATAGGTTATAATGCAGGTATGAACAATCAAACAGGCACTATTTCTACTTTTGTAGGTGCTTTTGCAGGTGATGCACAAACTACTGGAAGTAGAAATGTTGCTGTTGGTTATTCTTCTTTATCAACAGACACTTTAGGGATGAGAAGTGTTGCTGTCGGTAATGGAGCTTTAGAAACTCAAAATTTTACCACTAGTACAAGTGTTTATAATACTGCTGTAGGACATGAAGCAGGTAATCTACTCCAAACAGGCACATCAAATACTTTAATAGGTGGACTAGCAGGAGATGCTTTAACAACTGGAACTGGAAATGTGGCACTAGGCTATAATTCTCTTGGTGGTGAAGATACAGGAAATAGAAATACAGCAGTTGGTTATGCTGCTTTACTTCAAAACAATACAACAGTTAGTGGTAATAATTCTTATAACGTAGCAGTTGGTTATGAAGCAGGTTATAACAATACTACTGGTATTTATAATGTTGCAATTGGTGGTGCTGCTTTAGGACCATCTACAGGTTCACAAAATGTTATCATAGGTTATCAGGCAGGGGATAATATGACTTCTGCATCTCAAAATACAGCAGTAGGAGCTTATGCTTTAAGTTCAGATGATGTTGGTGATAAAAGCACAGCCATAGGTTATAGTGCTTTAAATAGTCAAAATTATTCTACAGTTACTGATTCTTATAATACAGCAGTGGGTCATACAGCAGGTGCAAATATAACAACTGGAATAAGTAATACTTTTCTTGGAGCAGCAGCAGGTGATTTACTTACTGCTACAAATGACAATACAGCAGTAGGAGCATTTGCCTTAACGTCTGATGATTTCGGTAGTAAAAATACAGCAGTTGGTAGAACTGCACTATCTGACTTAAATTATTCTACAGCTACAGATGGTCATCATACGGCAGTTGGTTATTTTGCAGGTGCAAGATTAACACAAGGTACAGCTTCTACACTAGTTGGATCTTTAGCAGGAGAAGATTTAACAACTGGAGATGGTCAAGCTTTTGGTTACTTTGCTCTTGGATCAGCTATTACAGCAAGTGCTAACACTGCTATTGGTCAGCAATGTATGGCTAGTAATAGATACATGGATAACAATACTGGAGTGGGTTTTCAGTGTTTACAAGCAATGGATCAAGCTACAAACGTCAACAGTTTTAACACAGCAATGGGTTGGCAGACAGGTTATGAGTTAACTAGTGGAACTTCTAATACATTGATTGGTGCTGATTCTGGAAGAAATATAACAACAGGTAGTAATAATACTGCTCTTGGTGTAGATGCTTTAATTGGAACATCAGGTGCTAAAACAACAGGTAACAATAATACAGGACTTGGTTTTAGAGCAGGACAAAGTATACAAGGCAGTGGTAATAACAATACGACAGTGGGTTCTAATGCAGGAGATGCTATTACAACAGGTGTTGACAATACAATTATAGGCTATGCAGCAGGAACTTATCAAGCTGATTTAATTAGTGGATGTTGTAATGTGTTAGTTGGTGCATTTGTTGATACTACTACAACAGGTGCAAATTATGCTATGGGATTAGGTTACAACATTGATTGTGAAGCAGGTTATTTCACTATTGGAGAAGCAGCCAATGATATTAGAGCTGCACATGGTAATACAACTTGGTCAACAGTATCTGATGAAAGAGTTAAAAAAGATATTGCAGATAGCACAGCAGGTCTGTCGTTTATAAATGATTTAAAACCAAGAACTTTTAAATATAAAACAAAAGGTGAGTTGCCAGATACTTTTAGGCATTATGAAAAAGATTCCTCAGATCAGTATAAGAATAGTTTTACTAATCATGGTTTTATAGCACAAGAAGTAAAAACAGCTATTGATGCTCATTCAGGAATAAAAGATGGTTTTAACTTTTGGAATGAAAGAGAAGATGGATCTCAAGAAGTTGCAGAAACAGCACTTATACCTGTATTAGTAAAAGCTATTCAAGAATTATCAGCAAAAGTAACAACTTTAGAAGCCAAAGTTGCAACATTAGAAGGAGAATAAAATGGAAGAATATTTTAACGAAGATGGCACAAGAACAGATGTCAAATTAGCTTTAGATTATAAAGCTATGGGTGATAGTCAAGACCTTATAGACTCTATTGTATCAGAAAAAAAGGATGCAGAGGGTGTATTAATGGTTATGTCAAGAGAATCTGATGCTGCTAAGAAAAAAAGAGTTCAGATTAATTATGGTTACTTAGAATCTATGAGAGCTAAAACTGATTGGAAAGGCAATGAAGATTGGACTGCTATAGATAAAGCCATTACAGATGGTAAGGCTTATGTAGGTTAATAATGACAAAGATAACAGAGCTTGATAAAAGAGTTGTGGCATTAGAAACTGAAATACATATACAGTTTAAAGATCTTTACAATCGTATTAAACGTATTGAAGCTTGGGCAATAGGTTCTGCTACTTCTATCATTCTTTTACTGTTAGCTATTTTATATAGGATGTAAGATGCCAAACATATTTACACCTCAACAAGATGAACAATTTATAACACCTTTTAGTCCTATTATAGGATATAAAAAACTTTCACCATCTTTTGTGGAGAAGCTAAACAATTCTATGAATGATAAATTAGAGGATTGGTCTGATAATTTAGTTGGTAAAGTAAAACAAGAATTAAAGTTTGATGATGATATAATAAATTTTTTTATAGAAGAGATGAAAGATTTTATTATGAGGTATCAATTAAATACAGAAGTTTATACTTCTATGGGTCGTGCAGGTTTAGATCCTAATTCTAATTATGGTATTAGTACGACAAGTGGTTGGTTTATTAGACAGTTTGAAGGTGAGTATAATCCTGTTCATGTGCATCCTGATTCTATGGTATCTTGTGTAGGATATCTTAAATTGCCTGAAGGAATAGAAGATGAATGGGAAGAAGATTATAAAGATCATCATCCTAGTCATGGACATATACAATTTTTTCATGGATCTTCATTGCCTTATTCTTCAACTAATTTTATGTTTAAGCCACAAGTTGGAGATTTTATTATATTTCCTGCACATATGTTTCACACAGTTTATCCTTTTAAAACAAAAGGAGAGAGAAGATCTTTTAGTGTTAATTTAACAGTACACAGAACACCAAAAGAGGAAGTAAAAGAATGAGTTTAATAAATTCTTTGATAGGACCAGCTACTAAACTATTAGATAAAGTTATTGAGGATAAGGATCAAAAAGCTAAGTTGGCACATGAGTTGGCAACAATGGCTGATAAATTAGCTCATGAACAGCAACTCGCACAAATGGCAATTAATAAGGAAGAAGCTTCTTCTGGAAGCCTTTTTAAAGGTGGTTGGCGACCTTGCATTGGTTGGATCTGTGGGATTGCTTTTGGCTATCACTTTGTTCTTCAGCCTGTTATTATTTTTATAGTTGTTTTAATTGGTATGGATATTCCAGAATTACCTAGTTTTGATATGGGTACACTTTTAACTGTATTAGGTGGTATGCTAGGCATCGGAGGATTAAGAACATATGAGAAGCAGAAAGGATTAACAAAATGAGTTTTAAATTAAGTCAAAAATCTCTTGATAAATTAGAAGGTGTTCATCCAGATATGGTTAAGTGTGTTAAAACTGCCATAGGTTTGACTAAAGTTGATTTTGGTGTTATCTGTGGAATGAGAACAGAAGAAGAACAAAGGGAACTTGTAAATAAAGGTGCAAGTAAAACAATGAAATCAAAACACCTTACTGGTCATGCTGTAGATTTAATGGCATATGTTGGTTCTAGAGCAAGCTGGGAATTAAATCTTTATGACGATATTGCTGATGCAATGGCTCAAGCTGCAAAAACACATAATGTTCCTATTAAATGGGGAGCAGCTTGGAGTATAGGAAATATAGCTCAATGGAATAGTGGAATGGAAGGTGCTATGAATAGCTATATTGATCTAAGACGTAGCGAAGGAAGAAGACCTTTTATTGATGGACCACATTTTGAGTTAATGATCTAATATGCCTTTACAACTATTACAATATAAACCAGGAATAGTAAAAGATATAACAGAATATTCTGCAGGTAAAAATGGACCATTTTGGATTGATGGTAGTTTGGTTCGTTTTCGTAATGGATATCCTATGAAAATAGGTGGTTGGCAAGAAGACGAGATTTTTAGAACTGATTCGGCAGGTACAATTACAAGNACANNNACAACNNTNCAAGGTNTTGNNAGAAAAATGGTATTCTGGAGAGCTANTNCNGATGGTGAAGANAGNATTGCNNTAGGNACTCATACACATTTATATATTATACAAGACCAAGTTTTATATGACATTACTCCATTAAGAGATGTTTCTAATACTGCCACNACAACAGGTGAAGCAGTTGATTCTAGTGAGACTGAAATAGATTTAGCTTCTGTTACAGGTTTTACAACAGCAGGTGCAATAAAAATAGGTAGTGAGATTATTACTTATACTGGTATTACTTCATCAACTTTGACAGGTTGTACTAGGGGAACAAACAGTACATCAGCTGCCAGCCACGACAATGGTGCAACTGTTAATCAAGTATTAATTGGACCTATTGCTACAACTGATGAAAGCACAACCATAACTATTACAGATACAGCACATGGTGCAAAAGTTGGTGATTATGTTGTTTTAAGTGGTGCAACTGCTACTGGTGGAGTTGATGGAGATGGTGATCCAACTTTTACAACTGAAATTTTAAACAGACCAGAAGGTTTTGAGATTACTGCTGTTACAACCAATACTTTTACTGTAACTGCACCATCAGCAGCAACTGCGACAGTTTCAGCAGGTGGTGGTAATGATGTTGTCATTAGTTATCTAATAGGAACTGATGCAGGTTTAGGTATTCAAACTTCTGCTCCTGCACTTGGTTGGGGTGTAGGTGGTTGGGGTGAAGGAACTTGGAACACTCCTAGAGCAGCATCTGATTCTGATGTTAGTTTAGACAATTCATCTTGGAACTTAAATCTTTGGGGAGAAGACTTACTTGCTGGAGTTAGAGGTGGTCGTCTTTATTATTGGGATACATCAGGAACTGTTGCAAACAGAGCAGTATTAGTATCATCTTTGTCTGGTGCAGATAGTGTTCCAACTGTTGCTAGAATAACAACTGTTTCTTTTCCAGATAGACATTTTATAGTTGGTGGTTGTACAGAATTCGGTGGTGCTGGTAATTTCGATCCTATGCTTGTCAGGTTTTCTACTCAAGAAGATTTTACAAAATTTAAACCAACAGCAACAAATACAGCAGGTGATCAAAGATTAGAAATAGGAACAAAAATTGTTGCTATGGTAAGTGCTAGAGAAGAAACGATTATATCTACAGACGAAGCTATTTATGGTATGACTTTTGTTGGTCCACCATTTACATTTTCTTTTAGATTATTAGGGACAAATGCTGGTGCTGCTGGTATTAATACAATGATTGGTGTTGATGGTAATGTTTTTTGGATGGGCAAAAGGAGCTTTTTCTCTTATGATGGTATTGTAAGAGAGATACCTTGCCCAGTTCAATCATATGTTTTTAATCGTATGCAAGACAAATATATAGACAAAGTTGTAGCAGGTCACAATAAAAGATTTAAAGAAGTGACTTGGTTTTATGTTAGTAATGATGTTGAATATAAAGTATTTTTTAGCAGTATTACAGCAACAAATGCATCAACTACTTTTCCTGCTGATTTTAGAGTTGGAGACTCGATAGAGGTTGGAGACTCTACTAAAATTTTACATTTTTACAATGTAGGCAGAGCTAGAATAACTAATGTAAATAATAATGTAGCAAGATCAGATTCAGTTAGTGGACAAATAACATTTAGAATAGACACTTCAGATCCAGAATTTGGTGGTTCAGGTGTTGGTAAATTCGATCTTGCAGGTTTAATTGAGAAATGGTCATTTACTGAAGCACCAAGCACTTGGACTAGAGTTAGAAGAAATGATTATCAAAATGGTGTATTAGAAAATGTAACAACTGGAACTATATCATTATTAGAATATGGTTTAAATTCAGCAGATGGTGGTTATTCTGAAAATCCTGAGCCTGATAGTTATGTAACTTATAACTATCAAGAAAACATATGGACAATCGGAACATTAGACAGGACAGCTTGGTCTGATTCTTTTGGAGCTAGAGGAGTTCCTTTTGCTTTGGATAGTAATGGTAAATTATATAATCATGAAATAGGAAATTCAGCAGATGGTCAGAATATGAATGCTTTTATAGAAGGATCACCTCAGGAATTGTCAACTGGTGGTGAGAATACTTATCTTGTTGATAAAATAATTCCTGATATTCGTATGGGTTCAAGTACATCTTTACAACTTTCTGTAAATACAAAAAAATATCCTAATGTTACAACTGATGATTCTTCTTTTAATTATTATAGTTCTGCTAATCAAGGATTAACAAAAGGACCATTTACTTTAAATGCTAGTACACAAAAAATTAGCATGAGAGCTAAAGGTAGACAAATGAGTTTAAGAGTACAAAGTTCTGGTTCTAATGATGAGTGGACAATGGGAACATTTAGAATTAATGCAAGAGAGGATAGTATGAGATGACAACTGCTGCAAGTGGACATTTAAGATTACCTTCACCACCTGAAAAATATGAACAAGGTTTTATGGCTAGATTTATAAATAGCTTAGAATTAGAAAAGCAATTAACATATTTTGCTGCTAATAATGGATTAACAAATGTAGCAAATCAATCAGAAGCAACAGCATGGTTTATGGGATAAATGCCGAATAATTATAAAAATGCTAAATTAGATTTGACAACTACAAACTTAACAACTTTGTATACATGTCCTAATGCAACAACTGGTTTAGTTAAATCTATTCTCGTTTCGGAGGATAGTGGTAATGCAGATACAATTACTGTATCAATTACTGATAGTAATTCTGTTGCTTTTAGTTTATTTAAAGTAAAGGCAGTAGGAGCAAATACAACAGTTGAATTATTGACACAACCATTAGTCGTACAAGAAAATGAAATTTTAAAAGTTCAAGCAGCAACAGCAGATAGACTACATGTCGTCGCAAGTTTTTTGGAGGTAAGTTAAAATGACTGAACATACAATAGGAGCACAAGAGCCAGATGAAGGAACTGAATTTACTTATGATCTTTATAGATTAAGGAGAGTCAATCCTGATTTGGGTGGTCGTAAATTTCAAGATGTTTATGGACGTGGTGATTTACCTAACTTTAAATGGGTAGAAGCTATAAAAACAGGAACAAGAAAATATGATCCTACAAATACTGAAGACAGGAAAAGACTAGAAGAATATGGCAAAAAATATATACAAGAAGGTGGTGCTGCTTCTGGTATGCTTAGTCCACAAGAATTAATAGGGGAAATAGCACCAGTTGCAGGAATGGTTGGAGAAAGTGTAGGAGAAAGTTTATTTACAGGAGGTAGTATTGGAGAGGGTTTTAGAGACCTTTATTCTACAACTGCAGGGGACATAACTCCAGCTCAGACTTTATTTTCAGATTTAACATCTGCAAAAGCAGCAAGAGCAGCAGGATTGTCTGATGAGTTTAGTCAGTTAGCTAAAGCAGGTATGAGAGGTGGTGTTATAGACACAGCCGATATTCCTTCAGGTCTTGATGCAGGTGCTTTAGGAGGTGTAGAGGGGAGAAATTTAATTAAAGGAGCAACCACTACTGATCTTTTAAATCCAATGACAGAAGCAGGAGCACAAAATGTAAAAGGTGCTTTAGGAGGTGCTATAGGAAATTTTGCTGTACAATTAGCTTTAGGTCAAGATCCTGTAAAAGCAGCAAAATCAGCAGGAGCAGGAGCTATTGGAAAAGTTATAGGAACAGCAATAGGTGGTCCGATAGGTGGATTTATTGGAGGTGCTTTAGGAGGTATAGTAGGTGGAAGAGTTATTTGTAATGAATTAATGAAACAAGGATTAATGTCTAAAGAAGAGGTTATTCTTGATTATAGATTTACAAGAGACTATTTAACTCCTCAGCATGTTAATGGTTATCATCTCTGGGCAGTATGGGTTGTAAAACAAATGCGTAAAGGAAGAATGGTAAAACTTTGGAAATATATAGCTCAATCTAGAGCCAACGAGATTGCTTACATATATGGTAAAAGAGAAAAACCAGATTATGCAGGAAAAGCAATAAGAATGATTGGGGAGCCTGTCTGTTGGTTTCTTGGTTTATTTTGTAAAAAAACAGACTGGTCAACTTTATATAAAGAAAAGGAGATATAATGCCTGGACATATGGACAAAATGACTGATGATGCTATGATGGCAGAAACAGATCAAATGATGCAAAATCCTATAAGGCAAATGCCTGAGGAATCTAGAAGAAACTTAATGATGCCATCTGAGGAAATAACAGCTGTTTTAGTTTCTAGGATTGCTAATATGACGGAAGAAGAATTAACTAAATTAGATTCAGCAATAACTCCAGAAGTTGCTAGAATTTTAATTAAGCTTTTACCTGAATTAGCTGACCTTATTAGACAAGTTGCTAATAGACAACCAACTCAACAAAGAGAAATGGGTGCTTTAGGTAGTATGTAATGGAAATAAGGAAAGCAGAAAAGTCTGATATAAAAGAGCTTTATAATATTTTAATTTGTATGCATTCTGAAACTGAATTACCAGTTGATTCTATTTGCGAGAAAAAGCTTTTTATGACAATTTATTCTGTTATTGAAAAAGGAATTGTGTATATTGCCATTGAGAAAAATAAAATTGTTGGATCAATAGGTGGTATGTTTAATTCTGAGTGGTGGTCTTTAGATAAATTTTTATGTGACCTTTGGTTTTATGTTATACCAAAACACAGGAAATCTACTGCAGCCATTAAATTAGTAAAAAGCTTTATTAATGATGCTAAAAAGGTTAAAGTTAAAACAAAATTAGGTCATGTTTATTCTGGTGATATTGAGCGTAAAGACAAATTTTTTGAAAGGTTAGGTCTTGTAAAAGCAGGATCTTTTTATATGGAGGTTTAAAAAATGGCATATGGTTGTGCTGGAGGAACGATACAGCTTCCTGAATATACAGAACAATTCGGAGTAACAGACTTACCAGCTTGGGTTTCTGCTGGAGGTAAAGCTTTATTTGAACAAGCTGCTGAATTAGCATCTAGCGATATTGGACCATCTAACATTCCTATGATTGCTTCTTATGGTCCAGATGGCAATTTGTTAACAGAAGAAGAACAAATGGCTGCAAAAATGTTAACAGAGGGTGCAACATCATATCAACCATTTTTAGATCAAGCTGCAAATATTGCAGGAACATTAGGTCAAGGTTATGATTCTATGTCCCAGCAAGAATTATTAGGAACTCCATTTCAAGGAATGTCCCAGCAAGAATTAATGGGTGATTATCAAGGTGCAACTAGAGATGAATTGTTAGGTGGTGGTTTTAATATGGAAACTGCACAGCCATTTTTAGACATCTATCAACAAGCTCAAGATGCATCTGTAAGAGAATTACAAGATCAAATTGCTCAACAGCAATCCCAAGCAAGAGCATCTGCAGCACGTGGAGGGGGAGGTTTTGGATCTCGTTTAGGTATTTTAGAAGCAACATTAGGTGCTGAAGGTGCACAACGTGCTGCTGATTTAAGATCAAGAGCTGCAGCTGAAGGATTAGGTTTTGCTGCAAATAGGTTTGATGCCGACAGAGGTGCAAGATTCCAAGCTGAAGACTTAATGAGAGGTCAGTTTTTACAAGATAGAGCTGGAAGATTTGATATAGATGCTTCTAGAAGAGCACAATTTGATGCAGACAGAGCTGCAAGATTCCAAGCAGAAGATGCTGCAAGGACTGGTTATGAAACTGGTGAAGCTTCAAGATTAAGACAATTACAATCTGTACAAGCTTTAGCACCATTGACTCAAAGTTTACAAGAAGCTGCAGCACAAGGTCTTATAACAACTGGTGAAGCTAGAAGAAGATTAGATCAAGCTGTAATTGACATGGCTAGAGCTGAGGATTTACAACAACAACAATTACCTTTCGAAAGATTAAATTTTGCTTTAGGTGCATTACAAGGTGTACCATATGGACAAACAACTTATGGATACAGATTAGGAACAACAACTCAGCAACAACCTAACTTGTTTGGACAGGTATTAGGTGCAGGAGGTGCATTAGGTGCAGCATATCTTAAAGGAATGGGAACATAATGACTAAACATACTTTCGGAGCTTCAAGCAGTGATTTAAGCGATGTTTCTTTAGGAGCATTAAGAACTGTCGCAGGCAGTGATAAAAGAGCACAACAAGCACTAGCTCTTGCAAATGAGCTTACTCCTCAAATTGAATTCGATCCTTACCTTGCTGCCTTACAATTTTTTACACAACTAGGAGCAGAATCTTCCAAACCAGGAGCAACATTACTAGGATCTGCAGCATCTGCAGTACCAGCAGCAACAAATTATTATGCTAATGTATTAGAAGCTCAGAAAAAAGCAGACCAAAGTAAATTATCAACTGCTTTAGATCTTGCTAGTGCTTTAAAACCTTCAACAACTGGAACAACTTCTTATAAGGAAGTAGAAGTAGAAGATCCTAAAACTGGAACTAAAACTATAACTATGATGAACTCTCAAGAAATTGCTCAAGCAAAAAAAGAGGGTAAATTAGTTCGCTCTGCACCTTCAGCAACAACTAAATCATTTACTAAAAGAACACTTTACAAAGGTGACAAGAAAAAAGACGTTTACACCTTAAATGATTACAATCTCGCAATAGCAGATGGTTGGTCAACAGAAAGTGATATTAAATCTTCTTCTGAAAAATCATTTACTAAAAGAACACTTTACAAAGATGGTATTCAAAAAGATGTATATAGTCTAGATGAATATAATACAGCAATAGCAGATAATTGGTCAACAGAGAAAAAAATTAAAACTGGTGGAGGAACAAGCCAATTTGAAAGGTTTTTTGCAGCAGTAAATGATATCGGAAATCGTTTAGCAGATCCAAATTTGAAAGATAGTGTAACTCAATTAGAAAAAAATCAATATTCTGCGTATTTTCAAAAGTTGACAGAAGGTGGTGAATTTACTGAAACTGTAGATGGTGTAACAACTACAATTACAAGACCAGGAATTGATCTTGCAGGAACAACAAATTTACCAATCCCAGAAGATTTAGATTTAGAAAAAGTACTGAATACGAAAAAACAAAAATTTGATCAGAATCAAAATACTTCTGCAACATTCGGAAGTAGAATGTTATTTAATGAAGGTATATTAAGAAATGTTTTAGCAGATGGTTATGTTTTGACTTTAGAAGATATTGCTGGTATAAGAGCAAGAAAAATTTTAGGTTTAGGAAATTTAGGTGTAGGTACACAAGCTCAACAATTTCATGTTGCAGCACAAAACTGGGTTGCAGCTCAACTAAGAAATGAATCAGGTGCAGCTATTGCACCATCAGAATATGCAGATGCTTTAGAGCAATATTTCCCTAAAGTTGGAGACAGTAGAGAAACAATATTACAAAAGCAAGCTTTAAGAGAAGAAGCAACTAGAGGTATGATAAATTCTGCAGGAGATGCATTTAATGTTATTTTCCCTGATGCTGTTCAATACTTAACATTTACTAGTGGAGATCAAACATATAAAATTTTAAATCCACAAGGATATGCAAATGAAAAATTAGCTAAAACTGATTTAGGAAGAGATTTATTATTTAAGGAAACAATTAAGTCCAAAACTCTTACAGATTTAAAACGTATGTTAGCAAACCCCAATGCTGCAAACTTATATAGTGATGAAATGTTAGATGCAATAGCTGAAGAAATCCGAAAAAGAAATAGTGAACAAAACTAAAAGCAGGATAAATTAAATGTCAGAACACACCAAGGAAGAAAAATTACAAAAACTTCGTAAAGAATTGGATATTGAAGTTTTACCTGAAGAGGAAGTCGATCAAGAAACTGGACTTACAATGGCAGATAGAGCAAGACTTACAGCTTCTGGTTTATTGTTTAACTGGGCAGATGAAGCAATTGCAGGAATAAAAGCTTTGAGTCCTAATGTTACTTATGAAGAAGCTTCCCAATATGAAGAGGATAAGCTAAAAGAAGCTCAGGCTAAAAAAGGTTCTTTGAAGTATGAAATAGGAGGTGCTTTTTTACCGACTGTTGGTGCATTAATTGCAGCTCCATTTACAGGAGGTACATCAGCAGGAGCAACTGTTCCAACTTGGACAAGACTTATAGGTGTTGGTATGGGTCAAGGTTTTCTTTACGGAACAGGAGCATCTGAAGAAGAAGGAATTGATAGGTTAAAAGATGCTCCAGTATCAACTTTAACAGGTGCTGTTACTAATCCATTATTTGCTAAACTAAGTCAAAAAGTACAAAATAAACTTTTACCTGTTATAGATTATGCTAGAAGAACTGTAACAGGAAAAGTTGGTAAAAATGTAGAGGATGAACTTATAAGGATTGTTGAGGATAGTGGATTTACTATTGATGAAATAATAGAAAAAGTATCTAAAGGAGAAATTATTCCTGAGATGTCAGAAGAAGCAGCAAAGGTTGTTGCAGGATTTGCTAGTAAAGCAGGTCCAGGATCTCCAATAATAAGAAATGCTATAAATAGCAGGAAAAACGAATTTGTAGAAAATGTTTATAGTTCTTTACAAAAAGATTTAGCACCTGATGTTAAAAATCAAAATATATTTAAAACTTTTGCTGATAACACTAAAAAGTTAGAAAAATCTGAAAGTGATGCTTACAATGCTATATGGAAATCTACAGCAGGTCAGACATTCGATGAAATAGATGGCATTATTTTAGGTATTGCTCAAAAAAGTAAACAATCTAGAGCAAGAATAAATAAGTATCTAGATGATAATGGTTTTCCAGATATATTTAAAGTTAACAAAAGAGGTCAACTAGAACTTAAAAGATCTCTTACTTTAGAAGAAGGAGAAATTATTAAAAGAGCTTTTATGGATGCAAAAACATCTGCAAGAAATTCAGGTCTTAAGAATAAAGCCAAAACAATGGGTGAATATGAAAATGAAATAAAAGAAATATTAGATGGCATTTCACCTGAATTACAAAAAACAAGACAAAATTGGGCAATAATAAAAGACGCAGTTGATAAATATGAAATAGGTAAAAAAGTTTTTGGTCAAAACCCAGAAGAATTTGCTGTAGAGTTTCAAAGACTTGTTGACGCAGGTAATGAAGATGCCATCGCTGCACTTAGAGCAGGTGTAGCATCTGCATTAAAATTAAAATCCATGTCTCCTTCAGCATTGGGAACTATAACTAAACTAGCAGATAGAGATTTAGGACTTAATCAAAAGGAAAGAGTAATATTAGAAATACTTTATCCTGGAGAGCTATTAGAAGATATTATAACTAAAATAAATCAAGCACGTGGTTCTATTGTCGCAAGTAACAGAACTTTTGGTGGAAGTCAAACTAGGGAAAGAGGTGGTTCTGCTGACAGAGTTGGTATTGGGCAAACTGTTACAAATTTAGGAAGAATATTAACCTCTGGTGGAGCAGATATTGGTGCTGCTAAAAATATTGTATCAAGTTTTTTTAAAGCTGGTGAAGCTCCAGAATTTACAAATAAAGAATATGAAAAGATCGCAGAGTTAATTATTTCAGATGATCCAGAAGTTTTAAGGAAAGCATTAACAGATACAACAAAAATTGATGGTGCGTTACAAATTATTAGAAAAGCTATAGAAGCAGTATCAGCATCACANCCTAGAGTTTTAGCAACTACTACTGCTACAGAAGATGTAGGTGAATTNGTAGATCCAATTATATCAGATACTTTGTCAGGAATAGTAGGAACTATTAGTNCCTCAACTGCAGAAAAAATACAACAAGCAGTACAATAAATGGTTCTAGGAGATGTTGTTGCAGGCATACAACTTGTAAAGCAAAGTGTTGCCTTCATAAAAGAAAATATTAATACCTGTAAAGATATATCCGAAATTGCAGGATCTATAGATGATTTGTTTGAAGGCAAAAAACAAGTTGATAAAAGAAGANNNAAAAAAGATGGANTNTCNNTNGCTGAACANTTTGGTGTAAAAAGTGTTGCTCATGAGATAATAGATGCAAAATTAGCAGCNGANGANTTATATAATATNTCNGTTNTNNTAGATCAAAGNTTTGGNCANGGAACTTGGCAANCNATTTTAACAGAAAGAAANAAACGCATAGAAGCTGCAAAACAAGCTAGGAAAGAACAAATAAGAGTTAAAAGGCAACANCAGGCAGAATTGATGGAANTAGCAAAATATTTTTTTATTGGTCTTTGTATTATTGTTTTAATTGTTGTGGCTGCAATTATATATTCCATAGTAGCAAGAGATGATCCTTTGAATTTAATGAAATGAGTGAAAGAGATATAATATTAATATTTATTGTTTTGTTTGCTTTGTATTGGTCAACAGTATTTCCACCAAAATGGTTGCTTATAAAATAGGAGAAAAATATGTCACAAAAGAAATTACAAAAAGGTTCTCAATATGAAAAGTTTGACTTAGATAATAATGGTACAATTAGTGATGGTGAAATGGCTATGGCTCACAAAGTAGAGCAATTAGAGCACCAAAGAAATATGAATGAAAATTTAGACAAAATGATGGATCAGCAAAGATGGATATGCTGGGTATCTTCTGTTTCCTCTATATTTTTAATTATATTGTGTTTATTACCTATTATTCCAGAAAGTAGAATTGATATGTGTACAGCATTAGTTTCTACTTATGTTATAGCTAACTTGGGTATTGTATCTGTGTTTATGGGTGCAACAGCTTATTCAAAGAAAAACGGAACATCCCTAGATATAGAAAAATAAAGTTGAAAAATAATCAACACCTTTATTTGAACCTAGATGGCAAACAATACGTTTTCTGGCCAGAGCATAGAATAAAAGAATTAAATAAGAAGATGAATAATTTCGAAAGAGTAAAGCGAAAAAGAGATGAATATTTAAAAAGTTTAGAAACTAAGAAAGAATAACTTTTGCAAGCTCGTCCCATTGTTTATCTGATATATTACCTTTAGCAACCCAAGATGATATTTCTAATATTTTTTTAGTAGATGGTCTATCAAATAAAATTTTAGCATGTTTACCATTAATTAAGACTGTTAAGTCTCTAACAACTCTTATTAATATCCAAGTTTGACCTTTATTAGCTCTGTAATTTAGTGCCCAATAACATTGATTTAATTTAAAACCACTAGTAAATCTTTTTACTGGAAGTTTATGCATATATTTTAATTCTATCCAACCTGTTTTTCCTTTATGAATATAATGAATATCTGGCATTCCTTTCATAACTTTATTTTCTACACGATACATTTTTATCGGTAATTTATTCCTTACTAGTGTCCAAAAACTGCTCTCAGTCATCATTTTCCTCCATGAATAAAGATATTGGATCTTTTGTTACAATGTCTGCTATGTTCTTTTTATTTCTTAAAGCTTTAATAATTTTAGTATCTACTGATTTCCTAGTTTCTATATCTATGTATGTAACATTGTTTTTAGTGCCTATTCTATGGCAACGATCTTCGGATTGCATTCTTTGTTCTAGATCAAAACTATTAGAATAATAAATTGCATAATCAGCTGCAGTTAAGGTTAAACCGATGCCACCTGCTTGTGGTGTTCCTATAAAATATTTTACTTTAGGATTATTTTGAAATTCGCTTACTGCAAGTTCTCTGGCATCCGATGTTACGTCTCCATGATAACTTACTGCTAGATTACCAAGTTCCCTCTCTATGGCTTTTAAATCAGCTTTGAAACGTGCCCATATAATAACTTTAGAGTCTATATCACTTAGTATTTCTTTTAGAGCTTCTAATCTAGGATTTTTATCTTCTATTGGTCTTACATCTTTTTCTCCAGGAAACCAACCACAAAGTATTTGTTGAAGTCTTAATATTCTTGTAATTGCTTCTGTTGCTTCTATGACTTCTCCCTCCATTTCTGCAATAAAAGCTTTTTTCATTGTTGTATAAATTTTCTTTTGTTTGTCTGTCATTTCTACATAATGACGTTGGTATATTTTATCAGGCAGATCTAGGCAGTCTTTTTTAAGAACTCTAAAGGAGTGTCCTTCAATATTCCTAGTTAGTTCTTCAATGTTTTGATAAGAAATAACTTGCTTATTTTCGAAACCACCCATAATACAATATCTGGCTTTAAAAGAATAAAAGCTGTCATATCCTAATATTTGTGGATTAAGAAACTTAAATTGAGAATAAACATCTTCAGCACCTTTAGTAACAGGTGTACCAGTCATAATTCTTTTATATTTAGCAAATTTTCCGAACTTTGTTATCATCTTTGTTCTTTTTGCTCCAGGACGTTTAATCCTAGAACTTTCATCAACAACAAGCATAACATCTCCAGAGTAAAGTATTTTATTCATAAGCTCTATTGCCTTAGAGCTAACAAAAGCTTCAACATTAAAAGTAAATATTCTTAAAGTTTCTTTAGCTCCTAAGACTTGATTGTATTGCTCCAGTTTTTGCTTACCCATACCAGAACTATAATAAAAAGATTTATAAGGACACCAATCAGGCAAATGTATTTTTATTTCATTTATCCAGTTTCTGTGTACACCATTAGGTGCAATAACAATTAAGGAAGATATTTCACCTTTTGAATATAAATAAGCAGCATTATCTATAATGACTTTAGTTTTACCAGTGCCTTGTTCCATCAATAAAGCAAAACATTTTTTGTCTCTACACATGTAAAAAGCTTTTCTTTGATGATCAAAAGGTTTTGTTTTAAATTTAAAATCATCATTACTAGGAAGATCTGTTCCTTTCATTCTAAGGTTTTCTTCCATATCTTTTAAATTTTCTATATATTTATTAAGCTCAGGTTCAGCAGTTTCATCCCATTTAGCATCAGGAAAAAATTTATGTATTCTAGAAATATTAGCTCCTGTTGGATCAAACAATAAGTCTCTGCCAATCCATCTTTTAAATCCAGGAAGAGTAGACAGTTTTTCAAAAGTATCACCATCAAGTTTACACCTGATAATACAATACTTCCCAAAATCTGCTCTACTTATAATCATTTTATTTCTAAAACTTTTTTCCAAATTTTATCTTCAAATTTGATTTTAATATTACTAGCAAATTCATCTGCTTTAGCAATTTCATCTACAGTTGGTATCGAAATGTTATTATCTACATAAAAAACATGAACTGAAGTGTTGTAAACTAATTGTTTTTTAGTTTCAAAAAGAGCTGATTGTAAATTTTCCACTTTCTTTTCTAGCTCACTAATTTTATAATGAAGGTCTCTATTTATATAATCCATTTTATATCTCCTTTGACCAACCATTAATAACTGAATAACCTAACATATATGACAACATTCCATTTGCAGAAAAACCTTCAACAACTGTATCAAATCCAGTATTTTCTGCAGCTTTTTTTGCTTCAACAAGATCTCCAAAAACTTTATCTTCTATTGAAGAAAAAGGGATATTAACTAAACGCAATTTATAAATCATTTTTTTCCTTTCTAATTTTGCTATCGCAGACCCAGAGGTTTCGGGGAGAGAGCAACTCTCCCCATCATCAGTGCGAATTACCATTTATGTTGCATAAGAACTCGATCTATTACATCATCACAAGCTCTACTAAAATGCATATCTATTGTGTCCTCAAATACTTTAAAGTCTTTATGATCACCATCTAAAGCTTTTTTAGATTTATTATATTTATTTACAAACTCAAGTATTGTTTTTCTAAAAGCATCAGATGTTGCTTCTGAAACTTTAGTTTGAATTTCTTCTAATTGGTTCTCTGTTAATTTCATTTAATTTCCTTTCTAATTATTATACAACTAATATAACATTTCTGGTCAGAAATGTAAACCCCAAAATTAAATTATTTTAAAAAAAGATCTGTTTAATATCAATCACTTACAAACTTTTCGATCATTTCTTGAAAATTTTTTGGTCTTGGTAGTGGTGGTTTTTCTAAATAAAACTCCTCATATTTATAAGTTTTAAAACATTTAAATCCTTCACCATATATTTTATCAGACCACATTTGACACTCCTCAGGAGTGTCAAAGTGCATAACTGTTAGTAAACTATATAAAATTATTTTATTCATTTAAGCAACCAACTCAAAATCAAAAGTTAATTGTTGATCACAATTACTTGAGAATTGTGGATTTTCTACTTCGTAAAAAGCATGTACAAGTCTTTTACTCCAATGATGAGATGCATCCATCGCTCTCCATTCAGGAACCTGATTGTCTATAGTTGTCCAATCACGTGTGTCCATAACAAATACATGTCTAGTTATTTGTATAATATAAACTTTGCCTTGCTCTAAATTTTCATAAACAAATTTGCTTAGTTTTCTTTTCTTTTTAAGATTAGTCCACTTGCCTTTTATTCCTAGCTTTTTGCAAGCTGTATGAATATTAGAGTTGCTAACACCTTTACAATGTCTTTTTCCTCTAATTTTTCTAAGAGTTTGATAAGCTGGTTCATATTCTAAGCCAGCAACTGTAGCAACTGCAAAAGGTCCACACCATGTTACTCTAGGTATTCCTGTGTCGCAGTATATTATTTGTCTTGTTTTTGGGTTATGTTTTTCCATAATTTTTTCCTTTCTAATTATTCATCACCATCATCTAAGATTTTCCAGTTAAAACCATTGTCAGTCATAATCAAAACTTTACCAGTTTTTTCAGATTCAATTCTTACAGTAGCGAACTTGCCATATTTATCAGCTAACCAAGTATTTAACTCATCAACATTATTAAGATACTCTTTATGAGATAAACTACCATCTAAATTTACTTTGTTCACTATCATGTTTTTTCCTTTCTCAACCTTATATAACTAATATAAGCATTTCTGGGGAAATGTAAACCCCATAATTAAAATTATTTTAAAAAAAGATCTGTTTAAAAACAAAGGTTTATGTAAGTTTACGCCATTTATCTATTTGTAGCTTTCTAAAACCTTTATTTATTCGACCTTTTAACAAGTACCAATCTCCTATTCTTCCCTCTTCAACGATGGGTTTTCCTAATTTAGGATAATTCCATCTATCTATTCCAGCAAGTATTGGACCAGTATCATCTTCGAATTTCATATTAAGCCAGAGATTATGAGTTTCTGCTCTTCTGCCACCTCTTTTAACTAGGTTTACAGCTTCATTAAGATCTCTAAGGTTTTTCTCCATCATTTTACCGAATACAACAAATTCACCAGGATTATCAGCTTCTAGATCTTGTATATCTGTTATAGCAGTTTTTATTTTATGTGCAGCTGGATCTTTTTTGATATGACCAAATCTGCGTTCACATTCAAATATATCGTCGTAAGGTGTTTGTCCTTGGTCTAAAAGTTTTTCCTGACGAGGTGTTAAAGGTTGTTTAAGTTTTCTTCTTTCTACGATATCTTCTGCCATTTTTGGACCAATACCTTTTATTCCAATTAAGCCACCTATTAATTCACCATCTTGTACTGACCAATTTAGTTCTGATTTAAATTTATCATATGGTTTATAATTAAGTCCTTCACGTGCTACTTCTCTTAAAAGTTTAACACCTTGATCATCATCCTTAACATTTCTTAAACAAGCTGCAGCAAACTCTAATGGAAATCTACTTTTTAAAACACAACACCAATAACTAACAATTGCATAAGCAATAGCATGACTTCTATTAAATGCCATAGATCCCATTGTATTTATGTTATCCCATATCTCTCTGGATTTCTTTTCCTCTAAACCATTTTCATCTGCACCTATTTTAAATCTTTGCCAATAACGATCAAAGAACTCTTCACCTAAAGATTTACTCATTGCTCTTCTAAGTTGGTTTACTTCCTCCCAAGTAAGTTTGCCAACTTCTCTAGCTATGGTCATGACTTGTTCTTGATATACGACAATTCCATATGTAACTTTTGTTACATCTTTTACCATATCATGAATATAATAAACTTCTTCTGCACCAGTTCTTTTTTTAATAAATTGTGTTGTACCACCAGAAGTTAGAGGACCAGGACGAGCTAAAGCAGTTATGGATGCAATGTCTTCAAAATTACTTACTTTCATCTGACGAGTTAAAGACTGTAATGCATATCCTTCAAACTGAAAAACTCCTGCATATTTTTCTTTGTTTAAAACTTCAAAAGCTTTTTCATCTTCTAAATGAAAATTTACAAGTTTTTGTCTTTCCCAACCGACTTGTTCTAATACATCATTAAGAACAGATAAAGTTCTTAGACCCAATGCATCTATTTTAAGTAAGTTTAAATTTTCAGCATCCTTTTTATCTATTTGAGCTGCACCACTTTGTCCACTTACTGAGCAATATTTACTTACAGGATCTTCAGTAACAATAATTCCAGCTGCATGTACACCAGAATGCCTTGCATGATTTTCCATCTTTTCAGCAATTTTCATTTGTGGATATTTTTCTAAAACTTTTTTGCCTATTTCTAGGTCATTAAATGTATCCATAATACACATGGCTGCACGAGCATCACCAGAGCTTCTTTCTATAATAGCACCTTTAAGATCATTAACTTCCCAAGCTGGTATTCCTAGTTCTTTAGCAACTTCTGTTATTGTGCTTTTAGCTTTGTATCTACTTACTGTNCCTAAATGAGCTACTTTTTCTGCACCATATTTATGACGTAAATATTCAAAGACCATTTCTCTTTTATCATCTTGNAANTCTATATCTATATCAGGTAAGTCAGCACGAGTAACATCTATAAATCTTTCAAAAAGTAAATCGAATTTTATAGGATCAATATCAGTTATGCCAGTTAAATAACAAACTAAAGAACCAGCACTAGATCCTCTGGCTGGACCAACAAGCATATGCTGTTTTGCATAGTTAATCATATCAGCTATTACATAGAAATAATCTTCAAAGCTTTTACTAGCAATCATGTCTATTTCTCTTCTTAACCTATCTCCATAAACAGGATCTTTTAGATCTATATTTCTAGATGGAGCACCATCTATACACATCTGTTCTAAAGTTTTATCAGGTGTAAAAGAAATCATTTGTCCCTGAGGTAAATTTACATTGCACATATCTGCTATTTTGTATGTATTTTCTATGGCTTCATCTGGTATCCATGGAATACAATCAACCATTTCATGTTCGTTAAGCAAGTGCATAGGTTTTGTTCTTTCTGTTCTATTAATGCCCACAAGAACTTCATATGCCTTTTTGTCTGTTACTTTTGGATAATAATTATCAGAAGTTGCTACAAATTGAAATCGTTTATCTTTTGCCCATAGAAAACTTTTTTTACTTGTCATTGGGTTTATTTCAAAATAAATATGTTTCTTTTTAGTTAAAGGTATTAATCCAAGATTAGGACTAGCTCCTGTTAAAACAATTACATTTTCAGATATTTCAAAAAGATCATAGTAGCTTATTCTTGGTATATAATAAAAATTATCTTTATCAGTGCTTTTAGTAACAATTTGATAGATCTCTGATAAACCTGAATTATTTTTTGCAATAAAAGCCATATAATTTATTGGCTGTCTTGATCTATCTTTTGCATCTTCAACAACAGCAATTTCAACTCCGAATAAAGGTTTTACTTTAGCCTTTTTACAAGCATTATTAAAAGCTACATGACCCCATGTTCCTGCATCTGCTATGCCCATAGCTTCCCCAGAAATAGACATTAAAGAGTCTATTGGACCATAAGCTTTGCGAAAAGAATATTCTGTTCTAGTTCTTATGTGCAGCATTACCAAACCAAAGCAATAATTATATAACTAACAACAAATCCTATTATAGCTATTTCCATTATATGTGTCCNTCTTTTTTATACCACTTAATAATTTCTATTGTTGCTTCAACATCATTAAGAGATCTATGAGCACCTTCTATTTTTTTACCAAATAGTTCTTCATAAATGTCACCTAGTTTACGCATTTTTCCCCACACACTTTGACCAACTTCAACTGTACAAATATGTTCCATTGGCCAAGGAAATTTAGTGACCTTATCTAATCTCTCTAATTCAAATCTTAATACCTTACGATCAAAAGGTAAATTATGTGCAGCCATAGAAGTTTCTCCTAAGAAAAACTTACATAAATCTTTGTAGTGATGTATAAATGGTTTTTTATCTTTAAGGTCATCATCACTTATTCCTGTTATTTTAGTAATTTTAGGATCTAAATTATGTCCAGGATTACACATAAATTCTAATCTATCATATTCTTCAAAATTTCCATCCGTAAACCTTATTGCACCGAACTCTATTATTTTAGGTTGGAGATCTAGTTCCGATCCTTCAGCTTTAGGTAATCCAGTTGTTTCTAAATCAAATACTATCATTTTCAATTTCGGTGTCTAAAGATTCTAACATAAATGCATAAACACCCATATCGTGTATTGAATCTTTATGAGGTTTTTTCCAATCTTGCGAATATCTTGTTAATTTTGCAACAAGCATATTGATAATNCCAAAACGATTAAAGTCTTCTTTTGTTTTAAGATCAACTCCTTTTGGGAATAAAGCCATCATTACTTTTCCATGTTGATGATAGTTATCACCATAAATTTTATTTCTTTCTTTAAAAGTTTCTAAAGCTTTTTCCATGCATTCTATTGGACTTTCAATCATCTTCTTTACCTTTATTAAATGCTTTATCTACATCATCTTGGTAATTATTAGCTTTATCGAAAAGACTTTCTAGTTCTTGTCTTTGATATGTTCTAATATCAAAAAGTCTTGCAACCTTTATACCATCTAATTCGATGTCGTTACCTCTTATCCTTAATTCCATTTTATTCCTTTCTAAAAATTTTCTTAATTTTACTCCATAAATTATTTTCTTTTGTTGGTTGTCTTTCTTTTAGAATGTATCTTATTGTCCTTGCACTTGCATTAAACTTTTCAGCAATTTCTTTTTGGGACATTTTGTCTCTTAAAGANTGAACTTGGTTAATAAATTTTTGTGTATATTTCTGTTTGTATGTCATTACTGCTCCTTAAAACAATTTATAGTACCATATATTTCAGTGTTAGTTTCTGTTATAGTTCCAATTATAGTTACAAATTGGCTCAAAACATCAATTATAATTTCTTTTTGTTTATTTGTAAAATCTTCATTATTTTTTATTTTTAAACTAAAATCGTACATATATTCAGAAACCTGCATAGCTTGTCTCATTAATTTATTATTACTTAGCATTATCATTTCGTCCCATATTTTATAGACTACAGATGCCAAGTCTGCTAAAGCAACTATTTTACCTTCCTTTCCGTCTTTAGCTTTTTCCCAATTTAAAAATGTATTTATGTTTTGCAGTTCAAGTTGATTAACAACTTGCGTCATTCCTATTTTTGCCATCTTATCAAATACTTTTTTAGTTTCACTATTAAAATATTTAGTTGGTCTAGGAATATCTCCAGTAATTACTTCATCCATATCATGAACAACAGACTTTTCCAAAGCAAGACCTGTATTAATTAAATGCTCTGGTTCACATTCATGGTTCAATTTTTCGCAGATAAAATATGTAAACAAACAAACAAATCCAGTATGCTCCATTACAGATTCCTCTTTTAGAAGATGAACTCCTGAGTATCTTCTAATAGAAGACATTCCTTGAGATATGCTAAAAAGTTTTATGACGTTCATTTTGACCTTCTTTTATTTTTTTCATTAGCCACTTCTACTGCTCTATTGAAATTATACTCGAACATGCTTTGTCTAGTAGCATCTCCCCTTTTTTGTAAATAACCCATACTTGCTAGCAATGATGTTATTTCTCTAGGTGTTAATTTTCTATTGTGCATTTTATTCTATATCTGGATTAAAGTTTTGAAATTGTTCAAGTATTTTTTGCCTGCGACCAATATGGTCTTCCCAGTCTATGCCACTTCTTAAAAGTCCACTTACTACAGCTTGAGGTTTGTCCCAATAAGCTGCAACTAATCCTGCAAATCCTGCTAGATCTCCAACACCAACAACATGAGCATCAACACTTTCTTTTAACATAACATTAAGACCAAAGTTTTCATTTGTATAAGTAATAGAATATCTTTTATGTTCAGCTTCGCTCGATTTATTTTTATATTTAAAATGGTCTGCTAATGCTTTAAAATATCCCATCTCATAAACAGTTCCAGTATCTCTACCATCTACAACTGCAAATAAAATATTAGCATTAATCATCTCTTCTACGTTTTTATCGTATATTCTTTTCGACTCCTTAATCCTATCCTCTGGGGAAAGATGAGCAATTACACCTCCACTTTTTCTGGGGGAGAAATAACTGAATCCGTGTTTGTCGAATTCATCTTCTATCCTAGAAATAGTTTCGTTTTGCTTGTCGTTAAAGAATGGTCCAGCTAGATATATTCTCATTATTTTACCTCCACTTTATCTATGTGCTTTTTCCAAAAATTAGGTCTGTAGCTTGCTTCTATGTTTACCATAGGCATGTATTTTGAATCTATGGGCATAGAGTTTAAATTACTATGAATAGGGCAAGGTGCTCCAGGATCATCATCAGTGTGCCTTAATTCAGCATCTCTTGTGTAAGGACAAAAACCTTTATTACAAGGCAAGTCTTTTTCACTAATATTAATAAATTGTTGAGCAGCAACAATAATTTCTTTCCATATACCATATTGTGCAATCCAACATTGTCTTTTATTTATAACAGTTTTCCAAAATTCTACTTCTGCAGCAATGTTAATATTTATTTTATGACCTAAAGTTGTAAACCAATTTCTCTTTTTTATAATAGACATAAGATCATCTTTTATTGTAAAGTTTCGATGCCTTACAACTTGTGCTCTTAGAGCAATGGTCATATTTAAAAATACATTTATTATTGGTCCAACTCTCCCAGTTTGTAATTCGTTTTTACTAACTTCAGGAATAGGATTTACAAAGCTATAATTTTTGGCATATTTTTCTAATTGAAATTTATTATTAAGTTCATTTTTACCAATAATAAAATATTCATCTATTTCTGATAAATATTCGTATAGCTTGTAAATTTTAATCAAACCTCTCCATGAAAGTCTAGTTGTAAAAGAAGTTAAAGAACAAACAGGCATATACATTCTATATTCATCTTGGATAATACCATATTCCTTTTCAGTTATTATTTGATCTTTAAGATAGTTTTTAGCATCTACATGATCAGGAATATTATTAAAATAATCTGGTATTTCAAAATTTTCAGGAGCATCAACTCTAGAAGTTCTTGCCCACATAACATGATCTCTAAAAGATGCGAATATTTCTCTTTCTAATATAGTGCATTCGATAGAAAGAACAACAGATGGTATCTCGTTAACAGGAGCATCTATAGATAAAATAGTATCTAAAGGTGTAGCATCATCAGGACTTCTAGAAAGTTCCCAAGCTATCCTGGATAAATTCTTTTTACCAGAGTTTATATTGCTGCTTATTAATTTTATTTTCAATTTGATACCTTCCAAACTCTTGTGTCGGGCAATACTTTACCATTTTCATCTCTTATTGCTCTAGATTTACAGTTAAAGCCTGACTTTTTACAAGCTTGTCTAAAAGAAGCAACTTCTCCTGAAGTTTTTAAAATTGTGCTATCTCCTATTTTCATAGCATTAGTTAATCTTAACCATTTATCTTTAGATTTGCGTGGGTCAATTGAAATAGGTATGCCACTTTCAATGACATACCCATCTATTTGTTTTGTAACTTTAGGCATCATAAACTTCTGCCCAACCTTTTTTGATGTCCCATTTAAGGTCTTCTAAACGACCACCAGATTTAATGTATAACTCATAAGGCATATCAGCACCATGCTTTAGGAGTAAGTTGAAAGATGCATAACCACAAACTTCCTTAGTATTTACCTTACGAGGATTTTTATCAACTAAAATTTTAATCCATTTACCAGCGAACTGACCACGAGGTTTAGAAACTTTTGGTCCAGTTGTAGGAACTTTATCTTTGTAAAGCTCCATTTCATCACGAACTTTTTTAAACATCTTATCAGACTCTTCCTGAGATTTATCCATTTGTTTAAGAACTTTTTGATTGTATTCACCTGAATCCCAATTAGTTTCTGTAATTGGCATTTCACTAATAAGATTAAATAATCTTTTAGCACCAGTTTTCTTATCAGCAAATCTTTTAACTTGCTTAGTAGAAACTTTATTGGATAATACATTTAATAGTTTTCCAGTGTCAATATTAGGATTTGCTAGAAGCTCATCAACATTGTCAAATATTGCCATCCCATTTCCTGTTTGTCTAGCAACATATCTGCTAACATAGGCATTAACTTTGTGAGACTTCAAGTCTATTGTAAAAATTTTATTCATATTATTTCCTTTCTCAAATATGATTTATTGTATCCTATAAGTTTTAAATCTTTAT
>FUFK010040194.1_pt1 | contig 76472 bp, 69 predicted proteins | sample 1021851 | NCBI WGS metagenome assembly FUFK01 (sample SAMEA51879418, study PRJEB19060) | metagenome | reverse complement strand
AGCCGGCAGCTACTGCCCGCGCCGCAACCCCAGCTCCGGCTCCGGCACCCGCATCAGCAGCGCCCGCAAGCGCATCGGCGTCGGCTGGCGGCGACGATCTGACCCGTATCAAGGGGCTGGGTCCGAAGCTGTCGGCCACGCTGCGCGGCATGGGCGTGACCACATTCGCGCAGATCGCCGCCTGGGACGACGCCGAAATCGACCGCGTGGATGCGCAGATGGGCCGCTTCCAGGGCCGCATCCGGCGCGACGACTGGGTCGGCCAGGCGGCCATGCTCGCCGCTGGCGACGAAGCCGGTTTCGCCGACCGCTTCGGGAAACTCAGCTGACGCGACCGGGAACCGATTTCCGGCTGCGGTATTTGGTTACGTGGGTCCGCAGTCGAGGAGAGGTCAGATGAGTCGTCAACTACGAGTACTCGTCGCCGAAGACGAACTGATCGTCGGTTACGATCTGTGCGATACGGTGGCAGAAGCGGGCTACATGGTCGAAGGGCCGTATGACGATCTGTCGTCGGCCATGCTGGCCTACCAGAAGTCTAAACCCGATATCGCCATTCTCGACGTCCAGCTTGGCGATGGCATCGTCTATCCGCTGGCCGAACAGATGATGGCGGAAAACGTGCCGGTCATCTTCCATTCGGGTCAGCTGTCGCCCGCCGAGGTGGCGCTCCGCTTCCCACGGGCGCAGGCGCTGGCCAAGCCCTGCCCGCCGGCTGCCGTGATCGACTCGATTCAGCGCGCCGCCGCGCACGCCTGACCGCAGCGGGCGGGTTTCGCCCGCCATCGCCGGAACATTGCGCGGCGACGAACCATTCCTTGAACGAACGCAATATTCTCAAGGAAGGAAATGCCGATGTCGCTCCCCACAATGATCGCCGCACACCCGCAGGTCGAGGACGAGACCGAAGAACTGGTCACTGCCGCGCGCCATGCGATGCTGTGTTCGCTATTCTGCACCAGCTGCGCCGACGCCTGCGTGGCCGAAGACATGGACATGGCGCAGTGCATCCGCAACTGCCTCGACTGCGCCGATGTCTGCGCCGCGACCGCACGGCTCGCCGTGCGCCGCACCGCGCAGAACATCGACGTGCTGCGCGCCCAGCTCGAAGCCTGCATCACCGCCTGCGAAACCTGCGCCGCCGAGTGCGAGAGCCATGACAATCCGCACTGCTCGCTGTGTGCCAAGATGTGCCGCGAATGCGCGGAAGATTGCCGCAAGGCGCTGCCGCTGGTGAAGTGACCTTCGCTGCCCGCGCGGGTCTTGCCCCGCGCGGGCAACCCTGCCAGTGGCTGGGGTGGAACAGAGGAGACCACATGGCCGCTATGGTGCCTTTCGCCTGGGACGATCCCTTCAACCTCGACGATCAGTTGACCGAGGACGAGCGGATGATCCGCGATGCCGCCCACGCCTTTGCGCAGGGCGAATTGCAGCCGCGGGTGATCGAGAACTTCAGCAAGGAAGTCGACGACCCCGAGCTTTTCCCGATGATGGGCGAGGCGGGCCTGCTGGGCGCCACCGTGCCCGAGGAATATGGCGGCGCGGGTGCCAGCTATGTCGCCTATGGCCTGATCGCGCGCGAGATCGAGCGCGTCGACAGCGGCTATCGTTCGATGGCCTCGGTCCAGTCGAGTCTCGTTATGTATCCGATCCTCGCCTATGGTTCGGAAGATCAGCGCAAGAAATACCTGCCCGGCCTTGCCAGCGGTAAGCTGATCGGCTGTTTCGGCCTGACCGAGCCTGATGCCGGCAGCGATCCCGGCGGGATGAAAACCACCGCCAAGAAGGTCGATGGCGGCTATGTCATTTCCGGCTCCAAGACCTGGATTTCCAACGCCCCCTTCGCCGATGTCTTCGTGGTCTGGGCGAAGAGCGAGGCGCACGGCGGCGGCATTCGCGGCTTCGTGCTCGAAAAGGGCATGAAGGGGCTGTCCGCCCCCAAGATCGAAGGCAAGCTGAGCCTGCGCGCCTCGACCACCGGCATGATCGTGATGGACGAAGTCGAAGTGGGTGAAGACGCGCTGCTTCCCGAAGTGCAGGGCCTCAAGGGTCCGTTCGGCTGTCTCAACCGCGCGCGCTACGGCATCAGCTGGGGCGCGATGGGTGCGGCCGAGTTCTGCCTCCACGCCGCGCGCCAATACGGGCTCGACCGGCACCAGTTCGGCGTGCCGCTGGCGAGCAAGCAGCTCTACCAGCTCAAGCTCGCCGACATGATCACCGAGATCTCGCTCGGCCTGCAATCGAGCCTGCGCGTCGGACGGCTGATGGACGAAGGCAAGTTCGCGCCCGAGATGATCAGCATCGTCAAGCGCAACAATGTCGGCAAGGCGCTCGATATCGCGCGCAAGTCGCGCGACATGCATGGCGGCAACGGCATTTCGGAAGAATACCAGGTGATCCGCCACATGGTGAATCTCGAGACGGTCAACACCTACGAAGGCACGCATGATGTCCATGCGCTGATCCTCGGCCGCGCAATCACGGGGATCGCGGCGTTTTGACCCCTCGCGCGCGAGCGATCCTGTCCTACAGCCCGGCCCTGTGCCACAGGGGCCCCATGCCCCGCACTCCGACCCGCCCCGTTTGCACCCGGCTCCGGCCGCGTGTCCAGGGGGCAGGTTTTTTCCGCCTGGACCGTGTAACATGCGGTCCATGTCGTGGACGCGCCTTCGGCCGTTCCAACATCCGCGCGACATCGGGAGCCGCATCATGATCCGCCTTCACGGCTACTATCGCAGTTCGACCAGCTACCGCCTGCGCATCGCGCTGGAGCTGAAAGGGCTGGACTACGAATACGTGCCGGTGAACCTGCTCGAAAGCGAACAGAAAGGCGCCGCCTTCACCAGTCGCAACCCCTTTGGTTCGGTCCCGCTGCTCGAGGTCGACGGCAAGGACTATGTCCAGTCGATGGCGCAGCTCGAATGGCTCGACGAAGCCTATCCCGACGCGCCCGCTGCTNNNCGGCGATNNCGNNGACCGCTATNTCGCNCGCGAANTGGCCTATGCCATCGCGACCGAACTGCACGCCCCGCTCAACCTGCCGGTGCTCAAATANCTCGCCAANGAATACGGCAAGTCGCAGGACGAGATCGGCATCTGGTACCGCCATTGGCTNGCGCGCACGCTCGACCCGCTCGAAGCGCGGCTGGCGCAGCTCGGCAGCGGCGACTTCCTGTTCGAGCGGCCCGGCCTGTTCGAGGTCTGCCTGTTGCCGCAGGTGTANAACGCCCAGCGNTTNGGCTTCGACTTTGCCGACAAGCCCCACATCACCCGGATCGAAACCGCCTGTCTCGCGCTGCCCGCGTTCCAGCGCGCGCATCCGGACAACCAACCCGACAATCCCGAGAGGATACAACCGACATGAAGCTCGCAACACTCAAGGACGGCACGCGCGACGGCAAGCTCGTGGTCGTCTCCAAGGACCTCACCCGTTACTGCGCAGCGGANAACATCGCGCCGACGCTGCAGGCCGCGCTCGACGATTGGGCCGAAGTCGCGCCCAAGCTCGAAGCGCTGTACACCGATGTCGAACATGAGGCGGTGCCGTGCGAGCGGTTCCACGAACGCGAAGCGCATTCGCCGCTGCCGCGCGCCTACCAGTGGGCCGATGGCTCGGCCTATATCAACCACGTCGAACTGGTCCGCAANGCGCGCGGCGCCGAGGTGCCCGAGAGCTTCTATCACGATCCGCTGATGTACCAGGGCGGCAGCGACAACTTCCTCGCGCCCCGCGACGATATCCCGCTGGGCGACACCAAGTGGGGCTGCGACATGGAAGGCGAGATCGCGGTGATCACCGACGACGTGCCGATGGGCGTGTCGAAGGACGACGCAGCGGATCACATCAAGCTGGTGATGCTGGTCAACGACGTCAGCTTGCGCGGCCTGATCCCGGGCGAACTGGCCAAGGGCTTCGGCTTCTTCCAGTCCAAGCCCGCCAGCGCGTTCAGCCCCGTAGCGGTGACACCCGACGAACTGGGCGATGCCTGGCAGGGCAGCGTCATCCACCTGCCGCTGATGGTCGATTACAACGGCCAGCCCTTCGGCCGCGCCAATGCCGGCGTCGATGCCACCTTCAGCCTCGCCGAACTGGTCGCGCATGCCGCGAAGACGCGCGACCTGGGCGCGGGTACGATCATCGGGTCGGGCACCGTCTCCAACCAGGGNCCCGACGGCGACCCGGGCAAGCCGGTGGCCGAAGGCGGTCTCGGTTACAGCTGCATTGCCGAAATCCGCATGATCGAAACCATCGCCAAGGGNGAAGCGAGCACGCGCTTCATGGTCCCCGGCGACAGCGTCCGCGTCGAGATGAAGGACGCCGACGGCCACTCGATCTTCGGGGCGATCGAACAGACGGTGGTGGAGGCCTGACGGGCCCCAGCTGACCGAAAACCGCATCATGTCCGCCCCCCCGACCCGCGGGCATCGCTGGCGCCTCGCGCTCGCCCTCATCGTGGGCGGCGTGCTGGCGTTGGCGCTGCTCCTGACCAGTTCCGAACCGGCCGTACCGGATAGCCGGCATGCCACCGCAGAGCAGGTCGCGGCCGCGCGCGCGCTCGTCAATCAGGCGCGGCAAAGCCGGGCGACGGGGGAGCCGGTCGAACTCACGCTCGCCGAAGCAGAACTGGCCGCGACCTCGGCGATGGTGACGCAGGGCTTTNNGCCCAACCGCTTCGACGCGCGCGTCGAGGATGGNGTGCTCACGCTGACCGGCAGCCGGCCCATGCTCTTCCGCTGGATCAACATCCGCGCGCAGGCGTCNGGGGCCAGCGAGGGGCTGCCGACCTTCACCGTGAAGATCGGCGCGCTGCCCCTGCCCGACTGGTTCTCGCAATGGGGACTGGCGCTGATCCAGCGCCGGATGGCCGCGCAGGGCGGCACCCTCCCGCCGATCGACACGATCGTGCGCAGCATGCGGATCGGGCCCGACAGCGTCACCGCGCGGGTCCTCATGCCGCAGGGCAGCCTGCTCGCGCATGCCCGGACAACCGGCGCTCCCGCGGTCGACGAAGACATCGTGGGCACCATCTACTGCGCGCTCGCCCAACGGCAGCGCGGCGAGCCTGCCCCGCTGCTGGCGCAGCAACTGCGCCGCGCGCTCGCGGCTTCGCAGCCCAGCCCCGAAGGGCACTCCGCCGCGCTCGTTGCGCTTGCGCTGTTCTCGCTCGGGCCCGAGGCGGCCGAACTGTTCGGCGGTGTCGACGGCACGATCGGCACCTGCGCGGCCCGGCCGGTCACGCTGACGCTGCAGGGCCGCGCGGACTGGGCGAAACACTGGGCGCTGTCGGCAGCGCTCGAGACCACCACCGGCAGCAGCATCAGCGCGGCGATCGGTGAATGGAAGGAACTGGCCGACAGCCTGGAAAGCGATCCGCTGCTGGCTCCCAAGGACCCGAGCGGCTTCTCCTTCGTCGATCTCGCCAGCGACCGATCGGGGATCAAGATCGCGCGGCGCCTGACCGATCCGGAGCGGATGGCGGACGCGCGCGCGGCCTTGCTGGGCGCGCAGGACGAAGACCTGCTGCCCGCAGCGGCGCTCGCGCTCAGCGACGGGCTGACCGATGCCGAATTCGCNGCGCGCTACGGCGCGACCGACGATNCGCGCTATGAACGCAAGGTCGCCAGCATCGACGCGATGCTCCGCCGCGGCGGGATCGACTGAAGCAGCCGGTCTCNGCCGCGCCGGAGGATGCGGTCACATCGAACGGGCGATGACCATCTTCATGACTTCGTTCGATCCGCCGAAGATCCGCGTGATGCGGCTGTCGCGGAACATGCGCGCGATCGGGTAATCGTTGATGAANCCCGCGCCGCCGTGGAACTGCAGGCACTTGTCGACCACTTCGCCCTGCAGNTCGGTGACCATGTACTTGGCCATGCACGCGGTCGGCACGTCGAGNTCGCCCTTGAGGTGCTTGGCGATGCAGTCGTTGACGAACACCCGCGCCGCAGTGCCGCGCGCGTTGAGGTCGGCGAGCACGAACTGCGTGTTCTGGAAGTCCCAGATCGTCTGGCCGAACGCCTTGCGGTTCTTGACGAAGTCCATGGTGACTTCGAGCGCCTTCTCGATCCCGGTCATCGCNCCCATGGCGATGATCAGCCGTTCCTGCGGCAGCTCCCCCATCAGCTGGTAGAAGCCCTTGCCTTCCTCGCCGCCNAGCACGTTCTCCGCTGGAACGAAGACATCGTCGAAGAANAGTTCGGANGTATCCGCNGCGTCCATCCCGACCTTGTCGAGCTTCTTGCCGCGCTGGAAGCCTNCGGCGCCCTCGGTCTCGAGCAGCATCAGCGAGATGCCCTTGGCGCGCTCGTTNGGATCGGTCTTGGCGACGACGATGATGAAGTCCGCCGTCTGGCCGTTCGAGATATAGGTCTTGGCCCCGTTGATGCGGTANCCGTTGCCGTCCTTGAGCGCAGTGGTGGTGATGCTCTGCANGTCNGANCCGACCCCCGGTTCGGTCATGGCAATGGCGCTGACCAGTTCGCCNGTGACGAGCTTGGGNAGGTACTTCTTCTTCTGCTCCTCGGTCCCGTGACGCACCAGATAGGGCAGGATGACCGTGTTGTGCAGGCTGGCGGCGAAGCCCTCGACGCCGTGCTTCGCCTGCTGGTCGATCACCACCATGTCATGCCGGAAATCGCCGCCGTGGCCGCCGTATTCCTCGGGCACGGAGACGCCCAGCAGGCCGGCNTCGCCCGCCTCGTTCCAGAANTCGCGTTCGACCTGGCCGTCCTCGCGCCATTTGAGCACGCGCTTTTCCGGCGCATGCTGCTGGTAGAACTTGCCCACGGCATCGGCGAAGATGGAGATCTCCTCGTCTTCCATGAACTCGGGCTGGGGTACGTTGATTGCTGGCATCTCTCGGATCCTCTCGAATGTTCTTGTGACGCGCCGAAGGGTCTTACTTGCCCTTCCAGTTCGGCGCGCGTTTCTCGGCGAAGGCGGCGGCGCCTTCACGGGCGTCTTCGGACACGAAGACGGGAGCGATAAGCTGGGTCTGGCGCTTGTAGCGTTCGTCCATCGGCCAGCCGCGCGATTGCTTGATAACCTGCTTCGANACCTTCACCGCCAGCGGGCCGTTNGCGACGATCCGCGCGGCGAGTTCCTTGGCCCCGGCCAGCGCATCGCCATCGGTCACGCGGTTGATGAGGCCCAGCTCATAGGCGCGCGGNGCNTCGATGAAATCGCCGGTCAGCGCNAGTTCCATNGCGATCCGTTCGGGGATCTGGTCGGGCAGCATCATCACGCCGCCNGCTGCAGCGACAAGACCGCGCTTCACTTCGGGGATGCCGAACTTGGCCGCGGCGCTGGCGACCACCAGNTCACAGGCGATCATCAGTTCGAGCCCGCCNGCCANNGCATAGCCTTCGACTGCGGCNATNAGCGGNTTTTCGGGCGGCTGCTGCACCACGCCGCCGAANCCGCGCCCTTCGACGCTGGGCGATTCGCCGCGCAGGAAGCCCTTGAGATCCATGCCCGAACAGAAGGTCCCGCCCGCGCCGGTCAGGATGCCGACGCGCAGATTGTCGTCGCTGTCGAGGCGGTCCATCGCCGCGGCGATCCCCTCGGCCGCGGCCTTGGTCATCGCGTTCTTGGCATCGGGCCGGTTGATGGTGACGACGAGGATGCCGTCTTCTTCGCTCGTCAGAACTTCCTCGGACATAGCCGCTCTCTCCCATTTCAAATCGAAACTTGTCTTGCGCCCTTGCTGCGCGACGTTTACGCAAACGTCAACCGGCATTCGCCGCATAAAAAGACAAAACGAGAGGAGTCAGAAGCCATGGCCGAAGCCTATATCATCGACGCTGTCCGCACCCCGCGCGGGATCGGCAAGCAGGGCAAGGGCGCGCTCGCGCACATGCACCCGCAGCACCTCGCGGCCACCTGTCTCACCGCGATCAAGGATCGCAACGATCTCGATACCTCGACGGTCGACGACGTGATCTGGTCGGTCAGCACGCAGGACGGGATGCAGGCGGGCGACCTGGGCCGCATGGCCGCGCTCGATGCAGGCTATGACGTGACGTCCAGCGGCACCACGCTCGACCGGTTCTGCGGCGGCGGCATCACCAGCGTGGCGCTGGCTGCGGCACAGGTGATGAGCGGGATGGAAGACTGCGTCGTCGCCGGCGGCACCGAAATGATGAGCCTCACCGCTCAGATGACCAAGGACAAGATGGCCGCCGGGCTCAAGCCGCCGATGATGGGCAGCCACAACGAGCGCCTGATGCGCTCGCACCCGCAGAGCCACCAGGGCGTCTGCGGCGACGCGATTGCCACGATCGAAGGCTTCACCCGCGAGGAGCTCGACGAAGTCGGCTATCGCAGCCAGCAGCGCGCCGCCAAGGCGATCGCGGAAGGCCGTTTCGACAAGTCGGTCGTCCCGGTGAAGGACGACGAGGGCAATGTCGTGCTCGACAAGGAGGAATATCCGCGCCCGCAGACCACGCGCGAAGGCCTGGCCGAACTCGAACCCGCCTTTGCCAAGATCGCCAATGTCCCGCTCGACAAGAGCGGCACCACCTTCGCCGGGCTGGTGAATGCAAAGTACCCCGATGTCGAAATCAAGCACTTCCACCACGCCGGCAACAGCTCGGGCGTGGTCGATGGCGCCGCCGCGGTGCTGGTCGCCAGCAAGGACTATGCGCAGAAGCACGGGCTCAAGCCCCGGGCGCGCATCGTTGCCACGGCCAATATGGGCGATGATCCGACGCTGATGCTGAATGCCCCCGTACCCGCGGCGAAAAAGGTGCTCGCCAAGGCCGGACTTACCACCGACGATATCGACCTGTTCGAAATCAACGAGGCTTTCGCCGTCGTCGCCGCGAAATTCGTCAAGGATCTCGGGCTCGACTGGGACAAGGTCAACGTCAACGGCGGCTCGATCGCGCTGGGCCACCCGATCGGTGCCACCGGGTCGATCCTCATCGGTACGATGGTCGACGAACTCGAACGCCAGAACAAGCGTTACGGCCTCGTCACCATGTGCGCTGCGGGCGGGATGGCCCCCGCGATCATCGTCGAGCGGGTGGACGATTTCGTCGACTGATACGCCATAAGCATGCGCGCCCTCGCCTATGTCCGCGAAAGCGGCTAGAGGGCGCGCCATGCACTTTCTCGACCAAGCCAAGATCTTTCTGAAATCCGGCGCAGGTGGCCCCGGCGCGGTCAGCTTCCGCCGCGAAAAATATATCGAGTACGGCGGCCCCGACGGCGGCAATGGCGGCAAGGGCGGCGACATCGTGTTCGAAGCCGTCCAGGGCCTCAACACGCTCATCGACTTCCGCTACGCCCAGCATTTCAAGGCCAAGCGCGGCAATCACGGCCAGGGCAAGGACCGGACCGGGGCCGGCGCACCCGACCTCGTCGTCAAGGTTCCGCTCGGCACCCAGGTGCTCAGCGAGGACAAGGAAGAGGTGCTCGCCGATTTCACCGAGGTCGGCCAGCGGCTCGTGTTCCTCGAAGGCGGCATGGGCGGCCGCGGCAACGCGAGCTACAAATCCAGCACCAATCGCGCACCGCGCCAGCACCAGCCCGGCGAACCGGGCGAGGAAATGTGGGTCTGGCTGCGGCTCAAGCTGCTGGCCGACGTCGGCCTGCTCGGTCTGCCCAATGCGGGCAAGAGCACCTTCATCAACCAGGTATCCAATGCCAAGGCCAAGGTCGGCCATTACGCCTTCACCACGCTGGTCCCCAAGCTGGGCGTGGTGACGCACAAGGGCCGTGAATTCGTGCTTGCGGATATCCCGGGCCTGATCGAAGGCGCCGCCGAAGGCGCGGGGATCGGCGACCGCTTCCTCGGCCATATCGAACGCTGCCGCGTCCTGATCCACCTGATCGACATTTCGGGCGACGATCCGGCCGAAGCCTATCGCACGGTCAATGCCGAACTCGAAGCCTATGGCAGCGAACTGGCGGACAAGCCGCAGGTGGTGGCGCTGAACAAGCTCGATCTCGCCGACCAGGAACTGGGCGAAGCCTTCGCCGAGGAACTGCTGGCCGCGGGGGCGGACAAGGTCTTTCCCATCTCGGGTGCGACCGGCGCCGGGACCGGCGAACTGCTCGACGCCCTGCTCGGCTATCTGCCCGATCACACCTCGACCGAGACGAAGACCGTCGAAGTCGAGGATTCGTCCGACGACAGCAATCCGGAATGGTCGCCGATCTGACCGTGAAGGCACGGTAACAGCGCGGCAAGGCAAGACGGCTTCCGCGCGCCGCCCGCAGCCGCTAGTCCCCTGCTGATGGACATCGCCGCCCTTTCCGACCTGCGCCAGGCGCGCCGCCTTGTCATCAAGGTCGGCTCTGCCCTGCTGGTCGACAAGGGACGCGCGCGGACCGCATGGCTTGCCTCGCTTGCGGCGGAAATCGCCGAGTTGCGGCAGACTTGCGAAGTCCTGCTCGTTTCATCGGGGGCGATCGCGCTGGGCGCCGCCCGGCTCGGCCTGCCTCACGGCGGCCGCGGCAGCCTCGCCGACGCGCAGGCCGCGGCATCGGTCGGGCAGGTGGAACTCGCCCGCCTGTGGTCCGATGCGCTCGGCGCACAGGATATCACTGCCGCGCAAATGCTCGTCACGCTCGGCGATCTCGAGGACCGGCGCCGCTATCTCAATGTTTCCGCCACGCTCGGACGCCTGCTGGCCGCGGGCGCGGTACCGGTGGTGAACGAGAACGACAGCGTGGCGACCGAGGAAATCCGCTTCGGCGACAATGACCGGCTGGCCGCGCGCATCGCCCAGGCGGCAGGCGCGGACGCGGTGCTGCTGCTGTCCGACGTCGACGGNTTGTTCGACCGTGATCCGCGTGAGCCCGGCGCGCGGCGGATCGCGCGCGTGGACGGGGTTTCGCCCGAGATCATGGCAATGGCCACTGCCGATTCCGGCTCNGGCCTNGGTTCGGGNGGCATGCGCGCCAAATTGCAGGCCGCANGCATCGCGGAACGCGCGGGCATCGCGCTGGCGATCATCAACGGCACCCGGCCCGCACCCTTCGCGGCCGCGTTGGCGCAGGACAGCGGCACCGTGTTCGTGCCGCAGTCGGGCGCGTCCGCACGCAAGGCCTGGCTCGGCGGACGGCTGGCCCCGGCAGGCAGCGTGACGGTCGATCAGGGGTGCATGGCCGCGCTCGATAACGGAGCAAGCGTCCTGGCCGCTGGCGTTACCGCGGTGGAGGGAGATTTCGTCCGCGGCGATCTCGTCGCAGTGCACGGCCCCGGAGGCGAACGGCTTGGCCAGGGACTGGTCGAATATGCCGCTGCCGAATGCCGCGCGATCATGGGGCTGCGGGAGGACCAGCAGGCACGCACGCTCGGCTATGCCCCGCGCGCCGCCGTCGTCCACCGCGATCACATGGTGCGCCTGTGACGATCGCGCTGACCGGTGCCACCGGCTTCGTCGGCCAGGCCGTGCTCGACCAGGCGGCGCAGTCTGACGAGACCGTGCGCGCGTTGACCCGCCGCGCCCAGGCCCCGCGCGCCAATGTCGAATGGGTTGCTGGCGATTTGTCCGATACCGCCGCACTGGCTGCATTGTGCGAGCCTTGCGATGCGATCGTCCACGTGGCGGGGCTGACCAATGCGCCCGATCCCGCGGCGTTCGAGGAGGCCAATGTCGACGGCACCGCAAGACTGATCGCCGCTGCCAGGCACAGCCGCGCCAAGCGGTTCGTCTTCGTTTCCTCGCTCTCGGCGCGCGAGCCCGGACTGTCGGCCTATGGCGCCTCGAAAGCGCGAGCGGAAAAGCTGGTCGAGGCCAGCGGGCTCGACTGGACGATCGTGCGCCCGCCGGGCGTCTACGGTCCGCGCGACGTCGATTATTTCGAGATGTTCCGCAGCGCACGGTTCGGCTTTGTCCCGCTGCCGCCCGGCGGCGCGAGTTCGATCATCCATGTCACCGATCTGGCGCGGTTGCTGCTGGCGCTGGTCGATGCCCCGCCCGCGCTGGTGCGCCGCCGCGTTTTCGAACCCGACGATGCGCGCGAAGGCGGCTGGTCGCACAAGGAACTGGCGCGTGCGATCGGCAAGGCGGTGGGGCGGCCGGTCTTCGCGCCGCACCTGCCCCGAAGCGTGCTGGATGCGGCCGCGAAAGTCGACCGGATGGTGCGCGGCGACAAGGCCCGGCTTACCGCCGACAGGGTGGGTTATATGACGCATCCCAACTGGGTCGCGCGGTCGGCGATGAAAGTGCCCGAAGCCGTCTGGTCACCCAGCGTAAGCGGTGAAGAAGGCCTCGCCNCCACAGTGCGGTGGTATCGCGACAANGGCTGGCTCTGAAGCTCTGGACATTTGCGCGCGATTGCTCGAAAGGGCGCGCTTTGCGGGCGCCGGCTTAGCTCAGTTGGTAGAGCAGTTGATTTGTAATCATCAGGCCGGGGGTTCGAATCCTCCAGCCGGCACCAGCACCGCCCACCGGATCAGAGGAAGGGTTCCTCGCCCGGCTTGTGGATCCCGCATTCGACCTTGTCCCAGCCCGACCAGCGGCCCGCGCGCGGGTCTTCGCCCTCGCCGACCTGGCGCGTGCACGGCGAGCAGCCGATGCTGGGAAAGCCGCGATCGACCAGCGGATGGCGCGGCAGGTCATGCGTCTCGAAATAGGCCGCGATGTCCTCTGCCGACCAGTCGATCAGCGGGTTGATCTTGAGCCGGCCCTGCACATCGGCCGAATCCACTTCGAAGCGCGGCAGATTGGCGCGCGTCGCCGACTGGAACGCCTTGCGTCCGGTGAAGCTGGCATCGAAATTGGCGAGCGCCTTTTCCAGCGGCTTGACCTTGCGCAGTTCGCAGCAGCCATCGGGATCGTACGACCAGCGCAGCCCGGTATCGTCGCGCGTCTGCAGATCGGCGATCTCGGGATAGAGATCGACGCGGTTGAGCCCGAGCCGCTCGGTCAGCTCGTCACGGTAGGCGAGCGTTTCGGGGAAATGCTTGCCGGTATCGAGGAACAGCACGGGCACGGTCGAATCGACCTGCGCGATCAGATGCAGCAGCACCGCGCTCTCGGCCCCGAAGCTCGACACCACGGCGGTATCGCCGACCAGGTTTCCCTCGATCACCGCGCGCAGCCATTCCTCGGTCTCGGTCCCGCGGAACATGCGGTTGAGACGAATCGCATCCTGCTCGGTGAAACGGGGACCCACGTCGATCCGGTCGATGGCGCGCAGACGGTTCATGGGTGCCGCTTGGTCCAGATCGGGGTGCGGTCGTCCGCCGCGTTCTGGTACACTTCTGGCCATCGCTCGAAAGCGGCCTTCACATCGTCCATGTCGAATTGCTGATCGGGCTCGAACGCATCGAAGCCGCAGCGGCGCATATAGGCCAGCTGGTCGACCAGCACGTCGCCCACCGCGCGCAATTCGCCCTCGTAGCCAGCCTCGCGCAGCATCCGTGCCGAGGAGTAACCGCGGCCGTCGCCAAATGCGGGGAAGTTGACCTCGACCAGCGCCAGCCGCTGGAGATGCGGCAGCAATTCACGCGTGTCGTCGCCNGGTTCGATCCGCACGGCCTGCGCATTCGACTGGTCGACGAAAGCGTCCACCGTCACGGCGGGATGGTCGACCGGTTGGTCGTCGCGATAGCGTAGCGTCTCAGCCATAGAGCGCCTCCTTGAAGGGGTTCATGCCGATGCGGCGGTACGTATCGAGAAAGCGTTCGCCGTCCTGGCGTTCGCGTTCGAAGACGGTGGTCACGGTTTCGACTGCNTCGACGATGCCGTCTTCGCTGAAACCGGGACCGGTGATCTTGGCCAGGCTGGCATCCTGCGCCTCGCTGCCGCCGAGCAGGAGCTGGTAGTTCTCCACCCCCTTACGGTCGACGCCGAGGATGCCGATGTGGCCCGCATGGTGATGCCCGCAGGCATTNATGCAGCCCGAAATCTTGAGCTTGAGTTCGCCCAGCGTCCCGGTCTTGCCATTGGCGGCGAAGCGTTCGGAAATGCGCTGCGCGATCGGGATCGACCGGGCATTGGCGAGGCTGCAATAGTCGAGCCCCGGGCAGGCGATGATGTCCTCGACCGTATCGAGGTTCGGGCTGCCCAGCCCCGCTTCGTCGAGCGCTGTCCACAGCGCGTGCAGATCGGCCTTGCGGACATGCGGCAGCACGATGTTCTGCGTATGCATCACACGCAGTTCGTCGAAGCTGTAATCCTTCGCCAGATCGGCCATCAGGCGCATCTGTTCGGCGGTCGCATCGCCGGGGATGCCGCCCACCGGCTTGAGGCTGATCACCGCCGAGACATAGCCCGTTTCCTTGTGCGCGACCGTGTTGCGGTCGACCCAGACGGCGAAATCGGGGTCGCTGCGGTCGATCTCGTCGCCTGCGCCGGCTTCGAACAGCGGGTCCTCGAAATAGGTCCGGATCCGTTCGAGCTCGGCGAAGGGCGGTTCGACGCCTTCTTCCAGCAGGTGGGCGTATTCCGCCTCGACCTGGCGCGTGTATTCTTCCGCGCCCATCTCGTGGACGAGGATCTTGATCCGCGCCTTGTACTTGTTGTCGCGGCGGCCATAGCGGTTGTAGACCCGCAGGCAGGCCTCGGCATAGGTGACCAGCCGGTCGAGCGGGACGAAGGGGTTGATGCACGGCGCGATCATCGGCGTGCGTCCCATGCCGCCGCCGACGTAGAAGGCAGCGCCCAGTTCACCCGCATCGTTCTCGACGATNTGGATACCGATATCGTGCAAGCGCATCGCGGCGCGGTCGGTGTCGCTGGCNATCACCGCGATCTTGAACTTGCGCGGCAGATAGCTGAATTCGGGATGGAAGCTCGACCACTGGCGCAGCAGCTCGGCATAGGGCCGCGGATCGACCACCTCGTCNGCGGTAGCGCCCGCAAAGTGATCCGAGCTGATATTGCGGATGCAATTGCCGCTGGTCTGGATGGCGTGCATTTCGACCTTGGCCAGATCGGCCAGGATATCGCCGGCATCCTCCAGCTTGATCCAGTTGTACTGGATGTTCTGCCGCGTGGTGAAATGGCCGTAACCGCGATCGTACTNGTCCGCGATATCGGCCAGCGCGTGCATCTGCTGGCTGTTCAGAGTGCCATAGGGGATCGCCACCCGCAGCATGTAGGCGTGGAGCTGCAGATAGAGCCCGTTCATCAGCCGGAGCGGCTTGAACTGGTCTTCGGTCAGCTTGCCTTCGAGACGGCGGCGCGCCTGGTCGCGGAATTCCTCCACGCGGGCATCGACCATCGCCTGGTCGTATTGGTCGTATTTGTACATCAGATCACCCAGTTACCGATTTCGGGATCGGCAGGCTTGAGGGTCAGGTCGGGACGGACGGTCGGGCCAAGCGCACGAACGCGCTCCTTGATATGCGACGGCCGGGGGCTGCCATCCTGCAGTTCGGCGTCCACTGCATAAGGCGAATTGACACGCCGGGCGGCCTCTTCGCGGCGCGCGATCTCGTCTTCGCTACCTGCCACATCGGCCGCATCCTCGACGTGGATCGACCAGTCGCTGCCGGTCCACCAGGTCACCGCGCCGGTCTTCAAATCATTTCCGGTAAGCAATCTCATCGTGCCGCCTCCTGCGCGGCGACCGCCAGGGCGACATCGTCGCGCGCGGTCACTTCACCAATCACGATCAGCGCAGGGCTGACCACCTTTTCATGTTCCACCAGATCGGGCAGCCCGGCGAGCAGGCCGCGCAGCACGCGCATGTCGGGNCGCGTGCCGTTCTCGATCACCGCCACCGGCATGTCNGGCGACAGCCCGTCTTCCATCAGTTTCTCGGCGATCTGCGGCGCGGTNTTCACGCCCATGTAGATCACCAGCGTCCGGCCCTTGCCGGCAAGCCCCGCCCAGTCCTGGTCCTTCAGACCCTTGCANTGGCCGGCCACGAAGCTGACAATGCTCGACGCGTCGCGATGCGTCAGCGCGATCTGCGCCGCCGCCGCGGCCCCGTTGGCCGCGCTGATCCCGGGCACCACCTCCACCGCAACGCCGGCAGCGCGGGCGACTTCGGCTTCCTCGCCGCCGCGGCCGAACACGAACGGGTCCCCGCCCTTGAGCCGCACGATGTCCTGGCCCGAACGGGCCACGCGGACCAGCAGTTCGCTGATCTCTTCCTGCGGCAAGGTGTGATGCGAACGGCGCTTGGCCACGCTGATCAGCTGCGCATCGCCGCGCGCAAGTGCGAGGATCGCAGGGTCGACCAGTCCGTCATGGACGATCACCCGCGCGCTCTCGATCAGCCGCGCAGCGCGCAGCGTCAGGAGATCGGGATCGCCCGGTCCCGCGCCGACGAGATAGATGGTTCCGGTCTGTGCCATGTTTGCAAGATGCGAGGGGCACGGCCGTTGCGCCAATCAGAATGCGTGTCCGGCTAGGAAGGCGAGATTTGAAACCGGCGCTGTGCGCGCGGCAACCTATTCTTTCGCNCTGCCNGCNGGCNNNCGNCCCTGCACCATNAGCTCGGCCAGCCGCTCGAGCTGGTCGCTGCCGCGGATATGCAGGTCGCGTTGCGGGAACGGGATCTCGATGCCGTTGTCCTTGAACAGCCACCACAGCTTCTTGAGCACCGCGCTGCGCACGTTGCCGACCCCGTCNTCNGGGTCGGTAATCCAGCAATGNATCACGAAATTGACCGAGCTGTCGCCATATTCGCTCATCCAGACCGTCGGCGGCGGCGCGCTCAGCACCCGGTCGCAGGACTTCGCCGCCTCGAGCATCAGTTCCTCGGCCAGCTTCATGTCGGCTTCGTAACTCACCCCGACCGGCACCTGCATCCGCACGTTCTTGGACGAATAGGACCAGTTCTCGACCTGGTTGATCATCAGGTTTTCGTTCGGAATCAGATATTCGCGCTGGTCGCGCGTGGTCACCGAGACCGCGCGGATGCCGATCTTGCGGATCTGGCCGAAGCTCTCGTTGCCCGCCAGATCGGCCACCGCGATCACATCGCCCGGCTTGATCGACCGGTCCATCAGCAGGATGATCCCTGCGATCAGATTGCCGAAGGTCTTCTGCAGGCCGAAACCNATCGCCAGNCCGAANGCGCCNGAAAACACCGCCAGTGCNGTCAGATCGATCCCGAGCAGGTCGATGCCGAGGAAGAAGGCGGCGGCCCAGACGATGATCGTGATCACCTTCTCGACCAGCAATTGCTGCGCNTCGTCGAGCCGGGTCATGCGGCGGACCAGGCGCCGGCTCATCCGGCTGGCAAACCATGCAAGGAACAGGATGCCTACGATCACCGCGGCAACGACCAGCACGTCGAACAGCGAGATGCGGAAATCGCCGAACGACAGCGCCACGGTATCGACCGTGTCGATGACCGAGCCGACAGTCTCGCTNTGCGAACTCAGCGCTTCCTTGGCGCCTTCGGCCGCGGCGACCGAGCTTTCCTCGACCACCGGCTCGGCCAGGTTCCATGCCTGTTCGACCGCAGGTGTCGCNGCGGTCGGTTCGGCGGTGGGAGGGGTTTCGCCTTGCACGTCTATCCTTCGTTAAGCGCCGCGAAACCGCGGTCGAGATCGGCGATCAGATCGGCGGGGTCTTCCAGCCCGATCGACAGCCGTATGCCATGGCGGTCCGCTTCNCTCCAGCCCGGCTTGGGCCAGGGCATCGCAGAACGAACCGGTTCGACGTCGAACGGCAGGGCGAGGCTTTCGAACCCGCCCCAGCTGTAACCGATGCCGAACAGTTCCAGTCGGTCGACCAGCCGGCACCTCGCGGCATCGTCNCCGCCCNTGAGCACGAAACTGAACAGACCGCAGCCGCCGGTAAAATCGCGTTGCCAGATGTCATGGCCGGGCNCACCGGGAAGCAGNGGNGACAGCACATGCGCCACTTCGCTGCGCNCATCGAGCCATTCGGCGATCGCCAGCGCGGTCGCGGTCTGGCGCTCGAGACGCACGCCCATCGTCCTCAGCCCGCGCAGCACCAGCGCGGCATCGTCAGGCGACACGACATGGCCCAGCCGCTGCGCACCAAGCCGCAGNCGNCGATACCAGCGNTCNCCCGCGCTGGCGGCACCCATCATGACGTCCGAATGGCCGCCGACATGCTTGGTCAGCGCGGTGATGGCGATATCGCAGCCATGCTCGANAGCGGGAAANCCGAGCGCGGTGGCCCAGGTGTTGTCGATCAGGCTGACGGCTCCCCTTNCGCGCGCGATGGCCNNNAGCGCGGGAATATCGCAGACCTCCATCGTGAGGCTGCCCGGCACTTCCAGCATGACCGCGCGCGTGCGGTCGCAGAATGCCCCGGCAAAGGCTTCATGGTCGAGCGGATCGAAGAAGCGGTGCTCGATACCGAGATCCTTCAGCAGGCCCGTGGCCGCGCTGCGCGTGGGATCATAGGCATTATCCGCCACCAGCAGCACATCGCCGCTGCGCAGGACCGTGAGCAACGCGCCGACCAGCGCGGCGAGACCGCTGGGATAGAGGACGGTGCCGGCGGCCCCCGGCTCGAGCGCGGTAAGCGCTTCGGAGAGCGCCCATTGCGTGGGCGATCCGCGGCGGCCGTAAAAGAACTGCCCATCGCGGTTGTCGCTCTTGCGCGCGCGCAATGCGGCGCAGTCGGGGTAGAGATGCGTGCTCGCGCGCCACACGGGCGGGTTGACCACATCGCTGGCGAAATCGCCCGATCGCCCGCTGGTCACCAGCCGTGTCGCCGCGCGATGGGTGCTGTCATCTCCCCCTGCCATGTCTATCGCCCGCTCCCCGCCTGCTTGGGCGTTTGCGGATCCTCCCCCCATTCCAGCCAGCTGCCATCGTACAGCGCGGTATCGTCCTTGCCCGCGAGGTGAAGCCCGAAGGACAGCACCGCCGCGGTCATGCCGCTGTTGCAGCTCGTGACGACCGGACGGTCAAGATCGATGCCGGCGCTTTGGAAAAGACCAGCGATTTCCGCTGGCGTACGATAGGTGCCCGCTTCGGTCAGCAACTGCGTGAAATGCACGTTCGCGGCGCCCGGGATATGGCCCTGCGATCCGCTTCCTTCTTCGCCGGCAAAGCGCGCCGCGTCGCGCGCATCGACGACCTGTTCGGCCGCGCTGGCGCAGTTGGCGAGGATGTCCTCTTTGCTGCGCACGCCGGCAGCACGCTTCGGCGCCGGGAAATCGACCGGGCTGCCGGAAACCCCGCCGCTTTCGAGCGCGCGCCCCTCGGCGGTCCACTTGGCCAACCCGCCATCGAGGATCGCCACTTGAGCGAAGCCGTACAGCCGGAAGATGTACCACGCGCGGGCCGCGCTGCGGATCGGGCTGTCGTCATACAGCACGACCCGGTACGACGGTGCCACCCCGAGCTGCCCCAGCCGCGCCGCGAATTGTTCGGGACTTGGCAGGGCCTTGGGTACCGGCGAACCGGGATCGACGAAGCTGACAAGGTCGAGAAACCGCGCGCCGGGCACATGCGCCGCCGCGAAATCCTGCGCCGCCTGGCGCGGACTGTCGGGCAGATGCATCGACGCATCGAGAACCACGAGGTCCGCAGCGCCGAGCTGGTCGGCAAGCCATTGGGTCGAAACGAGACTGTCCATCGCCAACCGGGTAGCGCGGCGGCCCGGCGAAGTCGAGTTAGGCGAGCTCGCGCTGCGCGACCGGGCTATAGCTGCGCGGCCCTTCGCCGAGCCGGATGGGCTGCACGCGGCTGCTGCCGGGCGCGGTCTGTCCGACGACAAAGGTCCGCAGCAGCGCGTCCCCGCCTCGCGCCGAGATACGCATGCGCAGCAAGGGGACCAGCAACGGATGCCGTCCCTGCCGGATCACCTGCGCCTGTGCGAGCGCAAGCTGCACCTGTCCGTCGAGCGTGATGCTCTGCCCGGGCGCCAGCCGCGGGACGGCATGGCGCTCTTCAAGCGCGGTTTCGGCGGTCGCGACCTGCTGGTCCATCGGTGCCTGGGCATGAGCCGACACCAGATCGAGCCCGACGCCGATCGCGCCGAGCGGCGTTTCACTGCGGTTGGTCAGGGTCAGCCGGTATTTGAGTGTTACGAAAGCGGCGCTGCGGATGATCTTGTCGGATTCGACGTGCAGTCGGAGGGCGTCCCCCAGCGCCGCCGGACCGGCGGGCGGAGCGCTGCGGACAACCGGGCGCTGGATTTCGGGAACGTGCCGGGGCCGGCGACGACGCCAGGCGGCGAAGCCTGCGCCGAGCAGCGCCAGCAACACTGCACCACCCGCAAGCGGCAGCCACGGGGTCCGCCCGGCCTCTTCGTTCGCAGCGGGCTCTGGTAGCGGTCCCTCGGGCACTGCGGATTCTGCGACGGACGAAGCGGCGCGTGTATCGCTCGCGGGGTCTTGGACCGTCGGCGGCTCCTCGGGCGCGGAGCTCATGGCCGCCGCTTCACCTGGATCCAGCGCAGGCGGCGTCACCGCAGGCAGCGGCGTAGCGCGCGGGGATGGCTGGGCGACCGGGGCGCGCGGCGCCCTGTCTCCGGATGGCCCGGGTACCGGTGACAGCGTCGGAGCCGGGCTCGGCGCGGCGGTGGGGCTCGCTGTCGGCGCTTGAGTCGGGGTTGCGAGGACGCGCGGGCGAATCTCGACCCCGCTGCGCGTATCCGCGGGCCCTTGCACCTGCGGGGTGGCGCTGGGCGTCGGCGCGGGTTCGAGTGTGAAATCATTGACCGATTGCGCCTGCGCCAGGGTCGGCAGCGCTGCGGCGAGTGCAATCAACGGGATACGGGTGACAAATGCCATTGCGGGTCGTTTCGTGAGAAAGGGACCGCGAGTGTGCGGGGCGGCGGTGAATAGGTACTGAAGCGCAGGCTTCCAAGCCCCGCCTTGCGCTGCGCCGCGCTTCGCGGCAGGAGCGCGGCATGAGCGACACACCTGCCCCCAAGTTCCTTGGCGCGAACACCGCGCTGCCCGCCTCGCCCGAAGAGGCCGAACTCGACTACGTCCCCAATCCGCGCGCCGGCCAGTTGTATATGGTCCGCTTCGCCGCGCCCGAATTCACCTCGCTGTGCCCGGTGACCGGCCAGCCCGACTTCGCGCATCTGGTGATCGATTACGCGCCGGGGGAAACCATCGTCGAATCGAAGAGCCTCAAGCTGTTCCTCGGCTCGTTCCGCAACCATTGCGGTTTTCATGAGGACGTGACCGTGGGGATCGGCCAGCGGCTGTTCGACGAAATGCAGCCGCAATGGCTGCGCATCGGCGGATACTGGTATCCGCGCGGCGGCATCCCGATCGACGTCTTCTGGCAAAGCGGCGCACCGCCGGCGGCCCTGTGGCTGCCCGACCAGGGCGTTTCATCCTATCGCGGACGCGGCTGACACACGGACATCAGGCACGCATTCGTGGGCGGATGCGTGCCCTAAGGTTTGGATTGTCGAGAAATCCCGTGGCGGAGAGGGTGGGAGGCACTTTCAGATTATAATATACTGGAATGATAGCATAATTCTGGATAACTAAGCGGGTAATACCCCCTATGATACCCCCAATCGGTTTTGGGCTCGTAACGGTTTTTTGCCGGTCACCTATTTAACTATGGCACCTTGGCTTCGAACGCGAAGCGGGCTGATGCCACCCAGATATGTTATAGGCCGCACATTGGGTTTGTGCTAATTTGGGTTGATCAAAATGGTGGCGTCGGATCTGATAGATCGACAGCTATCGAGAGCGGCAACTGGGGTGCTGAATAGCTAGATTTGGGCGCTTTGCAGCTTGCTGAAACTGGGCCGTTAGTCGACAGTCCGCTTTCGGCTGCGAGACATGGAAAGCCGCCAGTCAACGGATCAACGTCCCTTCTCATCGCAGTCAAACTCGCGTGACAATCGCGCGAACCAACATTAGCGGTTCGCGAGTGAGTGTTTCCTGTTCTGAAGCGGCCTCGGCAGCCGTGCGCCCCGCCATGCCCGACCCTCGTCAGTTAATGCGCAACCTTCAGGGGTTCCGCGATCCCCAGCCCGGGCGCAGCCTGTGGGAGCTTGGTATTACGCTGATCCCCTTTCTTGGGCTGTTCGCAACGATCATCGTAGCAGCGGACGCGGGTTACCTGTTCGCCCTAGCGCTTACTCCGCTCGCTGGACTGTTCCTGCTGAGGCTATTCATTATCCAGCACGATTGCGGCCATGGATCCTTCCTGCGGAATCGCGCGAGTAATGACTGGTTCGGGCGGATGCTGGGGGTCTTCACGCTCACGCCCTATGATTGCTGGAGCCTCAGCCACGCGCGTCATCACGCCATGACTGGCAACCTCGACAAACGTGGCTTTGGCGATGTCGATACGCTGACGGTGCGCGAGTATTGCGAGAAATCAAGGACACAGCGGCTGGGCTATCGCCTTTACCGCCACCCTTTGATCTTGCTTGGTTTCGGCCCCGCCTATCTCTTTCTGCTACGGCACCGTCTGCCGGTGGGATTAATGAAGGAAGGCTGGAAGTTCTGGGTTAGCGCGCTGGGAACGAACCTTGCTACTCTCGCAATCCTAGCCGTGCTAATATGGTTAGTCGGCTTCGGAGTAACGCTGGCAGCATTTCTGCCGACTCTGCTCTTCGCAGCGAGCATGGGAGTGTGGCTGTTCTACATCCAGCACCAGTTCCCCCAAGCATACTGGGAAAGCAAATCCGACTGGTCCTTCGCCGAAGCCGCCCTGATGGGCAGCACCCATTTAGACCTGCCGCCGGTTCTACGCTGGTTCACCGGTAATATTGGCATCCACCACGTGCACCACCTTTCGAGCACGATACCGTTCCACCGCCTGCCCGAAGTCCTGAAAGCACATCCGGCTCTACGCGATCTCAACCGCTACACGGCATGGGAGTCGCTCAGCGCGTTCCGCCTGGCTCTGTGGGATGAGGAACAGCAGCGTATGGTGACGTTTGCTGAAGCCAAGGAGGCGTTGGGCTAGGCTTGTGTTCCAAACCACGAAACTCTGCATGGCAGGATCAAATCGTGATTATCCCGTTCTTCTGCCCTTCGGCTTCTAAGAACCTTGGCGTTTAAGGCCAATCGACTTCTTGTCCTTATTCGCCGAACCGCCCGAGCGACTAGAGTGTCTTGCGTAGCTTCACATTGAGGCGCGGATTGTCGTTGTCTGTATCGTAGCGCGGCCCGCTTAGTGGCATGGCAAGTTCGACGTCGAAATCGAGACCGTTGATGATGTCGGTCCTCAGGCCGCCGCCGGCCGAATAGAGTTCGCCTGTCCCCCTCCCATCCTCGAGATTGCTGACATACCCGCCGTCGGCATAGGCGTAGATCTGTATGTTATCGACAAGGTTCAGCGCATCGGCCCAGTCGTAGCGCAACTCGCCCGAGCCCATGATTCCTTCGTCACCTGAACGCTGGCTATAGGGATAGCCGCGCAGGAAGCGGTTGCCGCCAAGACCAAGATCTTCGGTCGAAAGCAACGGAGCGCTCGCAATTTGTCCGCGGGCGGCCAATTCCATGCTGAAGCGCGAGCCAAGCTCGCGTTCCCAGTCGGCCCACGTGTATAGGCTGCTGAACGCCGCCGACGCATCGTCGCGCGAGGCAAGCGGATCGCCTAGCTCGGTGGCGCCGAGGATCGACAAGCCCTGCGAATAGGTTACCCGCGCACGGTATCGGCCCCCGACGGCCGTGCCGGCCATGAAGGCGCCGATGCGGACGACAGGGATACGATCGTGCCGGTCGAGCGCACCGTCGCGATCGCGCCGAATATCCTGAATCTGGAATTCGGCTTCGCCCCAGAGGCTAAAATTGCGACGTCTTACGAAAGGATGACGCAATTCGATGCCAAGTCTCGTCGATCTGCCGGTAACATCGTCATCGGCGAGATAGGCGCCCGGATCGGTTCTGGAGTGGGAGATGACGAAGCCCGCTTGCGTGCCGTTGGAACTGATGACCGCCTCGTATTTCAGCTTGGCATATTGCAGTTCACCCGGCTGGAAGGGCGTGGTCGCCAGCGTGATGTCGACCTCGTCGGTCGATGTGAGCAATCCGTTGAAATCGGCGTCGATCCGCAGTCGCTCGGGTCCCACAGGTGCCGAACCGTCATTTTCGAACACCAAAGCACCACTGGCCCGCGATCGTCGCGCTTCAAGAACCAGGACACCTTCGCCGTCCTGGCGTTCGAAATAGGCCCTACGCACCCAGACGCCCGAGATATCGTCCGCCAGCAGCAGGTGCCGCTCGAGCCGTGCCTTGGTGACGGGGCGGCCGCCTAGCAACGGGTTCAACTGATTGCGAATGGCAGCATCATCGTCGCCATCGATCCTGATCCGGTCGATCCGGCCTTCGTCGACACGAACGCGTAGCACTCCGGCGCGCAGTGATTGCGGTTCGATCATCGCGGTCGCAAATACATAGCCCATGGTCTGCGCGCGCGATGCCACATCGCTGGCGAGTGCGTTCAGCTGTTCTCCGTCGAGATCGCGCGCGGCGTAACGCTCAACGATGTCGACGAAATCGGCGACTGACAATTCGCGCAACCCTTCGAGCGAGATCGGCCCTACGGTGTAAACGCTTGATCCAAAGCCTTGATCTTCGCCAGAACGAGGTTCGATCTGCGCTGCGGCGGCCGCATCGCGCGGCGCCAGCACGCCACTTTCCTGTTCGTCGACGGCTAGGGCCTCATCGATTGGATCGCGCGCATCCTGTGCATTCGCGGAGAATGCGACGCACAGGCCGACTGCCGCCAGTGAGGGATAAGATAGATAACGCACGCGTGAGAGACTCCAAGTGGACCACTCAAACTACCCGGGCGCGTCTTAATTTTTGGTTGCATTACCAGATGTTTAACCATGTTCGGTTGGTATATTGGAATACCCTTCTGCGAGATCGGACGCTCATNGGAGACCCATCTTGTCGACCCGGAAATTCNTGAAGACCGCTTCTCTCGCCCTCTTGCTCGCCAGCACCAGTGTCCACGCGCAGGTTGCATGGACAGTCAGCGAAACGGATGGACGCGTCGCAATACGCGACGAGAATGGCGAGAGACCGGCGCGCCGCGGGGCGAAGATCGCTGCTGGCGGTGCGATCGAGACCGGAGCTAATGGCTCGGCCGTCATCGTGCGCGAACGCGAATTTGTCACCGTCCGGCCTAACAGCCGCGTGAAAGTGCCAAAACCTTCGGAAGAGCGATCGGTGATCCAGATCGTCCAGGACTGGGGCAGCGCGGTTTTCAATATCGGCAAACAACCCGATCCCCATTTCGGCGTCCGCACGCCGACCCTGGCTGCGGTAGTGAAGGGAACCAGCTTCTCGATAACGGTCGATGGCAGCGGCTCTTCCATGCAGGTCACCGAGGGTGCGGTCGAGGTCTGGACCGGTGATGAAGGCGCACGCGATCTNGTGACACCAGGCGAGGTGGCGATGGTCGGCGCGGATGATCCGTTCCGCCTCACGATCATGGGTGATGAGACGCGCACCCTGGATTCACCTGCTCGCGACAACAATACTCCATCACCAACGGCTGCGCCGCCCCCGACACCAAACGCATCTGACGCCAATACGAAGGTAACTGTGGAAGCAGTCGCTTCCGAGCAGCCGGTCATCGAGACACGTTTCGTGAGCGGGCCGAGAGATCTGGAGGATACGACCGAAGGCTTGGTTTCGGGCGAGATCGCGGCGGTCACGGATGATTTCGTTGCTGATCTATCACAGGAAGATGCCGAACCCGATCCCGCGCCAGCTCCGGAACTCGAGCTGGAACCACGACCCGAGCCTGAGCCGGAGCCCGAGCCGGAGCCCGAACCTGAGCCTGAGCCCGAGCCCGAGCCGGAGCCCGAACCTGAGCCGGAGCCCGAGCCGGAGCCCGAGCCCGAGCCGGAGCCCGAGCCTGAGCCCGAGCCGGAGCCCGAGCCCGAACCTGAGCCCGAGCCGGAACCCGAGCCGGAACCCGAACCTGAGCCAGAGCCGGAGCCCGAACCTGAGCCGGATCCGGGTGATGACGACGATGACGACGACGATGATGACGACGACGATGACGACGACGATGACGACGACGATGATGACGACGACGATGATGACGACGATGATGACGACGATGACGACGATGACGACGACTGATTGGCTCTAAGTGATCGTGCCCTGATCCTATGCGTTCGCCGTCCTACTCGACTGTGCCGCCGCGCTTGCCGTGGGAAAACATCCTGCTCGCTGCTCTCCTTATCGTCACGATCGGGTCGGCAGCGCAGTCAGGCGCTTTTCGCGAACTCGACAATGGCTTGAGGAATTTCAGCTTTGGGCTGAGGGACCGCACCGCGAGCGGTCAGATTCAAGTCGTCGAAATGGATGCTGCGAGCGTTGCCGCGATCCAGCGATGGCCTTGGCCGCGCAGCAATTATGCCGAAGTGGTGGCCGCGCTGAATGAAGCTGGGGCCCGCTCAATCATTTTCGACGTCGATTTTTCCTCAACTTCGAACCCGGTCGAGGACGCCGCACTCGCGCGCAGTCTGAGCGAAGCATCTGCCGAAATCGTTCTTCCCACATTTGGCCAGAGCGAAAGCTTCGAATCCGACCGGCAGATCGATGCCTTGCCCATAGCGTCATTGCGGCGACACGCTTCGCTGGCATCAGTTTCCGTCATACCTGATAGCGACGGCGTGGTGCGCAACATGCCCTTGGGCACGATGACCGCGGGCGTTCCCCGGCCCTCGCTTTCGGCTCAGGCTGCCGGCGTGGCCGGAAAGGCCGGTAACCAATTCCCGGTCGACTTCGCGATCGACCCCGCATCGATACCTCGATACAGCTTCATCGACGTCGCGAGCGGAAGGTTCGATCCTTCCACGATTACCGACAAGGATATACTCATTGGCGCGACGGCGATCGAGATGGGGGATCGATACGCGACGCCGCGGCACGGCGTCCTACCCGGAGTGATCGTACAAGCGATCGCTGCGGAGACATTGCTAGGCGGAATACCCATTTTCGGAGGATGGCTGGTTCCGCTGCTGGTGGGCGCGCTGGGTGCCGCCTTGGTCTTCGCGCAAAAGACCTATCCGCGCGTCGTAGCGACCTCCGGTCTTGGCGCTGCTGCGCTTTTCGGCGCCGATATCGCCGCATATAGCCTTGCTGGAGCGGACTTCCGGATCGTGGCCGGGCTGATCTTGGTCCTGGCATCCGGCGCAGCGCGTTCGGGTTTATTGCTTTACCGCGAAATGTATCGCGGCAAGCGGATCGACCAGGAAAGCGGCTTGCCGAACCGCCTTGCTTTGCGCGAGGCCGATGGTTCGCAGGAGAATGCCCAAACCATCGTCGCGATGCTCGCAAATTTCGACGCAATCAAATCGGTTATCGGTGCGGATGCTATCGGCTCATTGATGGGGAGTCTGGCGGCGCGAATGGGCGGCAGAGATATCGTCTACCGCATCGATGATCGCTGCCTTGCGTGGATTTCCGACGAGGCGCATGAAACCCGCATAGAGACGCTGACCGAACTGCGCCGCGAGTTACGACGGCCGTTAGAAATCGCCGGAAAGCGCGTCGATCCCGCGATTGTGTTCGGCATCGCTGCTGCAGGGGCAACCGCCGAAGCTTCGCTGGCAGCTAGCACCGCGCTGGCCAACGACAAGGTTTGGCACATGCATGAGGCGGCCGAGCAGGACCTTCTCGAGCAGCAGGTTTCGCTAATGGGAGAACTCGCCAACGCGATCGAAAACCATGAGCTCGAAGTCCACTACCAGCCCAAGCTCGATCTGATGACGGACCGTATCGCCAGTGTCGAAGCGCTCGTCCGCTGGCATCATCCCACGCGCGGCTATTTGAGCCCGGACAGCTTCATCCCGCTAGCCGAAAAGAACGATCACATCGCGGATATGACGCTGTTCGTTCTGCAGCGCACCCTGCGGGATCTTGCGCAGTGGCATGGCGCTGGCATCGAAGTGAAGGCGGCAGTGAACATATCGGCGCGCCTGCTTATTTCTCCGGCATTCTTCGATGCTGTAGGGGCCGCGCTCCAAGTAAGCGACACATCTGCCTCCGACCTCATTTTTGAGGTTACCGAGTCAGCGACCATGGCCGATCCGGCAGCCGCTTTGCGCGCGCTGGAGGGATACCGGCGGATGGGCATCATGATTTCGCTAGACGACTACGGCACCGGGCAATCGACGCTGACCTATCTCAAGACCCTGCCTCTCGGCGAATTGAAAATCGATCGAAGCTTCGTCGAGAATGCACATGAAGACAGCAGCGATGCGCTTTTGGTCCGCTCGACGGTGAACCTCGCCCATGCTCTTGGCCTGCAGGTCGTCGCAGAAGGAATCGAGACTGTAGAATGTCTCGACTTTCTGCGCGAAGTAGGATGCGATCTCGCACAAGGCTACTTCGTATCTCGTCCCCTTCCGGCCAGCGAATTGCTGACGCTTTGCCTGTCCAACTCCACTTCCCCGAAAACGCCTGTTCGGACCGCCGCGTAAACCAATAGCATCAGGCGGAGCCTTGGGCCCCCCTATCAGCAACTGCTGACATATCGGCACCTACGAAGGAATACGCCGGCTCTCGTCGCCTCCATGCAGCAGTCTGGTTCGGAGTGAGCGATGTGCGTCACTCGGCATGCGCACCAAATTCATTACCCATAACCAGGCAAGCTGTCAGAGGCGCACAGAGCGCCATATGTTCAATCGGAACGAGCTTTAAAGCCACATTAACCAATTGCATTTAGCTCCCGCACATGTTCACTTACCCAGCTGGTCACTTTCTGCGTTTCATCCTTCCGCCGATCGCGACCGGCATCGTCTATTATTTGGCTGCCGCTATCACTTTTGGGCTGGTTGGGGGTAGCGATGGCGTCGCTATCCTTTGGCCTGCAAGCGGCATCCTGCTGGCAATACTGCTGTCTAGNGGTTGGGGCCGAGCATATCGGCACGTAATCGCGGCTGCTGCCGCAAGCCTTTTTGCAAACCTACTAGCCGGGAACTCGCTCGGTATTTCGTTCGGGTTTACCATCGCGAATATATCAGAATCTTTCGCTGCAGCGTGGTTTCTTAGCCGACAATTGACGCGTCGCTTGTCCTTTTCNGAACCTAGCGACTTGGTTTGGTTCTGCTCTGCGGCGGCGATGGGATCTGCATTGAGTGCTACTATCGCGCTGGTCGGGGCTCCGGTTTCGTCGATCGACTTCTGGCTTTCTTGGTTCTCCACGGACCTTCTCGGCATACTGATCGTCACACCTCTGGCCATGATCGGCGCCAACGCGGTCCGGACCGGTGCGGCGATAGGCCGCGCTCCAGCGGTATTCGAAGCTATCGTTATATTTGCCCTAGTGGCAATTNTATCATGGCTAGTCTTCTCGCGGTCCGGGGCCCCCATCCTATTTCTACCCATGCTTGCGGTCCTTATGTCAGCATCGCGACTCGGNCCGACCGGAGCAGCTGGCGGCGTGCTGATCGTAGCAGGCGTCAGCACNTTCACCTTCAACGTATGGTCGCCAGCGCAAAACCTCTTCGGCATTGGACCGCTCGCCAAAAGCATCTATCTGCAATTCTATCTGCTAACGCTNTTCNCAGCCGCTTTGCCAATCGCTGCGCTGCTAAGTTCNCGCAACAAGGTGGTGAACCAGCTTGCAGAGGAGAAGCGACTGCTCGAACTCGCCGAGGAGGCGGCGAACCTCGGCCATTGGCGCCTCGACGTGCGAACCANCAAGATCGTTTGGTCGCGCGAAGTGTTCAGTATTTTTGGCCTGGAAGACAGTGTCCCGCCACCATTGGAGGGTGCGATCAATGCTTACCATCCTGACGACCGACAGATTGTCACAAACCATATTGATCGCGCAATTGAACATCGCTGCGACTTCGATTTTACGGCTCGTATCGTCCGACCGAACGGCGAAATTCGACACGTGCGCTCAAGAGGCGAGATCGACCATATCGAAAGCGACGGGTCTTTCGGACTGTTCGGTATCGTTCAAGACATCACAATCCAGGTTTCGCACGCAGCCGCGATCGAGAAAGCGCGAAACCGTGCTGAAGAAGCTGCTCGGCAAGCCCAGGCCATCGCGGAGACCGATCAACTGACCGGTATAGCGAACAGGCGCCGAACGACCTCTGAAATTGTCCGAGCGGTATTGGCCGCCCGCCGGGACGACCGTTCNCTGGCCGTCGCAGTGTTCGACGTGGACCACTTCAAAAGGGTCAATGACACCTATGGCCACCATGCCGGCGACGAGGTGCTNAAGCGCGTCGCAAATGTCGCTGCCAAAGCGCTTCGTGCTGGCGATATGGTGGGCCGTTTTGGAGGNGAGGAATTCGTCATCATTCTACCGGATACTACGACGCAGACCGCAATGCTCATCGCCGAGCGAGTTCGAAGCTCAATTGCAAAGAGCGGCAGCACCCCTCGTGTAACGGTTAGCATGGGTATCGCAGAACTTGCCGAGGGAGAGACCGGCGAGAGCCTTCTCCGGCGAGCCGATGNAGCGCTCTATATCGCCAAGCGTGCCGGACGCAACACGCTCCGGTCGGCCGGCNAGAAGACGATCGAATGCGACGCTCGTTTTAAGTTCTGCGATCGGCTCCCTTCTGCTGACTATCGGCCATAGGCTTCCGCGACCGCATAAGCTGCTAATTGATAACTACCAAATCTCGNATTTTTGCGCATCTGACATGGGCGCCGCGGAAGCGGTCGACCGGGGTCGGCCGCTTCCGGCAGACTACGATGCTGCGATGAAAGGTAAGCCGCGGCTCTACGTGGGCGATCGTGGGAACGATATTAGCCGCGCCTCGCCTCCCACGCTCCCATCGAACCCAAATAGACATCGAGATGGTCGAACCCATGAGCATCGAGCCAACCGGCGGCGACAGTCGCGCGCATGCCGCTTGCGCACATGAGTGTATAGCGCTGGCCGGGATCGAGGTCTTTCCACATCTCGTTCAGTTCGCCGACGTAGATGTGACGAGATCCCTTGATCGAGTGCGCCTTCCGCTCGTCTGCATCTCGCACGTCGAGCAGGGTCCAGTCGCNGGGCTTTCCCTGCAAGCGGCGTTCAACTTCTTCCGTGCTGATCATCGGGATCGAGCGCATACTTTTCCCCGAGGCTGCGGCTGGAACCACACCGACATAGCCCCCGACGATCTTGTCGAGCGCNATCCTCACCAGATGCTCCATNGTCGTTGATAGCTGGTCCTGCGACGAAGCCACCAGCGCGAGCTCTTCGCCTTCGGCGATGAACCATCCGGCGAAGGCCGGGATCATGTCGACCGGCAAGTTGATGCTCCCCGGCAGGTGCCCGGCCGCATAGGCGAGCGGCTCGCGGACATCGATGACCCTGTCGGCTTCGCAAGACGACAACTCATCGAGGCTCATGGGTTGGGGCATGAGCACGCGCGGGGCGGCATTGCCNCCGACCAGGTTGAGATGTTCCATCAGCCGGAAATAGGGCGGCTGGTAGTGATTTTCGTTCACCTTGCGANCAATGAACGTGTCCCGACTCTCGATCTTGAGCATAGGGTTGTTGCGGCGCTCATGCCCGACCGTTGAAAACTCCCTGTCTGCCATGCCCGACCCGCAAACCGAACCAGCACCATGGGCGGGATAAATGATCGCCTGGTCGCCTAATTCGCAAATCTTGCGGAGAGAGTCGAAGAGAAGGCCGGCAACCTCACGCTTCCGTTCAGGATAGAAATCGGTTCGGCCAACATCGCCAACGAACAGCGCATCGCCGGTAAAAACGCCTACCGCCGTCTCGGGGTATTCGCTATCGAATATGGCATAAGCGAGGTGATCGAATGTATGTCCGGGCGTTTCGAGGACGCGGATTTCGAGCTGTCCGATCGCGTGACAATCACCATCCCTCGTAGTCTTCGCGTATTCCACCTCGCCATCCGCGTTCGGCCCATGGAAAACCTCTGCCCCAGTCAGTTTTGCGAGTATCGGCGCTCCTGAAACCAGATCCTCATTGCGATGGGTCTCGAAGATATGCGTTATCCGCAGCCCCTCGTTTCGTGCTCTTTCAACGTAGATCTCGCAATCTCTGCGAGGATCGATGACAGCAGCCATTCCGCCGGCTCCGATAAGATAGGAGAGGTGTGAAAGACCGGCCGTTTTAATTTTTTCGAACAGCACTGTTATCTCCTAATCGGCTAATAGCTTGAGAAACACCTCAATCAAGAAGGCGAAGAGCCTAATCTGGAATACAGCGCCTTTAGCATTCGTTCGCTTGTAGCCGGTTTCCCCAAGCAAAAGCCTTGCCCATAATCGCAGCCCACTGCTCTTGCCATTTTTAGCTGCTCGTGCGTTTCGATATGTTCGGCAACACATCGAGCACCAGCCGAATGACACAAATCTACCAGACCCGACAATATTTGGCGCGAGCGCTCGCTGTGAATGATATTGTCCATCAAAGATCCGTCCAGCTTGATTGTATCAAAGGAAAGCTCTCGAAGGTATGCTACCGATGCGTAGCCAGAACCGAAGTCATCCAGTGCGCTTGTAAAACCATATTGGGATAGCTTCGCTAGTTCTTGTTCGGCATGCCCCAGATCGGCAAGGATTGCTGTCTCCGTGATCTCGAACTGAACGCGGTGAGCATGAAAAGAAGAAGCCGACACAATCTTTTGAAGTTTGTCACTAGCCCCCGAACGGCTCAATTGCATGGCGCTGAGATTGAATGAAAGGGACAGGTTTGNCGGCCAGGTCTCAGCTGACGCCAACGCCATTTCCAGTAGACGTTCGTTCAATCGATCAATGACGCCGAGCTTCTCAGAGATGCGAATGAACTCATCGGGAGACACCGCGCCCAGTTCTGCGTTGTTCCAACGAGCAAGAGCTTCGGCGAATAAAGGAACTCCTTCCTTAAGATCAAAAATTGGCTGGAAGTGGACCTCCATTTCACGAAGCGCTTCACCCGACAAAATTGACTTTTCAATCTTTGCTCGTCGTTGGTCTGCCTTAAATTGAGGCAGATCGTATAGGTGCCAATGTCCACGCGAGGACGCTTTCGCCTTATAGAGAGCGGAGTCTGCCTGCCGGAAGAACTCTTCGTCAGACCAAGTGTATGGTCCTGCCTCCGTTACGCCGCACGAAGCACCGACGAATAGCTCTTTACCGTCCCATAGAACCGGTTGGCTTGCTAGCTTACAGATGTGAGTTGACGCAGATTCCAGTTCAGATTTCGATAATCCATCCTTCCAGAAAACTGAAAACTCGTCGCCTCCAAGCCTAGCAACTAGCGCCTCGTTTCCGAAAGCATCTTTCAACCGTCGAGCATACTCGCGTAGTATCTCGTCCCCCGCAGCATGACCGAACGCATCGTTCGCTGACTTGAANCCATCAAGATCGCAAANAGCAAGCACGCTGCCGCCCCCAGTCAACGGNCCGCGGANCATGCCCTTCTCAATCTCGCGAACAAGCTTTCCGCGATTGGCAATNCCGCTCAACACGTCTTCATCGGCTCGCTTGGTCGCTTGGAGCTCAGCCTCAACAGCTCTGTTTCGCTCGCGAGCGATCGCCAATTGNCCACGCACCAAGCCCNGAAGAGCTCTNTTATGAACATGGAGCTGCCAAATGAAGAGGGCTAAGACGAATATCAGACTGAGGGCGATCCCTCGATCTGACGGCTTCCCCATCCAAAACAACCGGATTGCTACGGGTAGACCGAGTATCAACAACGGAAGAAGCGCCGCCCGCGGAAAACTGCTCAATCCATAAGCGACCCCCAGCGCAGCAAGAACGCTGTAAAGCAGGATGGTCATCGTCTCGCTAGGGTAGGCGGTTATGAGGGACTGAGCCCAGATCGAAAACCCGAGACACAAGATGGTTGTGAAGAGGACCATCGTGACCAGTTCGCGTTTTATCCTCGCGAAATTCTCGGAAGGTTTTTGAAACGCGATCCAATAGATCATCCGCCATAATAGGATGGCTGATAAGATAGTTAGCGGCGAGAACCAGCGCAGCTCACCGCCATGTGTCGCCACATGNAGGCCCAGAAGGTTCACGAGCGCGACCCCATAGAGTAGCGGGATCTGCCTCCTTAAGCTNTCAAAGATTCCAGTAATCTGCTCGCGTTGCTCGCGAGGGCTGTCCGCTGGGAACAGGAACCTTAAGACCCACTGCATCATACGAGCCATAGCTTCGAATAGGCATTTTCTGGTTAATGCACAAATACGGGGTATCTTAAGCCAACTGGGCGGATGANGAACCTTCGAAGCGGACAGGGTGCTGCGCTGTTAGANCCAGAAGATTGAGCTTGCAAATTAGCGCCNNTGATCACTAGCAAGATTGATGCCTCTTAGAAATTCCAAGCCAATTAGCGCCGCGCAGCTGGGCTTCATTGTAGAGGATGCGGCTAGCGAAATTTACATCTTCTCTGCATCCGATTTTCGGTTCTTGCTGGTAAATCGAGGCGCGCGCGACAACCTCGGGTTCGGCTTCGACGAGTTGCGTAAACTCACACCGTGGGACCTGAAGCCGCATCTGAGCGAGGCTCAATTTCGTGAAAAGGTTCGCCCGCTCCTGGAAACAGGTTCTGGCGACATGGTCTTCGAGACGGTTCACCGGCGCAAAGACGGTTCTTTATATGACGTGTCGGTTCACCTTCAGTTGCTCGAAAATGACGGCGAGCCAATATTCTTCGCTGCCATCCGCGATGTCACCCGCGAAAATCAGTTGAAACGGTCACTTGAGGATCGAGAAAGAGACTTGGAGGCTGCTTTGGCTGGTCGCGAGGTCCTTCTTCAAGAAGTCAATCATCGTGTCAAAAATAGCCTGCAGTTGGTTATGGCACTACTTCAGCTTCATGCTCGCGAAGCAACCGATGACGGTCTCAAATTTGCTTTGTCGGAAGCAAGGCACCGGGTCTCTGTGGTGGCTTCTATTCACCAGCGGCTTTATATGAATGGCGACTACTCGATGGTGGACATCGGAGATTTCCTTGCTGAGCTGGTTACGGCCACGGTGCGATCAATGAGCAGAGTGGATGACATCGGAATCGAACTCGAGCTTCAGTCTGGTGTCGCAATAGGAATGGATAGAGCAGTGCCCTTGGCGCTTGTCGTTTCGGAACTGCTCACCAACAGCCTCAAATATGCATTCCCTGATCAACGTAAGGGAACCGTGGGCGTGCATCTCAGTTCAACGGAAACGGAAATCACCGTTACCGTGCTTGACGATGGCGTAGGTTACTGCGTCGCGGACATTGCAGAAACTGGCACCGGATTGGGTTCAAAAATCGTGCACGCCCTTACGGGGCAAATTCGGGCGAAAGTTGAAACGCAGACTAAGGCTGGNGGAACGCACATAAGCATAGTTCTTCCTCGCGGTTGATCGGCTGTGAGTTCGAATNTTTATGAAGATACTAATTGTTGAAGACGAAGCCCTAGTGGCTATGAACATGCAGGACGTTCTTGAATCACAGGGACACGAAGNAATCAAAATAGCTGATAACGAAGAGTCGGCGATCTTAGCTGCAATTCACTGTAAGCCCGATCTCGCGCTGGTTGATATGCGGCTCTCAGGAGGCGGTTGTGGGTTGGTCGTGGCTCGGCAAATGCACGACATCGGCGTCGCCGTTTTGTTCGCTACGGGGAATTGTCCCGGCCCAGATCATGGTGAGATCGCACTAGGGTGTCTCCACAAGCCTCTCTCGGACAATCAGCTAATCGCAGGCGTCTTAGTTGCGAACGCCTTACAAAACCGATCTGCCAATCCACCACCAATACCGGCCGGGATGCATCTCTATCGCTAGTTTTCGATGAGACATACGAAGCTGTGCATCACGTGGATCCAAGAGCTAAAGCCGCGCTATAGATCTAGAAACACTTTAGCGGACGCCTACTCCTCGGGCGACCTTCCGATCGATCGCGCGATGTTGCGATCCTCCTTGCCGAACTTGTCCTCCCCAACCCGCAAAGCCGTAATCATGATCAGGCTGATAACGGTCAGAATCGCAACCAGAGGCCATTGCGCAGCACCGCAGGCAATACCCACCATGGTCGCTAGCCATAAATGGGCCGCCGTTGTCAGATTGTGGAGTTGGCCCTTGCTGAAGACGATCAGGCCGGCCCCGATTATCCCGATGAACGCTCCGGCTGCCTCGAACAGTCGCAAGGGGTCCATCCGCGGCCCGTCGAGCTGGTGGTATAAGGCCATGATCGACACGACCATGGCCGCAGCCGAGACACAGATCAGGCCATGCGTTCGCATGCCAGCGGCATGGCCGCGCCATTCGCGATCAAGCCCCAGCACCAGACCGAGAATCGCAGCCACGCCAAGCCGGCTGATGATATCCCAATCGAGCCATTCGAGGGATGTGACAGGGTTGAGTTCCATGGTTGGCTGCTCCGCTTTCTGCCCGTATCCCGGGATGGGTCTCTCCGCTCGCCGCAAGCTGATAGGACAATCAACCCGAGNGCTGCAATTGCCGGGTTGGCTGCTCTCTCCCGCCGACAGCCGGCCAGGCCCCTACGATAACCCGTTGCAAACGTGAGACAATATCTTCCTGGGACCCTTGCCCCATACGGGGTNGCTCATATATTTTCTTAGCGNGGACGGGTNCTCGACACGANANGAGGAGAAACGTGATGGCGAAGGGAGACAAGGACAAATACACCGACAAGCAGAAGCGCAAGGCCGAGCACATCGAAGTGAGCTACGAGGACCGCGGCGTCTCGCAGGAAGAAGCCGAACGCCGCGCCTGGGCAACGGTCAACAAGGAAAGCGGCGTCGGCAACGAGTCCGGCTCCGGCCGGGGCGGCCAACAGAGTTCGCGCGAAAACGGGGCGGAAAGCAAGTGATGCATAGCTACAAGCTGCGCGCCCGCGATGATCACAATTCAGTGATTGAAGAGATCGACTTCGAATGTCTTTCGATTGCCGGAGCTTTGGACAAGGCCAAGGCCATGGTCAAAGCCGGCCACGCGGATCTCTACGAAGATGGCATGCCGATCTGTTCGATGGAACTGGTGGCAGAAACAGGCGTGTGGCTGGTTGGTAAGCCGCGGTGATCTGAACGCTTAACGAAATTATAGCCGAGCGCCCCTTAAATCGCGCGCAGTTCCAGCTCTGCGTCTGCTTTTCGAATGCGTCGCGCGCGGCAGCTAAAAGGGGATTCGAAAGCAGCGGTGTACGTCCGGAATTGGGGCGCATAGCAGCCGTTGCACGCGGCGCAATCGACGGCGACGCAATCAAGAGCAGGTTGGATACGGCTACACCGCCTGTCCGGAAGCCTGTGGATAGGCCGATCGAATGACAGAAAAGGGGCCGGAAGCGGAACGTCCGCTTTAGTTCCACTTCAACCGGAAAGCAGACATTCCATTCGTGGCAGCTGACGCGGTTTCCTACGCGGTCAGATGTGAAGTCTAGATTTCTTAACTCTCGTCCTTGCGCGTCTGCGCGATCAGGGCATCAACCTGCGCGGCATCTTTCTCTTTGTCCGAGGCCTCTAATTCTTCCCAAGGCACGAGATCGCGGTGAACCAGCTGCTTTGGGTCAGTGGCGGCCCGGTCGGCCGTGGGGAGCCAGCCGTCCAGCAGGCGCTCGACCGACCAGCGTTCATGCTCGTTGCGGCGCATTTTCTCCTGCGCCGCCGGTGAATCGCTCAGCCGCGCCAGATCCGATTTCTTGATGGGATCATGCTCGGCCGCCGCGCGACTAGCGTGCACATAGGTCTCGTCGAGATGACGCCAGGGCTTGTTGGCCGGCAGGTCCGCCACGTCCGGAAGGCCTTCTTCATAGGTAAGGTGCTTGCGCGCCGCAGCTCGGTCGCGCTGGCGCGACATGAGCGAGCCGGCATGGCGTTGCAGCGCCAGAGAGATGGGTTCCTCGAAATTCATCTCGCCCTCGCGATAAAGCGCACGGACCGAATGGGTCGACCGGGTCACCGGCTGGATCGAGTAGTGTAGCGCCGCCGCGCGCCAGAGATGGAGGCCGATCCGGAACACCGCCTCGACCGTTGCCCCATCGTCTTCGAGATCGATGATGATTCTCGTCAGCGTGGGATCGTTGATCAGCGTGTCGTGGCCGCTGGCAAGGGACACGGGTTCGGCATCCTTACCGAGCACTTGCGGGAAAGCATCGAACGCCTGTCGATGCAGTTCGAACCATCCCTCCCAGCGCAGGGCATAGGCCGGGTCGATGGTGATGCGGGGAGGAGCAAGGCCGACAGACCAATTATGCCGCAGGACGAAGGTCGCGACCTCTTCCAGCAGTCGCGAATGGCCGATGATGCCGACATGTACCCCTTCCTGTTCGAAGTGATGTGCGGCATCAGTCAGGTCCGCATCGGCGAGGACTTCGCGCACGGCTGCCTGGTAGAGCGAGAGGGGGCGCAGCCGCGCGTCGTCCCGTGTCAGGATCGTCCGCGACAGGCGCATCGCACGGTGCATCTGCGCGCTCTCAATCCGGACGAGGATGTCTTCGTGGCGCGAAGTTAGCAGCTCGCCGATCTTGAGCGCCCTCGCGAGATTGTCGGCATCATCCGCGCCCCACACGACGAGCCGCGACGCTTTCTCGGCATTGGACTGGCGCAGGGCCGTCGGCAATTTGGCGTCGATCAGGATGATCCCGAGATTGCCCATAGCCTCGATCCGCTCGGGGCTCGGTTCCCTTTCCGCCTGGATGACGACCTCACCGTCGCTGGTGAGGCGGCGCGCGATACCGTCGCCTTCGCCGGGTTCGGAAAAGAGGATCACGTGGCCGCGGGCCAGCGGGAGCAGCGCATGCGCCATGCGCCGCCGTCCCCAGGCGATGGCGGCCCAGACGATCGCGTAGACCGGTATCGCGGCGCCGAAGAAGCGACCGAACCAAAGCAGCGGGTCGGTGAGGAGCGCGCTTTCCGTCTGGTTGAGATAGCTATCCTGGGGCGCGAGGAAGGTGAAGGGAGCGTAGAGCGCGTCGGCGAGGCGGCGGCCGACATCGGGCTCGGGGCTGGCCTGCCACGCACCAAGACTGGTCAGCGAGAACCAGCAGAGGATGAGCAGCAGGAAGATGACCGGCTTGCCGATCGTGCTGCCATGGCCGCGCTTCGTCGCCCAGACGGCCATACGTGCGGCGAGGTTGGGCGGTGGCAATTGTTCGTCCGTATCCATGCGTTTTCTTACTCCCCGGCCCGCGCGGCGGCCAATTCTTCTCGCCGATCAAATTGCCGCAAAGTCATGCAGACAAACTCGCGTGACAGCGCCTGAAGGTCATCCGTCTTGCCAGCCATCGCTCCGTCTCCCCGAACCTCGCCGTCTGGCGTGACAAGCAGAACCGGAAGCGCCCGCTCGCAAGCCAACTCGACGACATGCCCGGTTCCGCCTTCGCCGCGTGGTTCCTCGCCGTCCCAATAAGCGAGCAGGCCGTCGGCTGCAGTCACCATCCAGCGGGCAAGCTCAGCATAGGATAATGAGGTGGGCGGTTCCGAGGTGTCACAGATAACTGTCTGCCTTGTCGCCCCGTCTGTCGCCCGGTGATAGCGTGCCCGAAGCCCAGCGGTAGCATCGGGCCGCACTTCGAGACCGTCGAACAATGTCGCTTCAAAGAGTGCCGGTGAACAAGGCAGAACATGCCAGTCTTTCGCGGCTGGGAAATCCCGCTTGCGTGTCTCCGCAAAGAGCAGGTCGGCACCAGCCGCCAGTCCGTTGGCGATCAGGGGCGGCGCTTCGTTCCGACCGCACGCCGACCATTCCTGCCCAAGCGTGCGCCACAAGCGGCCAAGCACCTCTTCGAGCGTGGTTTCGGCCCGCGCCGACAAGCGGCGATGCCCCGACACCGCGATGACGGGGGTATCGGGAAGACCGTCTTGCGCGGGCGGAAAGCCCATCGACATCAGCCGTCGCCTTTCAGCCGCTGCAGCAGCGCAAGTGCTCGCGGATTGCCGTTGCGGACCTCCAGTTTGAGGATCGCCAATGCTTCCTGCTTTTCCCTCTGGTCAGCAGATGAATCGGTCAGCGTGGCGACGATATAAGACATGGCCGCAGTGCGATCCCCATTGTCCAGCGCCAGCTTCGACCAGCGTCGCGCTCCGGCCAGATCCTGCGGGCCGCCTTCGCCTTGCATCAGCATGTTCGCAAGATTGGTGCGGGCCTTATCAAGTCCGCCCTCTGCAGCCATGGTCAGGTACTTGCGCTCACTTTCCTTGGATGGAGAAGAAGCGCGACCGGCATGATGCATTATGCATAACGACCAGGCAGACTCTGCAAAGCCCGCCTTCGCAAGCTCCTCGAATATCGCCTCCGCTTCCGCGCATCGACCCTGTTCATCAAGCAAGATGGCCTCATCGTGTCGCCGTGCCATGTCCGTTTTTGATAGGTCCATGAATTCTTGCTCCCTTGTGCTGCTATTAGCCCGATTTGATGGCTCTGATGGCGAGGGCGGATTTTCGATAAGATGGAAGAGATCTGAAAGCTCTCGCTGCGACGACGTATCCACCCCGGCAGCCTCGATCTGGGTGCGGATGGCGTAGTTTTTCGCCCGAACCTTTGTTGCGACATCCGGTTGAGTGAGAACTGCGCTGATGATCGCATCCAGCCAAGGCTTTACCAACACCTCCGCATCTTCCGTCGAAGAACTGACGAAGCGTTCCCGGCGATACGCTTCGAAATCCAGCTCACCGCTAAGCACTTGGTGGAGCGCTGCCAGCCTGTGGGCCAAACCGGCACTCGTTGCGTGCGAATTGTCACTCGCGGCACCACTGATCAGGGCTTCGAGCAGGAACATGTCCTTTTCCGCTTCCTTGATCTTCCCGGTCATGAGATTGGTTTCGATAATCTCGGGCAATTCGCGGCGTTGGTGGGCTGTTTCCTTTTTCTTTGAGAACACCATGCCATGTCCTGCTTCGGGAGGCGACATACCCGCGACCTTGTCGACGAGCCCCAACCGGCGAAGCGCGCGCCGCTCTGGCGCTCCGTGTCGATAGGGGAGTTGTTCGGGGACGATCTCGGCAGAGCCACAATGCAATAACTGTTGCACGCCTTCGCTGCGGATGAGGATCATGAGCATCCCCGCATGGTAGACCGCATCGAGCAGGTCGTATCCGGCGGGGAAGAAGAAGGGCCGCTGGCCATCTCCGTCGCGCATGGTGATTCGGTGGTGATCGAGTGTGGCGGAAAGCCTGCCATGCGAGAGCGTGAAGGTGAGGTCGTCGGGGACCGGCATTTCCCAATAGGTTCCGCCATCGTTCGGTCCGTGAATTTCCTCCATTCGCTCGCGTAACGGCAATGGCAGGGCGATGGCTCCCTCGACAGGCTCTATGGAAATGTTGCCATTCGCCGCGTCGCAGGTGAGATGCTGGAACTGCCCCTTTTCGTCGCGGTAGGCAAAGCCGCGTGTCGTCAGCACGAGGCCTTCGGGGGCGACAATGAACTTGGCTCCGCGAACGCCTTTCTGCGAATCGAAGCTCTGGAACAGGCGCGCTTCGGATCCCTTGCCCCGGTAATGATCCTGTATCGCGGTTAGCCCGATACCAAGGCGCGCGAACCAGGCGGTCGCTTCGAAATGCGCATTGGGCTGGTCGAACATGAGAACCTTGCCGTCGAGCAAAGTCGTGCGCTCGAAGTCCGTCAACAGGCTGTTTCTTGGCACGAGTTTCTCGATCGAACGCCGTCGCAGCAGCAGGATGCCATCAGGAGTCGCCATAATGCGCTTCACGCGGGAGAGGCTTGCAAGCGCCTCCACCTCAGGTTTGTCGTCGCTGGCAATGGGGAAAATGGACGAAGCGATTCCGCCGTTGAGACCTGTAACCAGATGATCGCCGCGGATGGCGAGGTAGGCGACGTTGGGATGGCGTTGTCCGATAACGGGATCGCGTGCAGTGACCATGCAGTCGATGCGTCCCTTGCCGGCTGCCGCGACTTCGCCCAGCGGGCCCGAGGTATTCGCGACGACGAGACCGGGCTCGTTGCCGTTCTGGCCGAACAGAAATGTGCCCAGCGTCGCAAATCGGCTGAAGCCGGCGTTTCGGGAGCGGTCCCGGCGAACAATCTCGCCATTGGCGAGGAGCAGCGACTGACCCGTCAGCCGCGCCGCCGCGGGATTGTTGCTGTCATTGTCCTCTGTGATCCAGCGGATGGTGGCGTCGGCGTCCCAGAGAACGGCGCGTTGATCCTCGAGCGTCAACAGCGCCCGCCCTTCCCCGAGATCGGTACACGTAGCGATGTCCGACACCAAAGGCTCTAGATCGAGTGATTGGCCATCGGCGAACAGCAGTTGGGGACTGCCATTGTTGATCAATATCGCCGCATTGCCGGGCAGATGCGGGCCCGAGATCAGCGAGAGGGCCATCTCGCGCAATGAAATTTGCGCTATCTCGCCGCTCGCATGATCGAGCAGGAAATGACCTTCCGCACTCCATGCCAACAAGAGCGGTCCAAGCGGTGTGACGCCACGCGTCATGAACGATGTCGCGTGCCGAAAAAATCCCTGATCGGCAATGTTAGGCCAATTCTGTTGCTCGATGACCTGGAGCGTGGCCGGGTGGACGATTTCGGTCGCGATTGTCCCATCGTCTTGCTGACGGAACACCAACAGACGCTCATCGTCGATACGCTCCACCCCGCCGACAGCCCGCGCGGGCTTCTCGATCACCATGCTGATGGCTGCAGGATCGAGACGCGCTAGGCCGCCCCCTCTCGACAGGACGAGGATATCGTTACCATCGCGCCGCACCTGCCAAGGCACCCACTTGTCGTTCTCGATCTGGTTGGCGCTGAACAGCACCTTGCCGTGTCGAACCGACCACACAACCAGCAATTGCAAGCCGTAGATCGCGACTAGTCCTTCGCCCAGATTGGCGATGTCGGCTTGCTGGTCGAAGTGCATGTGGCCGCGGCGTCCCATCAATGCCGATGCGAGTTTCTCGGGCCTGAAGCGCCACGCTTCCTCGAGTCCGTCATTCGTGATCTTCACCGATGGCCCCGTCTCGAGATCGAACGGATCGCTTCCCAGCGCATCGCCGCTCGCATCGAAGCGGTGTACCGCGAGGGGGCTGCCGCCGACGACCAGCCAGCCTCCGTCCTCGGTCGGTACGGCGCCGAGGACAGGGCCCGATCCGATGTCGAAACGGTGCAATTCGCGCGCCGCGCTGACGCTCGACAAAGCGAGATCGCCGCGTGGGCCCCAGGTGAGGATGCGCCCGCTTTCCGGGACGATCACCATGCCCTTGATCTCGCCGTGGCCGGGCAGGGTCGCACGGAGGTTTCCGTACTGCCCTTCAACAATGCTGATCGACCCGTCCTTCTGGCCGATCGCCAAGTCTCGCCCAACGGGCTGGATGAAGCTCACATGACGCGGCGAAACGGCGTCCGCCACCCGCACACCCGGAATGCGCGGAGATTGGAAGCATAGCCGCGCGACGCTCTCGTCCTCGCGGAAATGGCCGCGCAGCGGGTTCGAAGCGAAATCGCGCCCGACGCGCTGGCGCAGGTAGAGGGCTCGTTCGCTGGCATCCTCGAGCCGAACAAGATTATGCCGTTCCTCGCCGATCATCTCGGCATATTGGCGGATTACGGGCGAGCCGAGCCAGTCGGCGGCGCGCAAGGCATCGAGTTCGGCCAGCGTATCGGCGAGCATCGCCCGCCCCGTCTTGGCCGCCATGAAGTGCGGATCAAGCAATTGTTTTTCGAGTCTTTCACGCGACGGCGTGCCGAGGGCGGCGGCCTGGAATACGATTTCGGAAAGGCTGTAGGGTTCCTCGTATCCTTCTGTTCTCGACAGTTCGATCCGGTCGGCGGCGAGGTTGAAAAGCCGCTCGTGAGCCCACTGACCGCACGATTCACCAACGCGCTCCCAGACGGCCCGCTTCAGCGCCTGGTGCACGAACGCGTAATGCAGTTCGCCGCCCCGCTCGGTCATCTCCAGCAGCGGAGAAAGCGATCCGACCAGCCTGCTAAACGCGGTTCTCGGTAGCGTGTCCAGCGCGATTCCGTCGGGGAAGGATCGGCGCAACCAATCCATGATCGCGGCATCGTCGCGGACCGCCTCGAACAGCGTTGCTTCGGCAACGCTTCGGCGCGCCGCCGCCAACAATGCGAGAACCGTCTCGGCAAGTCGCCGCCCGTGGCCCTCGCGATCGACGAGATGCTCAATCCAGCTGGCGACCCATGCCTCCAGCCGCGCATCGGTCGGCTGGAGCAGATCCTCGTCGGAGAGCGAGCGCGCGATTGTCGAGGCGATGCGTGTCGCGACGGCCTTGGCGGGCATGTCTCCCAGGCCTTCGAACAGGGTCGCAAATTGCCCCGGCTGCAGTTGCCGCCCGTCGGCTCCCAAAAAGCTCTCGATCGCCTGCCGCGTTTCCTCCTCGTCGAATTCGGCGAGCGGGATCACGGCGTCGTGCGGGAAAATGTCGGCAAAGGCGTCGCGAATACCCTCGTCGCTGGTTGTGATGGCGAGGGTGAGACGCTCGCCCGGTTCGGCCGGGATCCACGAAACGGCTTCGCCGACATCGCGCCAGTCGCATTCGTCGAGCCCGTCGACGACCAGTAGCACATTGCTCGAGAAAGGTCGCTCGAGCCGCCGCCGCAGTGCCGCCAAAGCCTCTTCGCCGCTTTGGTCGCCGCCGTCGCCGACAGCGCTGCCCATCAGCCGGGCGAAGCCATCGCCGTCGAGCCGTTGCCTTTCGCGACCCGGACGCAAGACGATGGCGTCCGGCATTCGCTCGACGAGCTGATCGACGACGATGCTCTTGCCACAGCCGCTGGACCCGAACACCAGCAATGGCTGTGCGGCCGTTTGGCCGAGACGCTCAGCCAGTGGCGCTACGCATTTACGCTCGATGAGCGCCGCCGGTCCCGCAGTCGGATCAACTGCGCTCTCGGCGGCATCGTGTCCGCTGGCGGCATGCAGCAGAACCTTGCGCGCCCATTGTTCGAACGCGGCGCGATAGGCTTTGTCGCCGTCGCCCGAGCGCTCAAGATTCTCGATGCGCGCGCCCTTGTCGGCGAACATGCGCTCGACGCGCTGGCGCCAGCGGCCGTAGTGCGGAGACTTCGCCTTAGCCATGCGTCCGAACAGCGAGCTTTTTTCGCTTCGCCACATCGCGCCGATCCGTTCGGCATCCCCGTCGACGAGACTGAGCCCGAGCGCGAGTTCCTGCATCGTGACCGGCGTCGACAGGCGTTGCGCCAGGTCGGGCGACAGGCGATCGAGATGCGCATCGATTACGCTGCGGATGCGCTCCTCCGCCTGCGTCCAGTTGAGGCCCTGCATATCCTCGAAAGTCTCGCGATTACGCAGGATGCGGGTGGGCTGGATGAAATTGGCGTCGGCGCGGTAGAGCTCATCGAACAGCCTGACGGCCTCGTCATCCTCTTCGCCGAGGATTGAGAGGATGGCGCTATGATCCGCTTCGCCGAGCAGGCGGGGCAGGGGGATCCAGCCGGGCCGGTCGCTGCCGAGATAGAGGAAATAGGGTCGTGCGCCCGACGTGCGACTGCGGCGGATCTCGGCCATGCAGATATCGACCGCATGATTATCTAGGCCGGCATCGCGCGACACGCCCCAGCGCAGGTCCAGCAGGTCAATCTCCCGTCCCTCACTCCGCAACTCCTCGTTCAGTGCCGGCACCAGCTCGGTGTTGAGGAACTCGCGTTCCCAAGCGAAGTCGAGGAAGGTCGAACTGAGGAAGATACGATCAACTTGCATGTTTTCTCCTCACTGTGGTCCGTCAGTCAGACAGGCCCGCCTCGCCATCCGCACAAGGTCGAGCGCGATGCGGATATCGATCCCCTTTTCCTCTGCCTGAACCATGAATTCGACATCGCCGTCGTCATCGAAGATGCTTCGTTTGCGGTAGCGCAGGGGGCGCGTAGTCACATTCACGCCGATGCGCTCCATCGCCTGCGTCTTGTTGCACCAGAAGGCGTGCCAGCGGGGCTGGCGCCGCGCCGACGGCATGCCGGTGTAGAACCGCACCGCTCCGGGCACGAAACCCGCGACTTCGCAGATCTCGCGATGGAGCGTGAACGGATCGAAATTGGGTGTGCGATAGCCGAACAGACGCTTCGCCTGCATGAAAAGGTTCTGTCCGTCGATAAAGCCCACCGCGACCGGGTTCTCTTCCTCGTCGATCAAGGTTTCGCACCATCGCTGGCATCGTCGTCCGGGGCACCGCGCTTCCCGTCGTCCTCCCCGATGCGATCATCATCATCGGTGCCATTATGGGGACCGTCATCGTCCGGCATGGCGAAGGGGTCAGGGATGTCTTCCGGGGGCGTGAATTCTGGGCCTGACAGGTCGAATTTGGCGTCCAGCACCTCGCTTGCGGAAGGCTGTCGCCCCTGCGCCGCTTCGGCCTTCTCGCGAGCCCGTTGCCGCTTCAGCTCAGCCAGGCTTCCACGTTTCGCGGGCTGGGTGGGCGCCCTCGTCTCCCGCCGGTCCTGCGGGGTCTTGCTGTAGAACAGGTTATCGTCGAACTGGCTCACGAATGCGGGGTCTTCGAGATAGTTGGGCTTGCGCGCGATGACTGGCTTGTCCCCTGCTATTGCAAGAACCATTTCAGGAAATTCGAGATCCTGAAGGACGCGCCAATCCTCGTAACCTGTCAGCTCGGCACCATCGCGGGCGACGCGCGCATTGGCGAACCCGAAGGCCTGCAACACCTCGCAGTTGTTGATCATAGTCTTCCAATCGTGCGGGTACAGCATTTGCAGCTGGCTGAGATCCTGCCAGAAGCTCCAGGTTCTCAAGCCATACCCCCGAAGCAGCGTGATCGCCTGACGAAGTTGCTTGAGCGGGCCGAGTTGCGCGGCTTCATCGAGGATGAACAATGTCGGCAATTCGGGACGCCGCGAGCGCTGGGTTATGGCCGCCATCATGACTCCGATCCATAGGCGGAGGAGTTTGCCGTGGCTTTCGAGCTTTTCGGGCGGAACCACAACATAGATGGAAATTGGATCGCCACGAGTGATCGCCTGAAGATCAATCGTCGAGCGGCCAAGCGTAGCTTGCGCCCCGGCGCTACGCAGGAAATCGGTGTGCGATTGCGCGGTCGACAAGATCGAGGCCCAAACCTTTGCCTCGGCGGTCGATTTGATTGAACCGCCCTGCCGGACAGCGGGAAGCGGGCTCTTTAGGATCTCCTTGAAGGTGAAGTCTATATCTTCGTTTGTCTGATTGAGCAGGTAGTGCATCTCTTGCAGGTTGCGCAGAACAGGCGGCCTTCCGGAGGCCACGAAGAGTAGCATGGTCGTAATGAGTGAATAAGCTCGGCTGTCCCAAAACGGGTCCTGCGTGTGCTGCTTGGTCACTATCAGCTCGGCAAGTTGCGCGGCACTGTCGACCGCCTCTGGAGAGCGGTGATCGATCAGGTCGAGCGGATTAAGCGCCCCTGTTTCTTCTCCCGTCACTCCAAAGGGATCGAGCAAGAGCACTTTCTGCCCCAGCTCACGGCGACGACGTGCGGTGACCTGATAGTTCTCGCCTTTGGGGTCGATGACGATGGCCGGTCCGGGATATCTTAAAAGAGCAGGAATGATACAGCCCACGCCTTTGCCCGCTCCGGTCCGAGCGAGCGTGATCAGATGACCGTCTCCAGTATGCAAGACCGGTTCGAGCATGTCATCGTCGCGATCTTCGTCCTCGATCGCCTCACCAAACTGAAAACCCATAACCGGACGATGTTTATCCGCCTCGAGCGAATAGCCGATCAGCAGGCCATCAGGTGAGAGTTTGGTGGGGAGTTTAGCGTCATCGCGCATTGTAGATGTCTACTTCCCTCATCCCCGCAAGAAAGACCTCGCCCCATGACCGCTTTTGTCGGCAGCGGTGCGGTCGGACTGATCCTCAGTTGATGTGCTAAGCGCCCAGATCGGAGAGTAAAGAAAATAAAAGCGTGTGCTACCAGCATCTTCCCGTTCTTGCACGTCTCGCAAGCGGGCGAGGGATTTCAGGCTTGGGGATCCTAGCGCCACTCTACAAATTGAATTAATCTCCGACCTGTGCTCGAAAAGGCCACAGCCCGCTGGATCGTTGTCGTTTGCCAAACCAAACAACGCGGGACCAAATTGCGAGCAAGTAGCTTTCATTGCTGTTTGTCGGAATGACGCCGGGGATGTCTGTTTTCAGGAGGCGATATCTGGGACGTCTACGTCTGGAATTGGGGCGCATAGCAGCCGTTGCACGCGGCGCAATCGACGGCGACGCAATCAAGAGCAGGTTGGATATGCCTACACTCGATCACGTATTCGCTGTGGAAGAGTGGCGGAATGGCAGGAAATGGGCCGATTGCGGATCGTCCGCTTTTCTACACCATGAGGCAGAAACAGACATTGCGGAGGCATGTATCTACCGCTCGCTTCGTTCAAGGGTCCGTATCGTTTCTCGGTCCTTGTCGCATGGAAGATATGAGCCGTTCAGCCGGCTAGCGCGACTTCATTGATTTCGCGCGCATTCTCTTCAATGTGCTGTCATCCGTTTAGGATGCTGCCATACTGGGAGGGGCGAGTTGAAAGCAAGCGGGTCCGAGGCGTCTTTCGAGGATGCTCGGAAGCTGAAGATATCTGTCTTCGGCAAGCCCACGATAACGCTTGGCTCCGGAGAAGTCCCCAATCTATCCAACCAGCGCGCCCGCGCCATCCTGGCCATGCTGTGCCTCAATGATGGTGAGGCAATGGACCGTGAGACTATCAGCAGGATGCTCTGGCCGGGTCGTTTTCCCGCTCAGGCTCGTGCCAGTTTGCGTCAATGCCTTCTGGCCTTGAGCAAACTCCCGCCCGAGGGCGAGTGCAGCCCACTCATCAAATCGACGCGCAGCACCATCGAACTCAGTCGAACGCGGATCGATGCTGATCTGTTTGTCCTGTTCGATGCCTTGTCGAACCAGCGCGGTAGAGAAGCCTCACGCTTGCTCGAGGATATCGGCGATCGCCCGCTTCTCGACGGATTCAGTTTCGGTGCCTCATTCGCCGCGTGGCTTACCGAAAGACGCGATGCGATAGAACATCGACTGGATGCGGAAGTGCGCCGGGTCGTCTCATGGCTGAACTCCCGCGATGATCCGGAGACGGCCGCTCGCCTCGAAGCTGCTCTTCAGATCCGGCAGCGCGAAGCGTATCGGAAGCGCGGTGCGGGCTGCAGCATTGCGGTCCTGCCGTTCCATCAGCACGATGAGATCGGCGGCGAGCTTTTCCTGAGCGAGGGCGTCGTCGATGAGCTTTCTTCGCGTCTTGGCAATATCCAGGATATCACTCTTGCGGGGCGCACATCCATCGCGGCGCTTCTGGAGCGAGGCTATACCTTGCAGCAGATGGCGAGCGAGCTGGGCGTATCGCACCTGATCGAAGGTGAGGTGCGGCGAACACATCAGGGGATCTCGGTACGCATCGCGCTGATCGATGGCCGATACGGCACCGAAATCTGGTCCGATTTCGTAAGCGGATCGATCGAGGAATTCATCGGATCGCGCGACATGATCGGTGCCACCGTGATTTCGGCGATCACCCGGACGCTCGGCCTTTCAGCACCACCTTCGACCTCGCGGCGCATGACTACCAATCGCGATGCCTATGCGCTGTATCTTCAGGGGCGCGCGCTGGCACAGCGCGTGGGCGTCGACGGAGCCATGGCCAAAGCCATCGAGTTTTTGGAAGAGGCCCTGGATACAGACCCCGAATTTGCAAGTTGCTGGACCGCGCTTGCCGATGCGCACATCAGCGTCGCCGCTCTCACGCCAAGTGTCGAGCGCGTCAAGAATTCACGGGATGCTGCACAATGCGCGCAGCGCGCCATTTCCCTCGATCCGGGGCAGGGTCATGCCTTCTCGATCATGGGCATTCACGAGTGGACGCAATTCAATCCGGCGCGCGCACTGGAACTGTCCTTCGAAGCTTTTGCCCGGGACCCCAATGATGCCGATGTGATCTCTCGGTTGGGATCGTGCCTTCTCTATCTCGGCAAGACGCGCGAAGGGCTTCCCTTTATCGAGCAATCCGTTGCTCGCGATCCGATTTATGGGCGCAACCACGTGATGCTGTCCTCAGCCTATCTCAGCATTGGCGAGGTCGACAAGGCGATCGCCGCAGGCCAGCGCATGGTCGATCTTGGCTTTCCCGGAATGTGGCTCGCCGTGGCGTACATGGCTGCGGGAGACCACGAGGCGGCTGTCAAGGCGCATTACGACAGCAGGATATATCTAGGGACGACCATCATGCGACCTCCGGGAATGCCGGTGATGGACGATGCCGCGCGTGATGCCTATTTCGACATTGCCGCGCGCGGAATTTTCAGCGGGAAGGCCGCCGATCGCGCGGTTTACTGCNAGATGCTCGACGGTCTGCATGCNACAATGGCGGATCCCTATGACTCGTCAATCGCCTTCCCNGCGATCTGGATGGGNCATGCCGACCTCGTGATGAAACTCTACTCCGAATGTATTCACCCGGCCAACATGTTCAGCTTGATGAGCCTGTGGATCGATATCGACCCGATAAACCGCACCCGCCTCCATCCCGGCTTTATGCAGTTTGCAGAGAAGATCGGTATGGTCGAAGCGTGGGAGAAGTTCGGCTGGCCCGATCTCATTCCGCACGACCCGCGAAACACGTCGTCGGACCCGGATTGACGCTTTTTTGACGGTTGAGCCGATTGACGCTCGGCTCGGTTCGGCAGACAGTTCTCCTCAGTCGCACAACAGATCGACAAGCCTGCCTTAGCCCGGAAAAGCACCGCTTTCCGGTGCCGGCGAAGCTTGGCCCGGTCGTCGTGGGAGGGGGAGGAATGAGCGAGACGCATCCGGCAGGCGAGAACCTGCACAATCTCTATGTGACCGCGATCAATTCGAACGACACGCAGGCGGTCGCAGCACGCCTGTCCGACAACGTGGTGTTTCAAACCCCGGGCGAACCCGAACTGGTCGGCAAGGAAGCTGTGACCGAGTGGGCTTCGAGCTTCTTCGAGGCATTCGAAGCGCACTGGGACAAGACCGAAAACCTCTTCGAGGTTTCGGGCGATTTTGCGATCAGCCGGTACACCTATAGCGCTCGCATCCAGCCGCGTGAGGGTGGCGCGCCGATGGAGGAATTTGGCAAGGGCGTATGCGTTTATCGCCGAGGCACTGATGGCAAGTGGCTGCTCGCGATCGACAGCTGGAGCACGAATGAAGGCGCGCAATGATGCAGCGTATCTGGATATTGGCGGCGCCGCTCCTCCTTGTAACCGGATGCAGCGCCGAACGCGCGGAACCGGTCGACAAGGATGCGATCGCGCAAGCAGTGAAGACCGACGTCCAGTCGATCGTCGATGCCTTCAATGCCCGCGATGCCGATGCCGCGCTGGCGGTGAACGCGCCCGATACGCGGGTCATGTCGCATGGTCAGCCGAACATGGGCTTCGAGGAGAACCTCGCCACGGTGCGCCAGTATGTCAGCGATCCGGCAGTTCATCTGCAGGTGGCGGACGAAGAAGTGGATGTCGCCGATGCAGGGGACATGGCGGTCTACACTGCGACATATGACTGGGAGTTCACCGATCCCGAGACTGGCGACGTGGCAAACGAGCAGGGCAACTGGGTGATGGTCTTCAGGCGCCAGGAAGACGGCTCGCTGAAAATCTACCGCGAAGTCATCTCGGACATTCCAGCGAGCGGGGAAGGTGTCAGCTGATGCCCATGCCGACGCCCAAGCCCGTCCATGTCGTTTACCGGACGTGCCGCTTTGCAGAAATGCTCGACTGGTACGCACAGGTGTTCGGCTCCGAGGTCGTTTACCAGAACCCCGCGCTGGCGTTCATCACTCATGACGACGAACATCACCGGTTCGCCTTTGCCGATCTGAATGTCATCGCGCCCGGCGTCGATCCTGAGGACCGTGGGCGGGTGGGCGTAGATCACGTCGCCTACGACTGCCCGTCGATGCGCGAATTGCTCGAAGCCTATGACGACCTCAAGGCGCGCGGGATCGCACCCTACTGGTGCGTCAATCACGGGATGAGCGCGTCGCTTTATTACGCCGATCCCGATGGCAACCAGCTGGAATTCAGCGTCGATTGCTTCGCCAGCAAGGCCGAATGCACAGCCTATTTCAAAGGCGATGCGATCGGCGAGAACCCGGTCGGCGTGGAATTCGATCCCGATGAATGGCTGGAGAAGCTGCGCGGCGGAATGGCCGAAGCCAAGCTGCTCAAGATCGACCGCAAGGCCCCGGCGTCGCCTATCCGCGGCAAGCTCATGGAGATGACCGATGGCTGACGGGCTTGGCGAGGTTCCAGTGATCGGGCCGATCTCCTGACGATGATCGGCATCTCCACCGCGTTTTTCATGCTGCGCTGAACCAAGAGGAAATCGACCATGTCCCAACAGATCAGTGCGGAAGAGCAGGTTCTCGGCATCGTTACCAACCACTGGCAGGCGCATGGCGTCGGCCTGGCGGCCAAGCTCGAACTGGCCGATCATCTTGCCGACGGTCCGCTGGCGGTCGAGGAGCTTGCCAAGCGTTCCCGGACGCACGCGCCCAGCCTGTACCGCATGCTGCGCGCGCTGGAGAGCACGGGGATTTTCGCGAGCACGGAAAACGGTTCGTTCGAAAACACGCCCGCCAGCGATTGCCTGCGCCGCAACAAGCCCGGCTCGAACTGGGCCTGGGTGCGCTTCACGCTATGCCCCGGCGCCCCGGTTTACGAAGGATGGCGCGGCTTGCCCCTGGCGGTCGAAACCGGCGAACCGGGCTTCGACCAGCTGCACGGCAAGAGCAATTGGGAGAACATGGAGGCAAACCCAGAGGCCTATTCGATCTTCAATCTCGCCATGCGCGATCTTGCCGCCACGATCGGGCCCGCCGTTGCCTCGGCAATCGACTGGAGTCGCTACAACGTAATCGCCGACATCGGCGGCGGTATCGGGTCGCAGTTGTCCGAAATTCTTGCGGCGCATCCCAATACCAGAGGTATTCTTTTCGATCTTCCGCATGTGGTTGCCGAAGCGCCGAAGAACGAACGGTTCGACGTGGTAGCCGGCGACTTCTTCGCGAGCATTCCGGTCGAGGCCGATGCTTATGTGCTGCGCTGGGTACTGCATGACTGGTCCGACGAAGAATGTATTCGCCTGCTCCGCAACGTGCGAGAAGCGATGCAACCCAAAGCGCGATTAATGATCGTGGAATCGATCATCCCAGGCGGTTCGCAGTTCGACATGGGCAAGTGGATGGATCTCAACATGATGGTCATGGCGACCGGCAAGGAACGGACCGAAGCCGAATTCGCGGCTCTTCTCAAGAATGCCGGTTTCGAGCTCATNTCTATCGAACCGACTGCGTCGCCCCTGTCGATCCTGGTCTTTGAGCCCGCGTGATGAAAACCGATCAAGCACTGGAGGAAGTCGATGTCTAAGTATCGGAAGAACNCATTTGTCCGATCTAAGTCTTTGGGCGCGCTTCTAGCAGCCACGATGCTAGCCTCTCCGTCAGGAGCGCAAGAGAGCGATGTCGCTACGACCACCGGCGGGGGCGATGCGAATATCGGCTACGTGACGGGCGATCCCGATACTTGGCCAGCGGAACTCGAGGCTACGGTAGCAGCCGCCGAGAATCACAAGATCCTGCTCGAGAACGATCAGGTTCGCGTTCTGGAAGTGACGCTGGCACCGGGTGAAGTAGAGCCCTTGCATTTCCACCGCTGGCCCAGCGTGTTGTATCTCCAGCAGGCCGGCGACTGGATCGACCGCGATGCCGAGGGCAACGTGATTTTCGATTCACGCAAAGTGCCACCAATGCCCTTTCCGGTGACGCTTTGGAAGGGGCCTGAAGCGCCGCATTCTCCCGTCAACCTGAGCGACGACGTGACAGTCCGTCTCATCCGGGTCGAGATCAAGCCGCAAGAGGCGTGGGCTCCTGGCGGGCCAAGCGATGAATACTCGTTTTTTCCGGCCGACCGCTCGCTCACCCACGCCGAAGACGGGGTCGTCCTCCCCGACGGCAGGTTGTTGGTCGGGGATTGGGATCACGGTCTCGTTACCCTGTCTGCCGACGGCACCAAGACGCCGTTCGGCGATTTCGCGCGAGCGGGCTTCAGGTCGAAGCCGGACCCCATGTGGAACAGCCCGAACGGCGTATCCTGGGAGCCGGACGGTCGCCACGTGCTGGTCGCCGACATAACCGGCGGACACATTTACCGCGTCGATACCGAGACCGAAGCGGTGACGCGGATTTACGATCACCCCTACGGGGTAAACGCCGTCGTGCGCGACCCGACCGGCGCGATCTGGTTCACGCAGTCGACCGAGAACGCAGCAGGCGAAGGCAGCGAAGCGCGGATGTTCGCTGCGGCCGACAAGCCGCTTGGCGACGGGGCTGTTTTCCGGATCGCGCCCGAACAGGTTGGCAAGCCCGAGCCAGTTGCCATCAAGGTGGCCGACGGGCTCGACTTCGCCAATGGTATCGCCTTCGACGGGGCGCGGGCGCGACTATATGTCGCCGAAATCGTGCGGAGCCGCATTCTCAGCTTCGCGGTGGACCAGGCGACGGGCGAATTGAGCGACCGCCGCGTCCTCGCGACCCTTCCCACGCCCGATAATATCGAGCTGGATCGCGATGGCATGCTGTGGGTCGCCAGCCCCTTCGCGAACGCCGTTTATGTGGTTGATCCCGATACCGGCGATCGGCGCACAATGTTCAATCCTGCGCCCGAGACGAGCGCTCGCATCGTTACCGAGACCTATCGACGGCTGGAAGCGGGCGAACCGATCCTGCCGCTTCTGACACCGGAGATGTGGGAGCCGATGCCCGGCCTGCTGACCGGCATCATCCTGGCACCCGATGGGGCGGTTTACGTCTCGAACCTCGGCAATGCGCTGGTGAAGCTCGAACGAGCCGATACGGCCCAAGTCGATTCCTCTCTGGACAGCGTGCTGGCCAACCGGACCGAGGTTGTTCTCGAGGCGATCAAGTCGGGAAATACCGAGCCGATCCTCGCGCTTTACACCGACGATGCCGTCTTTTCGCCCTCGGGGTATACGCTGCTGAGCGACCGGACGGCACTCGCTGCCTTCTGGGAAGGCGTTGCCGAAAGCGAGGCCGCCGATGCGACGTTCGACGTCGTGTCGATAAGGCGCCTCGGGCCCGACGCCTTCACCGAATTGCAGAAATACGAAGTGTTCGACGCCGAGGGCACCTCACTCTTCGGTGGTTATGCCTTGCTGCTCTGGGTTCGCGAGGATGGCCGCTGGCGGATGGCTGCCGATGTCTCGAACGAAGGGAACCCGTAAGGTGTCCGTTTTCGAGGGAAAGGTCGCCATTGTCACCGGTGCCAGCAGCGGGATTGGCAAGGCAACGGCGCTGATCCTGGCCGAGCGCGGAGCCACGGTCGTGGTCGCGGCGCGCCGCACGGAGGTGCTCGACGAACTGGTCGCGCAGATCGAACAGGCGGGAGGCAAGGCAAGCGCTGTCGTCACCGATGTCGCACAGGCCAGCGACGTCGAAGCGATGGTGGCGCATGCGGTAGACACGCATGGACGGCTCGATCTTGCCGTCAACAACGCGGGCATCGGTGCCGAGGTCTATCCGCTGATCGACACGCCAGACGATTACTGGGACCGCGTGATGGCGGTAAACCTTCGCGGCAATTTCCTGTGTCTCAAGCATGAAGCGCGCGCCATGCTGGCGGCGGGCAATGGCGGATCGATCGTCAATATCGGATCGGTCAACACGTTCCTGGGTTGCCCCGGAGCCAGCACATACACCGCGTCCAAGGCCGGCCAGTTGGGGCTGACGACCTCCGCCTCCGCAGAGCTGGCCGAACACGGCATACGCGTGAATCTGCTGTGCCCCGGCGTCATCCACACGCCGCTGCACGAACAGATCAAGGGCAATCTCGGCGCCGAAGCCTTCGATGGCATTCGTCAGCGCAAACATATGCGGCGCTTCGGGGAGCCAGAGGAAATAGCGCGCTGCATCGCCTTCCTCTGCTCCGAAGATGCCAGCTTCGTGACCGGCACTACACTGACACCCGACGGCGGCTTCCACCTATCTTTGTAAGGAGCACACCATGACCAGGGCACTGGAGATCGTGCAGCAATTCTATGCTGCCGTCGGCACTGGCGACAAGGACACAGCTGCATCGCTGATGGCCGATGACGTCCGCTGGATGGAGGCGGAGAACTTCCCGCTGGCGGACCGCAATCCCTATGTCGGCGCGCAGGCCGTGCTCGAAGGCGTCTTCGCGCGGTTGGGCGACGTGCTGGACGATTTCGGCGTCGAGCCGGGACGTTTCATCGCGGACGAGACCAGCGTCGTGATGGAAGGCCGTTACACCGGCACCGGGAAGGCGACCGGGCAGCCCTGCAACCCGCAGGTTGTCCATGTCTGGACTGTCGAGGATGGCAAGATCGCTACCTTCCAGCAGCATATTGATACACTCGCTGTCGCGCGGGCCACCGGCAAAGCGCCATGAGCGAGGCGGTCGCCCCGATTACTGCGAAAGACAGGGTCGGGGAGCTCGACGTGCTGCGAGGCTTCGCCTTGCTCGGAGTAATGACGATCAACCTGTGGGAATTTGGCGGCGAGAGCGTCACCATCACCGCCGATCAACTTGCCGCATTACCCAACGCCGCGCTCAACAGCTCGATCGAATTCTGGCTGCGCCTGTTCGTTTCCGACAAGGCCAACACCCTGTTCGCCTGCCTGTTCGGCATGGGGTTCTGGATTCAAATGGAGCGCCTGGAAGCACGCGGCGCACCGTTCCGCTCGATCTACTTCCGGCGTGCCGGCATCCTCCTGATCTTCGGCTGGCTGCACTTCTTTCTGCTGTTTTCCTGGGATGTCCTGCATGTCTACGGGATCGCCGCTTTCATCCTGCTGTTCAGTCGCAAGCTGTCAGCGCGCACGATGCTGGTCGTCGGAGGGGCGCTGCTCCTGTTTGCCAAGCCTCTGATCTCCGGTGTTTTCGAGTGGTCCGGCGTTTCGGTCACGCTCGATGCGATCACTTCCGCCGATAGCGAAGTCTTGGCCCGCCAGGCCGCAGCGCAGTCAGGCGATTTTGTCACCTTCATGAGCTTGATGGCGGAAAACAACTGGCTCGGCTGGATCATGAACGGCGGCCTCGTTGCCTGGATCGCATACGCTACCGGGAGGTTTTATATCGGCGCGTGGATCGCGCGAAAGGGGTGGATCCAAAACGCCTCGACGAATCTCGCGCCGTTCCGCCGGGTATTGTGGCCCACCCTGGTGCTTGGCCTTGCGCTGGAAGCGACCCATCTCCTTACCGAGAATGCCGAGCCGGGCACCACGCTCTCGGCGATCAGCGCATGGGGCGGCATTCTTCACGCCTTGGCGACGCCGCTGATTGCAATCGGCTACGGCTGCGCGCTCATTCTCCTTTTCAATGGCCGGTCCGCCAAGTGGCTTGTCGCCCCGTTCGGAGCGGTGGGGCGGATGGCGCTGACCAACTATGTGCTTCAGAGCATTGCGATTGTCCTGATCCTCACCGGGGTCGGGCCTGGACTCGCCTTGGCTGGCAAGGCCGGCATCGCCACCTTCCTGCCACTGGTGGCGATTTTCTACGGGGCGCAAGTTCTGATCAGCAATTTCTGGCTCAAGCGCTTCTCTTACGGCCCGCTCGAATGGGTCTGGCGCGCGCTAACCTATGGTGAGCGGCCCGCGATGCGGCGATCGACCTCCGCCATGATCGCGCAATAGCCAGCGCCCCGCTTTCTGCCAGTCCACGTGCCCCGCCCATCTCGCTCTCATCGAGATGTGAGAGCGTTTCTCCTGTGAAGAGGAGAACGGCAAACCAAGCCGCTGCTGCGAACATGAGGGATCCGCCACGTGCCGGACGGGCACCTGGGGTGTTTGTCGTTCCGGCAAATCGCCCCATCGCATCCGAGCAAATATGACGATCGAAACGACCGCTTTGGTCCTTTTAAGTGCAGCCACGAATGACCGAGATTAGGGCGCAAAACAGTCATAGTGTGAAGTGTAATCGGGCCCGCTGGCAAGCCACGGTCAAGCGACTGCTTCACTCTTGAGCTTCTCAAGCCTTACCGAGCATATATCATGGACAACGCGGCCGAGCTCCTCGACCTGCTCTCCGAGCCATTCGAGTTCCTCCTTGGTGATGCGGTAGTGCTGTGAGTAGCGGGCCTTCACGTAGGCTTCTTTGAGCTTTTCAAAGCGCGCCCGATCGCGGCGCGTATCGCGTGGCCAGACATAGGTGAGGCGTGGATCAATCCTCTCCGCTTGGGTGCGCAGAAAACCGAGGTTGTGCACGTGCGGCGTGTAGAAGGTGCAGACCAAAAGCACGCAGTGATAGAGGAATTCGGCGGATTGATGCATGTCAAACGCTGCCGGTTTTAGAAACCCTCGCTCTCGACCCACCTTTGATAGCTCGTATCGCTGCATCGCGGTTGGAAACCACTCGTCGAAATACTCCTGCGCCATCGCGAGTGCCTGCTCGGGCGTTTTGGGCTTAGGCTTATGCAGTTCGGTGTCGTCTGCCTGGTAGAGCGCCACCCCGTCTTTCGCGACATCCATGAAGAAGTAGCGCCCGTGCGCGAGGCCGTCGTTCACTTCCTGCAATGTGTGGACGATAAAATTCACCGGCGTGTTGAGGGTCTTGGTGACGCCGTATTCGCGCATCAGCCGGTCATCGAGCTTGGACCAGTACTTGATGCGGTCAACCAGGCGCTTGTCATTGACGATAACAAGCAGATCATAGTCAGACTGGTAGCCCTTAGCAGTATGGGGTTCATCGACCCATGTGCCCCGGGCATAGCTGCCGTACAGAATGACCTTGAGAATGCGTCCAGCCTTCTTCCAGTCGTGCTTGGCCAGCGCGAAGGCGTCGTCGAATTCTTCGAAGATCAGCTGCACCACGCGCTCAAGCTCGCGCTGCTTTTGCGGTGGAAGATGATCGAGTTCGGTGCGCATTACACAACCTCTAGCAAGCAGTTGGAATAGTTGCACCTATAGACTGGCGCGGCGGCATTTCGCCCTGCTCCAGAGCGCACCTCTNCTCTNACCCAACTGAAGNATTTGACTAAGGTCTGCGCGTCTTTGCGCGCGAAGTTGCCGTGAAGACATCNAAGCGCGCTTCCNATGGACTATTGGCCATTNTCCGCCTCATCATGTTGTGGCTCCANACGAATAAGCTCGTCGGACAGGTGCTTTCCCGTTTCCATTCTGCGCGCCAGCGCCTCGACGAGATGATTGAAGCGTTTCTCGGCGTCGGCCCGCGCAGCAGCAGAGGCACCGGCACCAAGCGCGGGCGTGACTTCGAGCCAGCGCCGCAGGTAAAGAGCAAACGCCTCGTTGCCGACCTCGACGTGATAGTCGAGCTTGTCGATCTGCCGCGAAATCCGGTCGAGGCGCCGACTGAATGCCGCCTCGAGTCTCTCAGACCCGTCGGGCGACAGGAACGAAGCGATCGCCGCTTCCACCACCGAAGCCTGCGATACCCGCTTGCGCCCAGCAAAGTCGGCGAGTTGCCGCGAGAGAGCGGGCGGCAGGCGGAACGTGTGCTTGATGCGGTTGCCCTTGCTCACAAGTCGATCCCATCATCGGGATCGAGCGCCGCCCGCTGTGCATTNGCGCGCATCTGGTCGGCGATNCGGCGGTTTCTNCCCGCCTCTTCGTCATCGCGCCGGTCGTCGAANTCGAATTCATTGCGCGGTGGCGATGNNGCGGGCGCTATATCCTCGTGCTGGGGTAGTTCGGGCTCGCGCCGGACACCGCCATCGGCAACCGTGTCGCGATCTTCCGGCTCNGCGGCATCCGACGCGACAAGCGGTTGCTTGGGTGCGCGCGCAATCACCCCTTCCCATTCTCCGGCGTCGGGCTGNNTAGCACGATTGTTCGGCCACCGGCGGCGGCTCGACNCGCTTNGCCAATCTGGGATCGGCATAGTAGCGCGCCTTCTTCGCCCGGATCGGATGCGCGCCTGCGAGCATCACGATCTCATCGGTATCGGGCAGCTGCATGATNTCGCCCNGGGTGAGCAAGGCCCGGGCGGTTTCGCTGCGCGAGACCATCAGATGACCAAGCCATGGCGAGAGCCNGTGCCCGGCGTAATTCTTCATCGCNCGCAGTTCGGTNGCGGTGCCAAGCGATTCAGAAATNCGCTTCGCCGTGCGCTCGTCATTGGTCGCAAANCAGACCCGGACATGACAATTGTCGAGGATCGCNTTGTTCTGACCGTAAGCCTTCTCGATCTGGTTGAGCGATTGCGCGATCAGGAATGCCTTGATGCCGTAGCCTGCCATGAAGGCNAGCGCGCTTTCGAANAAGTCGAGACGNCCGAGCGCCGGAAATTCGTCAAGCATCAGCAGCAATCGGNNNCGNTCCGATCCTTCGTTCAGGTCTTCGGTCAGGCGGCGGCCCAGCTGGTTGAGAATGAGCCGGATNAGCGGCTTGGTGCGGCTGATGTCGGACGGCGGCACGACGAGATAGAGTGTGACGGGNCGCGCCGGATCGACGAGATCGGCGATCCGCCAGTCGCATTGCCGCGTGACTTTCGCGATCACCGGATCGCGGTAGAGGCCGAGGAAGGACATGGCGGTTGAGAGCACGCCTGATCGCTCGTTTTCCGACTTGTTGAGCAGTTCGCGTGCGGCGCTCGCCACGACCGGATGGACGCCTTCCTCTCCCAGGTGCTGCGTAGCCATCATTGCNGTGAGCGTCGTCTCGATCGAGCGTTTCGGNTCGGACAGGAACGACGCCACTCCGGCCAGGGTCTTGTCGGGCTCGGCATANAGNACATGGAGGATCGCTCCGACCAGCAAGGCATGGCTGGTCTTTTCCCAATGGTTGCGCCGTTCGAGTGAGCCTTCGGGATCGACCAGCACGTCGGCGATGTTCTGCACGTCGCGCACTTCGTTAATTCCCCGCCGCACNTCCATCAGCGGATTGTACGGCGCNGAGGCTTCATTGGTCGGATCGAACAGCAGCACGCGGCTGAAACGCGAACGAAAGCCTGCGGTGAGATCCCAGTTTTCGCCTTTGATGTCGTGAACGATGGCCGAATGCGGCCAGGTCAGCAGCGTCGGGACAACGAGGCCGACACCTTTGCCGCTGCGCGTCGGGGCGAAACACAGCACATGCTCGGGTCCGTCATGCCGTAAATAGAGATTGGCATGGCGACCGATCACTGCGCCTTTGCCGCCGAGTAGCCCTTCGCGGGCGATCTCGGAGCGGGTTGCCCAGCGCGCGGAGCCATAGGTCGCGCTGGTCCGGGCCTCGCGGGCACGCCAGACCGACATGGCGATTGCCACAACCACCGCAATCAGACCGCCCGATGCGGCGATCATCCCGCCGGTTTCGAATATTCGCGGAGCATANGCCTCGTAGCTGAACCACCACCAGAAGATCGAATATGGCGGATAGACCGGGTGACCAAATGCGGTGAACCATGCTGGACCGAGCTCTTGCTGGTAACCGAGTGTTGCAGCAGTCCATTGGGTGGCCGCCCAGACTCCTGCGAGCGCAAGCGCAAATACAGCCAGGATCTGGCCCCACAGGATCTTGGTTGCCGACACAGTCGCCTCCTTTCGCCCAATAACAGGAGGCAGTTGTAACGCCGGTATCAAGTTCGAATGCGTGTGATCGGGGTCCAGCGTAGCAAAAGAAGCAGGAGGAGGGGTCGTTGCAACACGGATCAATCCAGCGCGGCTNGCACGGAACCCGCTTGCTGGACCCTGNGCCGGATAAGAGAACAAGGCTATGATTTGCTAATAAAACCCGACATGTTAAATCTTTCCAGTATCATGGTATCCGAGAGACCATCGACCACTCCTGCGATTGTCGTGCAGCTTTTGCTNGGCATGGCACTCTTTGGCAGTGCAACGCCGCTCAGCAAGTTAATCGGGCAGCAGTTCTCGGTCTTCACAGCGTCATGCGTGCGCATGCTGATCGCTTGTCTGGTCCTTGCTCCATTCACATGGTTGCTGACGAAAAGGTTTGCTCATGCGAAGCGGTCGGACTGGTGGGTGATTGTCGCGATCTCATTATTCGGGATGGTCGGTTTCACCGCAGCCATGCTTTTTGGCATGCGTCTCACCACAGGCGTGATTGGCTCCACGATCATGAGCGCGACACCGGCAGTGACTGCCGCCGCGGCCGTAGTTTTCTTCGGTGCCGCAATGAACTGGCGCACATCAGGAGCATTGGCCCTTGCGGTCGCGGGGATAGTGATGATCAATCTGCTGCGAACCGGGGGAAGCGGAGCCACCGAAGCGCCGATTCTTGGCGCAGCGCTTGTCGCAATGGCNGTGTGCTTCGAGGCAGCCTACACCCTGCTTGCNCGNAAACTGTCCGACGGGATCAGCTCNCTGGAAGCNACNCTGGCCGCATCGCTCATTGCCGCTTTGCTCTTTGTCGTTCTGGCTTTTGTTTTCGATTCCCGACCGTTCGATTTTTCCGGCGTAAGTCGGGATGGTTATTTCGCGCTCGCCTTTTGGGGTGCGGCCACAGGAGGACTCGCTCCTGTTCTTTGGTATAATGGTGCCCGCAAAGCGCCAGGAGCACTCACGGCAGGTGCGATGGCAGTCATGCCCCTTAGCGCGCTTGTCCTATCTTACGTCCTACTTGGCGAATCCTTCCGCTGGTCTCACCTTTTGGGCTTCGGGTTGGTTTTCGCAGGGCTTGTCCTGATGATAGTCGAGCATGCGAAATCGGCAGATTAATGAGAATGAGATGTCCGTCCCGCCCAACCGCTGAGACAGAGTGAGCGTCTAGAACCTACGCGGCCTCCCATGTAAATTCAGGACTACCCGACCAGGTCAGACGGTACAGGGCGCCCTGCGTCACCGACTGCACGACATTGGGCCATAGCGCCGCGATGCAGGTCCCGTCCGGATGGCGAACCGAGGAATAGATGATGCCGTTATGACCTTCGGCGCGGGCTTGCGCTGCCAGGGCATTACCGACGGGATAGCCCTTGCTCTTTTCCGGATCGAGCGACAGGTGGCCGGGCGTTTCGCGCAGATCGAGAAAGATGCCGGACATACTTGCAATCATCTCGCCATATTCCACCACGGCAGTGAAATCGCCTGCATCCGCCAACGCCTGGGTCAAATGATGTCCGACCTCGGCGAGGCAGGTTTCGATTGCCAGGGCCGCGTACCAAGCCCCGCGATTTGCGGGGTTAAATCGCCCCGGCTCGCGAGGTTTGGCGTAAGCGAAACTCGCATTGATGAACTTGGCATGCGGCACGCCGTGCACCAGTTCGTCCGCGCTAAGGCCGCCATGGCCGCGCTCCTCGGCGATCAGGCGCGAGCTAGTCGCTCCTTCGATTTCCGCAAGCAGCGCAAGTTCATCGTCATCGTCAGCGAGCGGCGCCATCACAGCATCGCGCAGGCGCGCACTCGAAACCAGCCGGATGGTGCGCTCGAACGCTTCTCGTTTGGTAGCCAGATCTGCCGAAAGCAATTCGGGATCGCTCTCAGAGCCCGCCACGAAGCGCGTCAATATACTGGCGGGTTTCAAGCATACGCGGGATACCGCCTTCGATCATCGCCTGGACTGGCGAAAGCCGGTCGAACACGGGTGCCGTATTGACGAGCCTGGGCCAGCGATCGGCCATGTCGTCGGCAAACAGCAGATGCAGCCCCTTGAACAAGCCGATCAACGCCGAAGCGCGCGTCAACTGGTCCTGGCTAAGCGCACCCTCCCAAGTTCCGGCCTTCATCCGGTCCCAGGTACTTTCAGAGACACCGAGCAGCGCAGCGCCCTCGGCATTACTGCCACCCCAAGCGTCGACAAGTCGCAGAACGGCTTTGACCGCCGCGCCCGTCAGGCGGTCACGATCATCACTGGCCGCGAAGGTCTGAATGCCTCGCGGTGCTTCGGCTTGCTCTAATGCTATACTTGCCATATCGCATCTCCTGATGCTTTTATACGCATCACATGGTGTTTCGTCAAGGACAGATTTGTCTGCACAGCCCCATCAGACAGAAGGCCCCCGCGACCGGGTGAAGCTCCAGTCGACACCGCCGCGTTCGTTGACCCTGCCAGTGACCGTCTGGCCCAGATGGCGCTCCAGATCCTGCCGCCANGGGACGAGTTGGAAACCCACACCGTTGTCGATCATCGCNAACCGGCCCGAAGCGAGTGTGACGCGTTCCCGATANACGCCTGCGACATGATCCCCGGAAGTCGCGCTCTGCATGGTGCTTCCGTGACGCGAGGCGAGCGCATCGCTAGCCGCGGCCAGGTCCCGTTCGCGCAGAGTGCCAAGCAGATTGCGAGCATAGANGATCTTTTGCCCCTGACGCTTGGCTAAGACCTTGCTCCANGAGGACNTCGGCCCGCTTGCCCAATGCCTCGCGCACCTCCGACCCGAACCCGCCTGCCACGGNNTTGAGGCGGGGCGATACGAGTTGCCGATCAAGCCAGGTCGCACCGTCTGCACCGATCTGTCTTTCTAGAGTGAAGTCGGAGCGAATAAGCAGGCACATCTGTTGACGGCCTTTGCGATCGGTCCATGCGCTCGTCTCCACGATGGCACCGGGCGCGGCATCACCTGTCCGCTCGAGGTCGGGAAAACGCAGATGGTGAATGCGCCCATCGGCCCCGTCGACGATGACGTAGGCCGTGCCAGTCAGCTCGTCATGCAGCCCGCGCTCGACGAGCCTGCCAATCACACGCCCGCCGTTCGCATCGTCATGCAAAGCCAGCCGCGCCGGGTCCGCATCAAAGCCTTTGCCGGTCATTGCCCGGTGCATCGTTTTGATGATGTCGCCGCGTTCTCCAAGTGCCCGAAGCGTGGGCTCGATATCGGATGCCAGCGTCCAGCTTGCTGGTCCCACCTGCTCAGCCAGTCCCATGCATTCGAGCACCTTGGCGCGACCAATCAAGATCGAGCGATCCCTACGTGCGCCCGAACCGGCTTCGGGCCGCAGATCGATCTCGCCAAACGCGCCGCGTTGCTTGTGCAGGCGGCGATCGAGACTGGTCCAGCGTTCAGCGTCAACCTCGCGCGCCAGAGCATTGAGGATATCACGCTCGCTGCGCGGTCCCAGCTCGATGGTCACGCGTTCCTCGGCGCGGGCGCGCATCCCCTCGCTGATATAGGCGCGGTCGATCACGAGGTCCTCGCCGCCTGTTGCGACGCCGCGAACCAGCACATGGACATGCGGATTGTCGGTATTCCAGTGATCGACGGCCACCCAGTCAAGCCTGGTGTCGAGATCGCTGGCCATATCGGTCATCAATTCACGCGTGAACGCGCGCAGGTCGCCCATCTCGTTCGCATCCTCAGGCGAGACGATGAAGCGGAAGTGGTGCCGGTCGTCCTCGCAGCGCTCGGCAAAGCTGTCCCCATCGGCCTCGTCTGACGTGGCATCGAACATCCGGCCCTGCGATCCGTCGCGCGTCGCTCCTTCGCGCTGAATATAATTGATATGACGCGCGAGCGGCGCGGACCTGGGCTGGGACTGCCATTGGCGAACCACGCGGGCCTTGATCAGGACACGCCGCCCAAATGCACTTCTGCTGCGCCTCAGGGCAGCGAGCCTACCGCGTCCAAAATGTCCCGTGCCGCGACCGCCTGAGCCGCCTGCCTTGAACCGTGTGTATCCAGCTTTGTGAGAGACCTGAGCCACACGGCCGAGGAGAGTCTTGGCCTTTTTGTAGGAGCGAGCGCCGCTGTCGCGCGAACGCCCCGGTTCGATATTGAAATCATCGTCAGCCATGCTGCGCAATAAGAGGCGATGGCGCCTTCGCCTTTGAAAAAACACAGGAAATCAGCAATGGCGACGGCACGGTAGTCGTCCAGACGGCGCTAATTGCCCAGAAAAACCAACCACATGCAGCCCGGGCGACGGCGCTGCTTTTATCTTGCCATCCTCCCTTACCCTTTCTGACCAGCCCGCAACTCGTCCGCAGGTCTTCGCTAGCGGACGACGCGAGACGCAAGGATGCGCGCCTGCCTGTCATTGGTCGGCGACCGTGGAGACGGGCGCGAAAAGATCGTGCGCGGGCTGTACCGGGCGGGCGAAAACCTCGCCCGAAGCCTTCGGGAGACCTAGATCGCCAGGCGCATAATCCGAAGTGGAAACAGGTGCATCGGGCGCGCCCGGAGCGTCCGCAGAGTGCGAACCCGCCGCGACAAAGATGCGCCCGGGCTGCAGCAGGGGCGCAATCTTCGCGACATAGCGGCGGGTTTCGAGAGGGAGCGAGCGCCGTCCGGCAAGCCAGGCCTCGTAGCGTCCCGGCCCCGCATTATAAGCTGCAAGGAAGCCTTGTGCGCCGTAGCGGTCATACATTTCGCGCAAGTACGATGTGCCCGCGAGGATATTGTCGCGCGGGTCGAAAGGATCGCTGCCGAGCGAGTACCGATCGCGCTGGCGCGCCCAGGTGCCAGGCATGAGCTGCATCAATCCCATCGCGCCTGCCGACGACACTGCGCGCGTCCGGCCCGCACTTTCAATGCGGATCACGGCATAAATCCAGTGCTCGGGAATGCCGAAGCGCTGCGAGGCCTCGCGCACATGTGCTGCAATATCGATCGAATCTGGGTGCGTTTGCGCTGCGCGCGATTGCCCGCTCGCTTGCAGAGGATACGCGAGCGCCAGCGCGGCGAGAAGCGCGGTTAGTGCGATACCGAGGCGCACGGTTCAAGCCTTGCTGGCGCGCTGCGCAGGGCGCGACCACGTCAGAACGTGGGAGCCGTCATCGGATGCGAACAGATTGGCGCGTATTGGCCGGGCGAATGCCGGATCGTCGATCAGCACCGCGACAAAGTCGCCGGCTTTGTCGCCGACGCGCTTCCAGCCCGCACCAANTTCGTAGACGGCGTCNTTGTCACCNACCATGATCCGGTAGTCCGGCGCATTTTCGGNTTCGGATGGTTCCGCAGGAANGAGGGTGAGCCGGGCATCGAGCGTNAGCGTCTGCAAATGCCCCTCGAAGCCATCGCGGGTCGCTGCGAATGTGCCGATATATGTCATTGATCGTCTCCTTGGTTGTTGATTGNGGNTGCAANATTGCTTGGCTGCGCGAACCAGATATGCGCGCCATCACCGTGCTCGTCGGTCCAGACGGGGCTGGCCNGGCCAAGCANGNGNTCGCGCGCGATGGGTCCGAAATAGCGNCCGTCGAAGCTGCCTGACGCGCGCCGGTTCATGACGAATATCTNGCCTGCTGCGATGGTCCGGCAGCCTTGCCAGACCGGCAGAGCGCGCCCGATACTGTCTGCCGAGCGCGCCACACCGGCGCGNGCACCATTGATGGTGATNGNCAGACCCTCCCTGCAGACAGTGTCGCCGGGACGCGCCGCGACTTCCTTTAGCAGCGGAATTCCCGTCGGCAGATAGCCGCGTGTCGCAAGGTAATCGCGCAGCCGAGGCGGCGGATCGATCGCCACGCGCTCGCCAACCTGCAGACCGGTCGTCCCGCCGATATGATACAGCCCCGTCGGCACACTGGCAGTCGCGTTCCAGATCAGAACGCGCGAGAGCGGCAGCGCGGCGCTGACCAAAGCGGCGGCACAGACTGTGCCCGCGATAATGAGAGTGCGGCGCTTCATGGCCGAAGATTCCGGTAGCGCAGCCATATGGCGTGCCGGTCTGGATGATAGACGCGCGGCTGCATTCCAGCCGCAAGGCGGTTGTGCATATGCCGCCAGTGGTCGGGCGTGACATCGCACGGATCGGTGCCGCCTGCCTCGATTGCATCGATCAGGCCTAGGACCTGGCGCACCTTTGGCCATCCCCGGACCGAGAGCAGTATCTCTGCGCCCGGATCGACTTGCGGAAGCGTGGAATAGGTGTCGCCAGCTGCGACCGCGCGCGCAATTGCGAGAGCCGAACGGATGGTGCCATATTCGTTGGACGCCCAGCGCACGAAAGCGAAGATCTGCCCCGGCGTATAGCTTTCAACCCGTGTCCTGCGATCGATGATGCGCTGACCAACCGGCTTGCCGAAACGCAGCCAGTCTTCGCGCAGGCCTTCCTGCCACACCAGAGTGACATGGGTCAGCGGCGGATCGCCGTCACAACGCCCGGCGCCGCTGCGCGGCGGTGTCAGTCGGCCGGCCGTGCACAGGCGCGGCGACGTTAGCAGGAATCGATAAGATTCCTTGTTAGGATAGTTAAGGAGCTCGCAAGGCCAGCATTTCTGCGGGTTTGCGCAGCGTTTCGGTTCCCGATAGTCCGAACTTGCGGTTCCTGATAGTCCGTGCGCGGGGGTTCCTGATAGTCCGAACATCACACCGACTTGTCCACAGGAGGCATGCCGATGCGCCGCCGGGCGACATCGAAGGGATCGACAGGAATTGCCACGAAGCTGAGCCGCTCGCGGCCCAGCTGGTGGTCGAGCGAGAGGGTGTAGCCCGGGAGCGGTTGGCGCTGGACGATTGCGCGCATCTCGAAAGCGAACCGCTTGAGCGGTGAAAGCGCACCAGATTTGAGGTGAAGATGGGCAATGTCGAAGCTCCATCCGCCCTTTTGTTTGCCGCCATGCTTGCGCACGATCCGGTATAGCCAGCGCTCCAGGCCCCCGGTCAGCGTGAAATAGGCCGGGTCGATCGTGAGTACGAGCGCTCGGTCGATTACCGCTTCATAGAGCCAGTCCGGCACGATCATCTCGATGCCGAGCGCGCGGCCATTGCCATCGAGGCATTCGCGCCATTCGTTGATCCAGGAAAAGCGGTGGCGACGTCGTGCGCCCAGCTGGCGGATCGATGTCGCGATGCTGGTTGATTGCAGCCTGTCGAGCGCGGCTTTCAGTCGCTCATAGGCGGCCTTGCCGGTACCGCGGCGGGTAAAGGCGAGGATTTCATGCGGGGTGGCGGCAATGAGCCGCGACGTCGGCTTTCCGGCATCGCGCGCCTCGACGATCTGGCTGGCCACCCAGATCAGCACATCGGCGTCCCAGATGGTGGCCATGCCATGTTCGGCAGTGGCCTCGACAAGAATTGAGATGTCGCCCATACGAAAGTCGATGGGCTTCACCCGCTTCGATTTGGCGAGGCTGAAAAAGGGCCATGCCATCAGGTCCTGCGCATCGCGCGCCGCGATGGCTGCGCTGGTTCCGACGAACAGATCGAGCTGCTGTGCTGCGCTGGCAAAGGTCGTGCGGGACGCCATGGAACAGGCCCTCAGCGCCGAACCGGGCCGGTGTAGCCGTCAATCCTTTTGGCCGGATGGACCACGCCCTTGCCCGGATCGCTGGTCGAGCGGCGCACCCCTTGTTCGGCCCAGGCATCGAGATCTTCGCGCCGGTAGACGATCCGCCCGCCGAGCTTGTGGTAGACGGGACCGGTCCCGTAGCAGCGGTGTTTCTCGAGTGTACGCGGCGATAGGCCCAGATGAACGGCAGCATCGGGCGTTCGCAGAAAACGGGGGCGAACTGGTTCAGGAACGGCAGTCATCGGTAATCTCCGCAACACATGGGATGGATGGTGCGGCGAGCTGCCGCTTGTTGCAGAGAGTGATGGCGGGCAATTGGTCCCATGGGGGAGCGACAGAACTACGCGAGAACAATTGTCGCCCGTGCCTTGCCGCCCTGTCCGCAATATATGTCGCTGGCCGTGCGGACGCACGAGAGTCTATCGTCCACCCGATCATGAGCGATGCCCCCAACAAGCTCCGCACCGCGAACAAGACGGTGGCAAAGGATCGCGTGCGGAGCCAGGGACCGGGACTTGTCGGTCCCGCCAGCTTTGCGCCGGTCCGACCCGCTGCCGGTTCGCAGTGCGCGCGGGGCCCAAAACGAAAACGCCGCGCCCTCAGGAGCGGTGCCGAAGGCAGCGCGGGACAGAGCGCGTCCCCAGCCCCGCTCCGCATTTCGCAGCCATCCCTCCTGCATGCGGACACGCAAAAAGGCAGGAACCGGAGAAGGCTCCTGCCCAATCGCGCGTCAGAACTCGAGCATCGCACCGGGCACAGTATGCACTATGCGGTTCGCCAGATGCACCGGCAGCGCATTGTAGTCGCCCTCATCGAAGGCGAAGTGACCAAGGTCGTCATCCTCGACGACATGCTGGTCAAAGAAGCTGTGCAAAGCACGCCGTTCAGCAACAGCCAGAGCTTCGAAATAGCTGTCCGAGCTCGGTACAGATTGAGTGAGTGTAGCCATGATATCCTCCTGATGTCTGCCTTGAAACGGCAGGAGGACCGGCGGACGGGCATGCAGGTGCCGGGTCACAGGATCGCCCGCACGGGCGACCACGAAGTGGCGTTGGGGGAAACGATTTTGTCGGACTGCAGCGCAGCGAAAGGAGGCAAAATGGTGGGGCCCCGCCGTCCTTGATGCGGTGGCTGCACGCCCGTCATGATCAGATTTCCGTGGGTCAGCCCCTCCCCGCTCTTACGCTCCTGAACAACACAAGAAGGGGCCCTGTCCGGTGAGGACAGGACCCCTTCGGGAGAGATCGACTGGGAGAGATCAGTCGATTTCGGGAGCGTCGCGATTATCGCTCTCGCCGCCAGATTCACCGCTCTGAGGGTTGCCGCGCGAGAGAAAGTCGACCTTGTCGGCGAGNATCTCGCAGCCGTACCGCTTCACGCCGTCCTGATCGTCCCACTGGGTGTANTGCAGGCGGCCCTGTACCGACACCAGCTGGCCTTTCGAGCAATACTGGCCGACCGTCTTGGCGAGGCCGTTGAAGCAGGTCACGCGGTGAAATTCGCTGTCCTTGGCGGTGTAGCCGTTTTCATCCTTGTAGGTCTTGCCGTCCTTGTCGCGAGCGGGGCGATCGGTGACGACGGTGATCCCGGTGACGCTGGTTCCGCTCTTGGTTTCCCGTGTTTCGGGATCGCGGGCAATGCGGCCGGTGAGGATTACGATATTGGTCATGATAAATTCTCCTTCAGCTCTCAACCCGGAAACCATTTCCGGCTTGCGACCGTCGATGAGAAACAGGGCATGGGAGGACTGCACCGCAGGCGCGCAGCGCCAAGGGAAACCCATTTACGCCGGGTGGTGCGGGCAGCCCGCGCAGCGGGCAACACGGCCGGAAAGTAAACGGGTTGCCGGGCTCAGCTGACCTGGTTCAGACAGGTTCGCATGAAAAGCCGGACTGGGTTCGGAGTGGGCATGAAGGAAGCGCAATGGTCCAACGCTTTATTCGCAGGCCGCGGTGCTTCCGCTTGCAGCAAGAAGGTCCATGAAATTGCGGGCAGCGCCGCAATCATCAGGAGACTCCAACACGGCTCAAGGTCAGGCGCAACCCCCCCCCTATGNGGCANNNCCCNCNAAGCGAANCGCTTCNNCCGGTNNTGCTCAANGCCGAAATNGACCNNGCAGCGCTCGATACCCAAGGCCATCATCTCNGGGCTAACCGGCGACACATCGGTTGCAAGGACATGNCGTAAAAGGANATCACTGNNAGTTACGGTGACAAGCTAGCCTTTTTCATTTCTGCGCCATCAGGCGTTACGTTGNTTGCATCAGAGCGTTCGGNACTATCGCGTTTGTCACATGCNGCTCCCACAGCTTCTTGCGGTCCACAGGGCAGCGCGCCGCCTTCNTCTTCCCATCGCAAAAGGTCTCTATCCTTCTTCTCGATCACCATATGGAATTCTCCAAATTGAAGCGGCGACGCAGCAGTCAATCATCGNANCNNGCAGAGGCCNAGCGTCTACAGNACCNNTANTATCANAGCNCCGATAGCACTGTTCCGGTCGCCNGTTCGGGANNGGGATGNCACTTGCACGACACANTATTCATTTCAGNTCGCGGCTCTCCTGAAAATTGCCTNGNGCAGAAGAAACCCCGCGCATGAGCGTNTCATACGCGGGGTTTCAAAGCGGCCCAATTGCACCTGCGNCCCGCAGGGCTCCGGGGGGACGTCGGGACCGCCTGTTCGGTGAGCGATGTAAAAGACGCTCGATGTTCTTTCCCGCTCGCGTCACATGTCTTTCATGTCGTGATCCGGCATCGTCCGCATATCGTGACCTGCATGCGGGTCGGCGNGCTCGGCTGTCGGCGTGACCGCGCTGGCATCTGCCGGTAAAATTGGCGTCACTGGTGCCGCGCGCGAGTTGCCGGAGCGCGGCCTGGTTGAGGCCTCGCCCATGCTCTCAGGGGAAGTTCCTGCGGTCACTGACTGCGTCTCGCGGTTAGCATCCGAGGAATTTTTCGGAACCCTCAACATCGAGGGAAGCTGTGGCAGCCGATGGCNCAGNTCCNATGNNNATTGGCGNCTGCGCGTCAGGNGCCGAAACCNGCGNTTCGTCACACCCGGCGAGGAAAAACAGNGCANCCACGNCTGGANCGAGACCGGNGGCTGTCATCTTCGATTTGCTTTTNCGCATCATACNATNCNCTTACAGCCANGANATGCCGAGATGGTTCTGGCCATGCGCCAGTTCGCCNCCNAGGAANCCNTGGGCGAGAATGAGCACAGCCATCGAANCAAGCGCAATGCGCAGNANCGTCCNGCTNTCCGGGCGGCGGTGCGCNAGNGCGGCGAGTACAACACCCAGAACNGCAATNAGCATGCCGTTCCAGCGNTGNANCTGCATNGCCGTATCCCCGCCAAACCACAGNCCGGTNTGTATCCACCCGAATATGGCNGCAATGACGGCGCCGCCCGCNCCGCCNTAAATGAGCACGCGTACNGCNGGCTCCAAGCCGGCNNCNCTNCGCTTACCGACGAAGAGCTCGGNCAGCGCNGCCATCAGAAACAGGGCAATCGGGAAATGTANCGTGGCGGGATGCAATCTCTTGAGCACACCNACGANGCCNTCCTCGTTCACATNGGCGGNCTCNCCCGATGCTTCGTCGTGCCCGCCGGAAGCATGAGCGTCNCCCGAAGCNCCATTCGATANNTCCTGGGCTTCACCNNANTTGTNNNCTGGACTGNCTGTCGCAGGCGCAGCTGCGCTCTCGGCCCCGCCATGCGCTTCGTCNCCATGCGCGTGGACCGGGCTGACCCAAAGAAGACTTGCNCAAACAAGCGCCAACAGTTGGANTGGNTTCANANTGACNNGTGCCCTTTCNNGGCGGCTTNCCGCTGCCCATNCAGATTGTTACGCATCTGGAGNTCTCACCCCTCANAACAGTTTTCTGNGGGTGGGCNAGCGCAGGANTNATNCGANNTGTGTGNGNTCGGGCNATTNNACGTCTGNCCGAATTGCNACNCATTGCAGCGAGCGNAGCCCGGGGGAGCGTCAGCACCGANCCGGGNCGCCGGTTCCTAGTCTTGCTGCGCCATATCCTGCTGGGCAGCNATCTGCTCCATCATATCGTGCATCATCGTCATGCGCTGGTGACAGGCCGCCATCATNNCNGCGTTGNCCCCCTGCATCATGCCCGCCATGTGNTCCTGCATCTTTTCGCGGTGCTCGGCCNTCAGCCTTTGGCGTTCGGCNGGATCGCTNNCGGCGCGGGCCTGCTGCATCAGNGCGCGCATNTCAGCCATCTTCTCACGATGGGCTGTCATGGCCTCGGAATCCTGCATCATGTGGCCACTGTGATCCTGCTGCTGTGCTNCAGCTTGATTTGCATGGTCATGCTGCTGCTGTGCCATNACCGGGGAGGCTGTCAGGCCNGTGGCGAGCAANAGGGCNANGGCTGTGCGNTTCATNGTCGANTTCCCTTCTNTNNTCNGTGTGGTGGATGCCTTGTGCATTCATCACCTTTACGCAGCGAACGTCGCTNCCCCTCAAACAATCACGCAAAANATGGTGGCGGCGAAGGGCAGGCCAACAGCCGAGCCGGTTGCAGCATTACTGATTTTCAGCCACGTTTCCGGCATAAGCCGNGAGAAAANANAGAGGTANCGTCATGNNATCNGAAAAGNCGCCGGGAATGCNGCAATGAGCGCGGTCAACGAAGACGGCAGCTGGGAAGTCCCGGAACCGGANCACGCCGANCTGGTGCAGATGCGCATTCGNCTCATAACGCTCGAAAACATCGTTCTTGGCCTGCTGTCCGGAGCGAGCAGTGAGCAGATTGAACAGATCAGAAAGCGCGCGGACATGATTGAGCCCCGTCCCGATGCGAGCAGGCACCCCCTCACCGAACTGGCAGCGAACGACATGCGCAAATTTCTTGACCGCGCTGCTCGGCTTGCCGACAACGCGGATGATGGAGAGGCTGAGTAATCTGGCAATGCAGACGCGATTGAGGACCGAAAATGCAGGCCNGGCGCGGCTTNGTGATGCACATATCTGCGGTNTCCTGGNAANGTGACCAGAACCCANTGGCTAGTCTATATTTGCGGCAGCTTGATCGCGTTCGTCTGGGAAATCTACCAGATGCCGTTTTTCGTTTCCGGGCAATCTCGAACCCTATGAACAGACCATTCGCTGCGGCATTGCGAGCTTGGGCGATGGACTTATCCTGCTCGCAGCCTACTCGCTCGCAGCCATCAAGGGCGGGCGCGCCTGGTTTCGCCGAGGCGCCAGGATATCTTATGCAATTTACTTCGGTTTCGGCCTTGTCATTGCAATCGCTGTCGAAATCATGGCGACGTCGCTACCGTCAGACAGCCTGCTGAGCTGGCGCTATAGCGNTCTGATGCCNCNTGATCCATTGACCGGCATGGCNCTGATCCCGATCGCGATGTGGACGATCGTNCCTNNGCTNACNATCCTTCTGGTTCGGTTTGCTCAAACCGAGCGCAACTGAACTGAAAGCAGTCTCAACGAGCGACTTGGCCACGTCTCGCCCGGCGCTTCATCCTCGGGAACCTGTTGGCCAGCAAGACGAAGCCCGAGATCGCGATAATTGTCCCGCCGATGCCGAACAGCAAAAGCCACCAGCTGTTGATCCGGTCGCGCTGCGTCCAGTCCATGATGTGCAGCCCCCAGATGAAATCGAAGAACCGCCACGTGTCGCTTCGCGCGGAGAGGACCGCACCGCTCGATGCATCGACATAGACGCGCGTGTTAGCCACGTCATTATAGGTGATTTGCCATGCAGGAAACGGGCCCCTGAATTCGGTGCCAACGCTTTCGTCGACCAGGCGCGCCGCATGGATGGATGTTTGCGGACCGACCCAGGCGCGCCGCGCAATTGAACGTGCCGTGGCTGCGGGAATGGGAGATAATATCCGACCGCTTTGTGGCTCATGCAGGCTCACCGCGCCATCGGCTCGCCGCACCTCAGTAACAGTCTTGCCATCAAGAACCCGGGTCGTGATTGCGGTAATGTCATCGCTGTCGGACAGCCATCGCGGGATGGCGGCATCGTCGGGAAGCGTTTGCGCTGCACGCGAGATGACGTGCTCGGATCGTACTTCCTCCAGATCGAGAAAGGACATCAGAGCTCCGGTGGCCATCCACACAAGCACCTGGAGGCCGACGAAGATCGCCAGCCATTTGTGCAGCTTGCTGCCCAGGATATGCAGGCGCAGCTTGAACGAGCGTTTGGCCACCCGGTTGCCCCCTCGCACTCCGATCAGCGGTTGCGCGGCGCGCGCGATGAAGAATGGTATTGCACGATCTTCCAGCCATCGGCGTTATGGGCAAGTACGGATGTTGCCACGCCTTCGCGGTCGATCACCCGCCCATCCGTCAGTTCGATCCGGTAGGTATAGGTCTCGCGCCCGTAAGCGAGATGTCCCATGCGGGTGACCGCAACGGTCGGATCACCGAAGGTGAAACTTGTAATTGCATCCAGTTCGGGCCCGAGATGATGCTCCATATAATGCGTGAAGCTGCCTTCGTCCTTGCCGTTCTCGTAAACGAAAGATTCGTCGGCAAAAAGGGCATCCATTGCGTCAGCATCGCGGGCCATCAATGCCTCACGGTAGGCGACCAGAGCCGCTTCTGCACCGGCGACATCATCGTTCATGGCCGCCATGCGATCGGCATGGTTCATGCCTTGCGCCGAATGGTCCATCTCCATCGCGTCAGTTTGTTCCTGATGCGCCGAATGATCCATGGTCTGCGCCATTGCCGGTACTGCGGAAACTGCGAGGGCCGAAGCCATCAAACCTTGAATAATCATCGACTTTTTCATTAGTTATTCCATTTTTTTAGAACCAGAACCGGACACCGACGACATAGTTCGTCACGCTCGGGTCTTCGCCGGCCGCACGGGCATAGGCGGCACTATCGCCTATCCGCCATTCCTGAGAGACGCCGATATACGGCGCGAATTCGCGTGCGAATTCATAGCGCAGGCGAAGGCCTGCTTCGATTCGGTCGATCCCCGCGCCAACTCCCAGCTCCGGAATATCCTGAGCCGAAAGTGCAAGTTCCGCGCGCGGCTGAAGGATCAACCGCTGGGTGATGCGCTGGTCAAGTTCGCCCTCGATGCGGGCCGTCACATCGCCCTTGCTGGAAATAAACGCCGCAGCATCGACTTCGAACTTGTAAGGGGCAATACCCTGGATGCCGATCACCGCATGGGTGCGTTCAGGTCCGGTCAAGTCTTGTCGGACACCAGCCTGGAAGTCGAAAAAGGGTGCGATGGCGCGGCTCCACAGAGCCTGCACCTCGGCCCCTTCGATCGGTTCGCCGAAGCTGCCCTCGCCTTCCGATTTGAACCAGAACTTATTGATATCGCCGCCGTAATAACCCTGAACGTCCCAAAGATAGCCGTCCGCGCCTTCGCGCGCCCGGTATTCCACGCGGTCGCCCTGTATCCATAGCCGCATGCCGCCATCGGTTTCGCGGACCAGCTCCTGCCGGGCTTCGTTCATGGCTTCCTCGCCCCAAATTGCAATACCGGCGCGCGCGGGGCCGCTGCCAGCTTCGGGCGGAGGCGGGAGGAGCGGGATCATATCGTCGGCAGACCCTTGCATTGCGGAATGATCCATTCCCTGCATGGCTGGTGACGGCGCGGAAACCTGGCCCATCTGACTGTGGTCCATCTGGCTGTGGTCCATCT
>FUFK010042039.1_pt1 | contig 76598 bp, 76 predicted proteins | sample 1021851 | NCBI WGS metagenome assembly FUFK01 (sample SAMEA51879418, study PRJEB19060) | metagenome | reverse complement strand
GACCGATCCGGCAGGGCGCACGCTCAATCTCGGTGCGCTGCAGGGCACGCCCGTCCTGCTCAATCTCTGGGCAACCTGGTGTGCGCCGTGTGTCGAGGAGATGCCGCTGCTCGATACGCTTGCCGGCGAATACGAAGGTCGCTTGCGGGTGCTGACCGTGAGCCAGGACATGCAGGGCGCCGAAGTGGTCGGCCCGTTCTTCGCTCAGGGCGGCTATGCGAGGCTCGAACCCTGGATGGATCCCGAAAGCGCAATCGGCTTCGCGGTCGGCGGGGGGAGCATGCCCACCACCGTGCTATACGATGCCGCGGGGCAGGAGGTCTGGCGGGTTCAGGGCGGTTACGACTGGACCAGCGAGGAAGCGCGCGCCGCGATCGACCGCGCTATCGCGGAGTAGGCGGCAAGCCGCGCCGAGCGGGTGCCACGATCGGGGCACCGGCGGAAATGGTGGGCGATGACGGGCTCGAACCGCCGACCCTCTCGGTGTAAACGAGATGCTCTACCAACTGAGCTAATCGCCCGCTCCGTTTCAGCGGTGCGCTGCACATAGCGCCCAATTCGGCAAAATCAATTGCCGAGATCGCGCGTGGCCCGCTAGGCGGCGGGCATGACCACCCAGCTTACCGTCCTCGCCACCGGCGGCACGATCGCCGGGATCGCCGGTTCCGCGATTACCCCCGGATACCGTTCGGGTGAGATCGGGATCGAGGACTACCTCGAAAAGGTCGGCGGGCTCGGGCTCGAGGCCGAGCTTTCGGGCAAGCAGATCGCCAATATCGATTCGGCCGACATCGGACCGATGGTGTGGACCCCGCTCCACCAGGCTGCGCAGGCGGCGCTGGCGGACCCGGCGTGCCAGGGTGTCATCGTCACCCACGGCACCGATACGCTGGAAGAAACCGCGTTCCTGCTCGACCAGACGCTGCCGGCGGACAAGCCCGTGGTGGTGGTCGGCGCGATGCGGCCCGCCGATGCGGTGGGCTATGACGGGCTGCGCAATTTCGCCAATGCCGTACGCGTGGCGAGCGATCCCGATGCTGCGGGGCGCGGGGTGCTGGTGGTGATGGGCGACCGGATCTTTGCCGCGCGCGACGTCTACAAGGTCCGCACGCGCGGGACCGAGGCCTTTCGCGGGTTCCCGCGCGAATCGGTCGGACTGGTAACNCCCGCTTCGCTCGAATGGTTCGGCGCACCCTGGCGGACCGGGGCCGGGGCNGCCTTCGGCTGGCCCGAGAGTTTCCCCGGGGTGGCCATCGTCTACGCCTATGCCGGTCTCGATGCGGCCGACCTGAACCGGCAGGTGAGCGATACCACGCGCGGCATCGTGCTNGCCGGTGTTGGCGAAGGGAACATGCCNGATNGCGTCCGTCAGGAACTGGCGANGCTTGCTTCGCGCGGGGTCTGCGTCATCCGCGCCAGCCGGGCTGACGAGGGACTGGTCGACCGCGAGGACCAGGACGATGGCAACGGTTTCGTCGCGGCCCGCGCGCTCAATCCGCAAAAGGCGCGGATCCTGCTGCAATTGCTGCTGGCCGCGGGTGAAAGCGATCCCGCCACGATCCAGCGGGCTTTCGACATGAGGTAGGCAGGGNCGCTGTCCCCGCCCGCATCNCTGTGCGGACGGGGAAGCATTCGGGTCGCGCCTAGCCGTGCGGCATCACGAGATATTTCTCGCCGGTCTTCATCTGGCGATAATCGAGGATCGCATCCTTGGTCAGCATGCCTTCGAGATCGACCTTGGTCTTGTAGCCGCTGGCGAAGGTGGTGGTGAGGTTGTCGAGCACACGCTTGCGCATGCGCATCACCGTTTCCATTCCCGCNNTCTGCAGGAACGGCGTCAGCAGCCAGCCCGAGAGCGTCCAGCCGAANCCGTAGCTGGGNGTCAGCGTGGTCGGNCCGAAGTCGAGGCGGCCATAGATGAACATCCGCTTCTGCTGGTTCGAGCCATAGCGCGAATATTCGGTCATCTTGCCGACCGCGACCTGTTCCATCGCCTTGAAACAGGTGTCGACCATCTTNCCGCCGCCGATCGGATCGAAGCCGTAGAAGGCGTCGGTATCGTCGATCGCCGCCTTGAGCTGGTCGAGGAAATCGTCGTCGGAGGAATTCACGACATGCGTCGCGCCCTGATCCTTGAGCAGCTTGGCCTGCTCGTCCTTGCGNACGATATTGACGAGGCCCATGCCGTCCTCGAGGCAGATGCGGTTGAGCATCTGGCCGAGATTTGATGCGCCGACGGTGTGCAGGATCGCCTTGTGACCATCCATCCGGGCGTTCTCGACGAAGCCGAGTGCGGTCATCGGATTGACGAAGCTCGACGCGCCGGCTTCGGCGCTNTNATCNCCCAGNGGCAGGCACATGGCGGCATCGGCAATCGCGTATTCGCTGTAGGCGGTGCCCGGCACGCAGGCGACCCGCTGGCCCATCAGCGCCTTGGCCATGTCGCTGTCGCCGGTCGCGATGACCGTGCCTGCGCCTTCGTTGCCTGCGGGCAGGCGCTGGCCATGGCGNGCTTTCTGACCCGAGTTGAACGGCTCGGGCATCTTGGCGACGACCTTGCCGGGCGAATAGTCGGCATTCTCGAAATCGGCCGCGCCGGTCAGGATCGCGAGGTCCGACGGGTTGATCGGCGCCGCTTCCATCTTGACCAGCACCTGATTGCCGGTGGGATCGGGAAATTCGCTCTGCGCGATCTCGACGGTCAGCGTACCGTCGCTTTCAAGAGTGGTGAAAAGCTGCTTTCCGGTGGTGGTCATCTGCATTCTCCCAATTCAATTCTGGACCTAACCGGCCTATCGCTAGGCGCGCTCGTGGCGCTTGGCTAGGGTGACGTTGGGTCAACTATCCGCGGGGTAGCTCGCCGATACGAAATACAGGCCGTGCGGCGGCGCGTTCAATCCNANNTCTTGTCGGTCGCGCGCCGCCAGCGCTTCGGCCATGCGTTNNTCGGGCCAGCGGCNCATNCCGACCAGCGCGAGGCAGCCGACCATCGAGCGGACCTGGTGATGNAGGAAGCTGCGCGCTTCAGCGTGNACGCGGACTTCCGNGCCCATCGGCGTCGCCACCTGCTCGACATCNAGCCGGTCGAGCGTCTTCACCGGGCTGTCGGACTGNCAATGGACCGAGCGGAAAGTGGTGAAATCATGCAGCCCGACCAGCGCCTGCGCCGCGCGGTGCATGGCCTGCGCGTCGAGTTCCTGCGGCACCTGCCACAGCCGGCCGCGTTCCAGCGTCAGCGGCGCGCGGCGGTTGGCAATCCGGTAGACATAGGACCGCCCGGTGCACGAAAAGCGCGCATGCCAGTCGTCGGGGACGATCGCGCAATGTGTCACCGCGACGGGATCGGGGCGGAGGTGCGCATTGAGCGCCTCCATCAGCCGGTAAGGCTTGATGTCCTTCTCGGCATCCAGATGGCTGCGCATCGCGATAGCGTGCACGCCCGCATCGGTCCGTCCGGCGCTGTGCAGCCGCACCTCCTCGCCCAGCACGCGAAAGGCCGCTTCCTCGATCGCCTGCTGGACGCTGGGCCCGTCCTTCTGCCGCTGGAGGCCAAAGAAGGGCGTCCCGTCGAATTCGAGAGTAAGCGCGAAGCGGGTCATCGGCAGACCATACTCCCCACACCCGTCATTCCCGCGCAGGCGGGAATCCAGCCGACCTTGCGCACTGGCGAGAGGGTATCTGGACCCCCGCCTTCGCGGGGGTGACATGCTGAGGTGACAGTCATTCGAGGATTGTACCCGGCACCACCGCATTGCCGCGCAGGACCGTTGAAATCGAAAGTGAGCGCGAAGCGGGTCATTCTGGCGCTACGCTCCCATCCCGTCATTCCCGCGCAGGTGGGAATCCAACTGACGTTGCGCACTGGCGAGAGGGTATCTGGACCCCCGCCATCGCGGGGGTGACGGATAAAGTCAGCAGTCATTCGAGAATGACACCCTTGGCCACCGCATTGCCGCGCAGGAAAGTGTCCAGGTCCATCTTCGGCTTGCCCGCGCGTTGCAGTTCGAGCGGACGAATCGCTCCCTCGCTGCATGCGATCGTCAGCCGATCGTCGAGCACTTCGCCGGGCGCGCCCGCCCCCTCGACCACCTCGGCGCGCAGCAGTTTCACCCGCTGGCCATCGAGTTCGAACCAGGCTCCGGGAAAGGGCGACAGGCCATGTGCGTGGCGCACTACCTCCACCGCCGGACGGCCCCAGTCGATCCGCGCCTCGGCCTTGTCGATCTTGGCGGCGTAAGTCGCATCGGCATCGTCCTGCGCGACCGGCACGTGAATCTTGAGGTCGCGCAAGGTGCCAACCATTAGTTGCGCGCCGAGTTCGGCCAGTTCNTCGGTAAGCTCGCCGGTGGTCTTGNCCTCNATCGGGGTGCGCGCCATCGCCAGCATCGGNCCGGTATCGAGCCCGGCCTCCATCTGCATGATCGTGACGCCNGTNACATTATCGCCCGCCATCACCGAGCGGTGGATCGGCGCCGCACCGCGCCAGCGCGGCAGGATCGAGGCATGCACGTTGAGGCAGCCATGCTCCGGCGCATCGAGCACCGCCTGCGGCAGGATGAGCCCATAGGCAGCGACCACTGCGACGTCGGCATTAAGTGCGGCGAAGGCCGNCTGCTCTTCGGCCGATTTCAGNGATTTGGGATGGCGGACCTCGATCCCCAGATCGCTGGCGCGCTGGTGCACCGGGGTGGGGGTCAGTTCCTTCCCGCGGCGGCCACCCGGACGCGGCGGCTGGGTATAGACGCAGACGACCTCATGCGCCGCATCGACCAGCGCCTGCAGCGTCGGCACTGCGAAATCGGGCGTTCCCATGAAGATTATGCGCATGATTGGGCGGTTGGCCTTTCTCTGTTTGGCTGCGGCCCCTATCTGTCNCCCCATGGCATCGCAAGAGATCGAAACCCTCGCCGCNGCACTGGCGCGCCTGCCCGGGCTCGGACCGCGCAGCGCCCGGCGCGCGGTGCTGTGGCTGGTCAAGCGCCGCGAAAGCGCGCTGCCCGCNNTGCTCGAAGCGCTNGCCACGGTGGGCGAAGCGCTGGTCGAATGCGACACCTGCGGCAATGTCGACACCACNAACCCGTGCGGGATCTGCCGNGATCCGCGGCGCGACCTGAAATCGCTCTGCGTGGTCGAGGATGTCGCCGACCTGTGGGCGCTCGACCGCGCGAAGCTGTTCACCGGGAAATACCACGTGCTCGGCGGCAAGCTGTCCGCGCTCGACGGGGTGCGGCCCGAAGACCTCAATATCGCGCAATTGCTGGCGCGCGTGGAGGCGGGCGGGGTGGACGAAGTNGTGCTGGCGATGAACGCNACGCTCGAAGGNCANACNACCGCNCATTACCTCGCCGAACGGCTTGAGGAGCATCCGGTGCGCATCACGCAGCTCGCCCACGGCCTNCCGGTCGGCGGCGAACTCGACTATCTCGACGAAGGCACGCTCGCCCAGGCGCTACGCGCGCGGCGGCCGNTGGGGTAGGTTTTTGATGCGTGCGGGAAGCGCCTCNGCGCTTCCCTTGCGGCTGTGCCATCCCACGCCCCCTCCCGGCCACCCACGGCACGGTATTCTATGGGGGGCCGGGAGGGGGCGTGGGATGGCACAGCAAGAGCCGGACGGATGTCCGGCGCGCANGCAACGAACAATTGAAGAATCCGCATGGCGCGACTATCTGGCAACCCATGGCTATCCGTGAAATCCTCGAAGTGCCGGATCCCCGGCTCAANACCGTGTCCGAACCCGTCACCGAATTCGGNGACGAGCTGAACGAACTCGTCTCCGACATGTTCGAAACCATGTATGCCGCGCCCGGNATCGGCCTNGCCGCGATCCAGGTCGGNGTNCCCAAGCGCGTGCTGGTGATCGACCTCCAGCCCGAGGANGAGGATGCCGAGCCCGAACCGTGCAATCACGACGGGCACGAACACGTCCACTATCCGACGAAGAAGGANCCGCGGGTNTTCATCAACCCCGAAATCCTCGATCCCGCGGAAGACCTCGCCAGCTANCAGGAAGGCTGCCTCTCGGTCCCCGACATCTTCGCCGATGTCGACCGCCCGGCGACCTGCCGCGTGCGCTATCAGGACCTCGAGGGCGAAACGCATGAAGAGGACATGGAAGGCCTGATGGCCACCTGCATCCAGCACGAGATGGACCATCTCGAAGGCATCCTGTTCATCGACCACCTCAGCCGCCTCAAGCGCAACATGGCGCTCAAGAAGCTGAAGAAGCTGCGCGAAGCGGCGTAAGGGCTTCCCCCACAATTGCGTCATCCCCGNGCAGGCGGGGATCCAGCNNAGNTNNNNTCCTTTGCGNGANGNNATCTGGGCCCCTGCCNGCGCAGGGGCGACGCATGTGTTGATTGTGGCAATGTGCACCTAGCGTTCCCGCTCCGTTCNGCGTAGGNTCGCGNCATGGATCCGACCCTCATTGCCATCATCGTGCTCGTCCTCGGCCTCGCGCTGGGATATTTCCTCGGTCACCGCCTGGGCTCCGCGCCGGTCAAGGACTGGCAGGCCCGCCANGGCGAGCGTGATGCGGAGGCNAAGGAACTCGACGCGAAGTTCCGCAAGGCGATCGTCGACCTGGAAAATGCCACGGTCCGCGCCGAGCGGGCNGACGCGCTCGACGGCGAATTGCGCGAGACGCGCCGCCAGCACGAGGCGGTGCTCGAGGAAATGCGCCGCANNAACGGNGCGCTCAGCGCCGAGCTTGCGACGCTGAAGGAAAAGACCGCCAATTTCGACGAGCAGAAACGCCTGCTGATCGAAGCGCGCGAGGAAATGCTCAAGGAATTCCAGAACACCGGTTCGGCGGTGCTGACCAAGGCGCAGGATGCNTTTCTCGAACGCGCGACCGAGCGGCTGGGGCATTCGGAAAAGACCTCCGAAGCGAAGATCCGCGAATTGCTGCANCCGGTGGGCGACCGGCTCAAGAAATACGAGGACCAGGTCGCCGCGCTGGAGGAAAAGCGCACCAATGCGTTCTCNTCGCTCGCAGCGCAGATCGAGCAGATGCGGCTGGGCCAGGAAGAGGTCCGGCGCGAGGCGCAGCGGCTNGGCAACAGCCTGACCAATGCGCCNAAGGCNCGCGGCCGCTGGGGCGAGCGCGCGCTGCAGAACGTGCTCGAACAATGCGGCCTGTCCGAACACACCGATTTCATTCTCGAACATTCGATCGAAACCGACGAGGGGCGTCTGCGTCCCGATGCGGTGGTCCATGTGCCGGGCCAGAAGAAGCTGGTGATCGACGCCAAGGTTTCCCTGAACGCCTATCAGGCCGCGTTCGAGGCCGATGACGAGGGTGAACGCNTCCGGCATCTCGACCTGCATGCNAAATCGATGCGCGGGCATGTGCAGACGCTGGGTTCGAAAAGCTACCAGAGCCAGTTCGACGACACGCCCGACTATGTCGTCATGTTCGTCCCCGGCGAGCATTTCGTCGCCGCCGCGCTCGAACACGATCCCGAATTGTGGGACTTCGCCTTTCGCAACAAGGTGCTGCTCGCGACGCCGACCAATCTCGTCGCGATCGCGCGCACNGTCGCGCAGGTCTGGCGGCAGGACANGATNGCGNANGANGCGNNCGNGATCGGNNNGNNNGGGGCNGAGCTTTACGATCGCCTGCGCGGTCGCNNCNGAACATNTNAAGCGNGTCGGCGGCGGNNTNGAAANCGCGGTNAACAATTACAACAAGTTCGTCGGCAGNTTCGAGCGCAACGTGCTGTCCNCNGGGCGCCGGATGGCCGAGAAGGGGGTCGAGATCGGCAAGGCCGAAATCCCCGATGTNCCGCTGGTCGAGGCGACCCCGCGCTACAATGCCGAGGATGCCGCACAGATCGGAAGCGCGGGAACGCCGGAGTCCACGGCGGCCGATTAGGGCGGAAACCTTCGTCCGGGATCGACGTTGGTCGCAAAACGGGTTCGTCTGCAGGACGTGTTTCGCCCGTAGAAGCAGATCGAGGACTTTCTCATGCAACGCGGTGATGGTGGAGGCGAACGNGCCACCTTCGACCAGTCCCAGCAGGCTGGCCGGACCTTCAGCCCCGATTCGGACAATTTCGCCGGCGCCACCGGGCTGCTGTTCGAGCAGGCCATGGCACAGACGCGGATGGCGGTGTGCCTGACCGACCCGCACGAGCAAGACCAGCCCATCGTATTCTGNAACAAGGCGTTCGAGAAACTGACCGGGTACCGGCAGGATGAGATCATCGGCCGCAACTGCCGTTTCCTCCAGGGCCCGAAGACCAGTTCCGAGCAGATCGCCAAGCTTCGGCATGCGGTGGACAATGAAGACGTGCTGGTGGTCGAGCTGCTCAACTANCGCAAGGACGGNTCGACCTTCTGGAACGCGCTCCACCTCGGCCCGATTTACGATGAAGATGGCGAACTGCGCTATTTCTTCGGCAGCCAGTGGGATGTCAGCGATATCCATCTGGCGCGCGCCGAGGAAAAGCACGCCAAGGTCATGGCGCGCGAAGTGTCGCACCGGCTCAAGAACGTCTTTGCGGTCATCGGCGGTATCGTGAACATCACCGGCCGCGCGATGAATGCGCGCGAACTGGCGAGCAAGATCAACGAACGGATCAAGGCGCTCGGCCGCGCATACGAGCCCACTCTCGACGAAGCCTCGTTCGGCACGATCGAGGTGGGGCAGGCGATCCGCTCGGTGCTGGCCCCCTACGATCCCGAGGGCGACCGGATCGTCTTCGACGGGGACAGCGCGCGGACCGAACCCAATGCAGTGTCGGCGCTGGGGCTGACGCTGCACGAATTCGCGACCAATGCATCGAAATACGGGGCGCTGTCGAACGGTGGCGGGACTATCACCGTATCGTGGCGCCACGATGAAGACCGCCATGGCCGCCAGTCGCTGGTGATCGAGTGGGTGGAACGCGGCGGCCCGCCGATCCACCGCAAACCCGANNAAACCGGGACCGGTTTCGATATTGCCGAGCGGCTGCTGTCCTATTCGCGCGGCACGCTCGACCGNGCCTGGGAGGAAGACGGCTTGCACGCGACCATTTCATTGCCGCTGACATCATGAAATCCATCCTGATCCTGGAAGACGAGCCCTTCATCGCGCTCGACCTGCAACTCGCCTTCGAAGATGANGGNGCGCGCGCGGTCGTGGCGGTCAATTGCGACGAAGCNTTCGAGCTGCTGCGGACCACCGAGATCGATGGCGCGGTACTCGACGTGAACCTGGGCCGCANCGAAACCTGNGAACCCGTGGCGGTCGAGTTGAAGAAACGCGGCGTACCCTTCCTGCTGCATACGGGCGACCTCGACCGTACGGGCGAAGCGCTGCGCGAACTCAANGCGCCGATCATGGCCAAGCCCAGCGGGGCCGAGGAAGTGGTGGCGAAGCTGTTCGGGTTGCNCNGTTCCTGCGAGCCGGCCTGAGCGCCGCGACCCCGGCAGACACGAAGTCAGCCCTCGAGNCNGGCGAGAACCTCGTATCCCAGAACCGCCGCGGCTACGGCAGCATTGAGGCTGTCGGCGCGGCCCTTCATCGGCATGGTCACGCGCAAGTCGCANGCCATTTCGTACGGTTCCGGCAATCCGCGCGATTCGTTGCCCACCATGACGAAGCAGGGCGCGGCATAAGGCGCCCCGCGATACGGCTGCGCATCGCGCAGGCTGGCCGCGACCAGCTGGCCGCGCGCGCCGCGCAACCAGGGTTCGAATTCGTCCCACCGCGCCTGCGCGACCNGCTGCGTGAAGATCGCGCCCATGCTGGCACGGACCGCTTCGACGCTGAAGGGATCGGCGCAATCNTCGATCAGGATCAACCCGCCGGCGCCGATCGCATCGCCGGTGCGCAGCATGGTGCCCAGATTGCCGGGATCGCGCAGCGCCTGCGCCACCAGCCAGATCTCTGCCGTCTCCCGCTCGATCGCTTCCAGCGCAGTGCCGAATTCGGCAAACACCCCGGCCACGGCCTGCGGGTTGTCCTTGCCGGTGATCTTGGCGAGGATGTCGGGCGTGGTCTCGATGATCTCGCCGCCCGCTGCGGCGACCGATGCCTCGAGTGCGGCGAGCAGCGGGTGCGGTTCGCGGCGGTCGGCCAGCACCAGCACTTCGGGTACATGGCCGCATTCGCGGGCATCGGTCAGCAACCGCAGCCCTTCGGCGAGGAACCGGCCCGCGGCCTTGCGATGCTTCTTCTCGCGCAGTGCGCGCAAAGCCTTGACGGTGGGATTGGAAAAGCCGGTGATGTGGCGACGCTCTACCGTCACGTCACGGTTCCCCGAAACCATCCTCGACCATGGCGGCGAGGTTCTCGATCACCGGTTCGGCATCCTCGCCGGTCACGATGATCTCGATCATATCGCCCTTGGCGGCGCCCAGCATCATCAAGCCGAGGATCGATCCGCCGGCAGCCTCGTGGTCGCCCTTGNCGACACGGACCGAACAGCCCTCGGGCAGCTCGGCGACCGCATTGACGAACTTCGCGCTCGCGCGGGCGTGCAGNCCGCGCTGGTTGACCACCTCGACGCTGCGGCGCTGCTCGCTCAACAGGCTTTCCGCGCGCTGGCGAGGTCCTGGCCGAGGAACTCGCTGGCCACCGTGATGTAATTGCGCCCGGCGGTCTGCGCGGCGTTGACCGCATCGACAACATTCATGCTCTTGCGCGCGCCGGCGAGGCGGATGAGCATCGGCAGGTTGATCCCCGCAATCACTTCGACACGCCCCGTGTCGAGCAGCGAAATCGCGAGGTTGGACGGGGTGCCGCCGAACAGGTCGGTCAGGATGATCGCGCCCTGGCCCTGGTCGACCGTGCGAATGGCATCGGCGATATCGGCGCGGCGTTGCTCCATATCGTCATTGGGACCGATACAGATCGTGGCGACGCCTTCCTGCTTGCCCACCACATGCTCCATCGCATCGATGAAATGGTCGGCCAGGCGGCCGTGGGTGACGAGGATCATGCCGATCATGCAGCTTCAGTTCCGTTTGCGATGCCCGAAATTGTATCTGCGAGGCGCTTAACCATTCCTTGGCCCCCGGTCTATCCGCGTTCGAGCGGGTCGGCCGGGCGTGAACCAAGATTGCGGTGTATAACCGTGGGCGAAAATCCCGCNTCGCGCAAGACCGCGGCCGCGCGTTCCGCACTGAAGACNGACCGGTGTCTCCCCCCGGTACAGGCGAAGGCGATATTGAGATAGCTGCGCCCATGGCTAGCATAATGTGGCAGCGCTTCGAGCAGCAGGTCGATGATCCGGCTGAAAACCGGTTCGAAGGCAGGATCGGCAAGGATGTGTTCGCCCACTTGGGCATCGAGCCCGGTCTGTTCGCGCAGCCCCGGGGCCCAGTGTGGATTGTCGAGAAACCGCATGTCGAACAGCAGGTCAACCAGCGGCGGAATCCCGCGCGAGAAGCCGAAGCTGGTCACGGTCACGGCCATCATCTGATCGGCCCGGTCGGCGAACCGTTCGCGCACTGCCTGCTGCAGGTGNTTGGTNGANTAGTNAGTGGTGTCGATTACAACATCAGCCCAGCGGCGCAGAGGCTCGAGCAGTTCGCGTTCGGCCTTGATGCCGTCCATCGCGGTCCGGCCGCGCGCCATCGGGTGCGGGCGGCGTGTCTCGTTGTAGCGCCGTTCCAGTTCGCCACCACCGCAGTCGACGAACACAGTGGTCACTTCAACATCACTTAACTTTTCGAAGTTTTTAAACTGTTCGATGACCTTCGACGGCACGAAACCGCGGGTCCGCGAATCGACACCGATCGCGAGGCGTGAATTGTCCGCCTTGGCGCCGACCAGCCGGCCGAGCAGCCGGATGGGAAAATTGTCGATCGTTTCCCATCCGAGATCCTCGAGCACCTGCAGCGCGGTCGATTTNCCCGCGCCCGAAACGCCGGTGACGAGGAGGATGTGCTGCACGGGAAGCGATTCGTCGGCCATGGGCGCCGTGCCTATGCGCTTTCGCCGGGTTTGGGGAGGGGGAGACCGTGTTCGCGCAGCGCGTGTTCGGCGCGCAGGGCCTGCGNCGCATCGCCCGGCGCGAAGGGCAGCACGGGGATTGCGACGCCTGCGATCGTGCGCGTGGCGATTTCGAGCGGGAACCTNGCGGCCCCCGGATCGAGGNNGAGCAGCAGCGCGACCGGGCCTTCGCCCACCGGCAGTTCGATCACGCCGACATTGCGCACTTCGACCAGCCCGGCGGTGTTGGGCGGNGGCGATCCGTGCAGCCGGTCGNCGCGGCGCGCGATGGTGACGGCATCGTCGCCCACCAGCACCGCGCCGCGATCGATCAGCGCCAGCGCCAGCGCGGACTTGCCGGCGCCCGGCGGGCCTTCGATCAGNAGGACCTGTCCGTCCACGACCACTGCGCTCACATTGGCAAGGACCTGCGNGCTCATCGCTTNTTGGGNAGGCCGAGTTCGAGGCACGCGCCGCTCTGGCCGTCNCTCCGCGACGTCGCCAGCAGCGTGCCGTCATGCGCTTCGGCGATGGTCCGCGCGATGGCGAGGCCCAGGCCCGAATGGTTGCCGAAGTCTTCTTCNGCCGGGCGATCCGAATGGAAGCGCTGGAACACTTTCTCGCGCTTTTCCTCGGGGATGCCCGGTCCCTCGTCGCAGATGGTCAGCGTGATCCAGTCCTCGCGCTGCACGATGTCGGCCCAGATCCGCCCGCCCGGCGGCGAAAAGGACACGGCATTGTCGAGCAGGTTCTGGATCACCCGCTCGAGCCGGACGGGGACGCCCATGACCCTCGCCGGGCGGTCGGCGCCGGATATCTCGAGCTGACGCCCTTCGTTCTCGTCCCGCGCGGCGCGGTTTTCGGCGATGGTGCACAGCAGCTGCGCGAGGTCGACCGGTTCGAACTCGGTGCGAGACATTTCCGCGTCGATCCGGCTGGCATCGGAAATCTCGGTGACCAGCCGGTCGATCCGGCGGACGTCATGCGTCGCGATCTCGAGCAATTGCGCGCGCAGCGCCGGGTCTTCGACCTTGCCCAGCGATTCGGTGGCGCTGCGNAGCGATGCCAGCGGGTTCTTGATTTCATGCGCGACGTCGGCGGCGAAATGTTCGACCGCGTCGATCCGCTGGCGCAGGGCNGCGGTCATGTCGGAGATCGAGCGCGCGAGCATGCCGATTTCGTCGCGTCGCTGCGGCAGTCGCGGCACTTCGACCTGCCGGTCGCGCCCCTGCCGCACGCGCACCGCGGCCTGCACCAGTTCGCGCAGGGGCCGCACGATCGTCTGCGCGAGGAACAGCGACAGCAGGGTCGAGATAACCAGCGCCAGCAGCACGATCAGCGCTACCGTCGAACGCGCCTGCCGCACGCTTTCGGTGATATCGACCGGATTGCGCGTGAGCAGCAGCGTGTCTCCCTCCAGCCCCACCGGCGCGGCGGCATTGATCACATGCGTCCCGTCGGGGGCATCGCGCAGCACGATCTGCGTGAGGCTGTCTTCGCGCGCGCGCGTAAGTTCTGGCCAGTCGGCGGCGTCATCGGTTTCGGGCTCGACGTAATCGGGCAGCGAGGGCGCACCGACCACGCGGTCGAACCAGCGGTCGAGCTGCAAGGCGAAGGCATCCTGGTCGACCTCCTTGGCCTGCGGCAGCGTGAAGCTGGGCGGGGCGAGCCTGAAACTGTCGGCTTCGAGCTTCCCGTCGGGGCCGTAGACGCGCAGGCGCAGCCGCTGTTCCTTGCCGATCTGGATCAGCAGCGCTTCCTGCCGCTGCGGGGTCGCCCCGGCCAGCGCTTCGGCAGTGATTTGCGCTTCGACGAGGGCCAGCTTGAAGCGTTCGTCGAGCAATTGCTTGCGATAGGCGTCGACATAGATGACCCCGCCGCCAAGCAGCACCAGCGGCAGGACATTGACGAACAGGATGCGGCTGGTGAGCGACAGGCGGCGCGACCAGCGCAGCTTCTCGATCCGCGGATCGCCTTTGAGGACACTGCCGGTTTCGGACATGGTGGGCGTCCGGATCAACCTTCGTTGAAACTGTAGCCTGCGCCGTACAGCGTCTCGATCGCGGAAAAGTCCGGGTCGACGCTGCGGAACTTGCGGCGCATGCGCTTGATATGGCTGTCGACCGTGCGGTCGTCGACGAAGACATCGTCGGGATAGGCGGCATCCATCAGCTGGTTGCGGCTCTTGATCACGCCGGGGCGNGCCGCGAGCGCTTCGAGCAGNAGGAATTCGGTCACCGTCAGCGACACCGGTTCNCCGTCCCATGTGGCATGGTGGCGGGCAGGGTCCATGAACAGCCGCCCGCGTTCGAGCACTTCGCCGGGCTTGTCGTCGAACTGTTCCGACAACAGCAGCGGGTGATCGCCGCCGCTGCGGCGCAGGATCGCGCGAATGCGGGCCAGCAGCAGGCGCAGGCTGAACGGCTTGGCGATGTAATCGTCCGCGCCCATTTCGAAACCGGCCTGCTCGTCGGTCTCGTCATCCTTGCTNGTCAGGAAGATGACCGGCAGCGGCGATTGTTCGCGCAGCCGGCGCAGCAATTCCATCCCGTCCATCTTGGGCATCTTGATATCGAAGATCGCCAGATCGGGCGGGTTCGACAGCAGNGCGCCCAGCGCGGCTTCGCCATCCGAATAGACGCGCGTGTCGAAGCCTTCGGCCTGCAGCGCGATCGAGACGGTGGTGAGGATNTTGCGATCATCGTCGACCAGCGCGATGACGGTGCGGTTTTCGTCGCCCCTGGGGGCCGTTTCTGCGCCGGTGACTTCCATCGTTCGGACCTAGCCGCAATGNCCGGGCAAGACAACGCGGCGCGAATTCTTCGCCGCTACTCGCGNTGCGGGCNCCGGTTTGACGTCGAGGCCGGGGATGACTATTGCCTGCCGGGAACCTCACGCATTCGTATGCGCGAGCGATTCCCGGACGAACCCGCATCCCGCGCTGGAGAATTCAGTGACCTTTTCGCTTTCCCATTCGCTTGCCGACCAGGGCATCGAGACTTCCGCCACCATCCATCCCAACCTGACTTCGGAAGAGCTGACCGCCGCCGCGCTGGAGCGCAGCGAGGGCCGCCGNGCNAAGGACGGTCCGCTGGTGGTCGAAACGGGCAAGCACACGGGCCGCAGCGCGAAGGACAAGTTCATNGTCCGCAACGCCGAAACCGAAGACACGGTATGGTGGGACAACAACGCTTCGATGACGCCGGCGCATTTCGCCGCGCTCAAGGAAGATTTCCTCANGGCGGTGGCGGACAAGGGCGAGCTTTTCGTCGCCGACCTGTTCGGCGGCTCGCAGCCCGAGCACCGGGTCAATGTCCGGGTGATCAACGAGCTGGCGTGGCATAACCAGTTCATCCGNACGCTGCTGGTNCGTCCGACCGAAGCCGAGCTCGANGGTTTCGTGCCCGAATACACCATCATCGACCTGCCCAGCTTCCAGGCCGACCCCGAACGCCACGGGACGCGCAGCGAGACCGTGATCGCGGTCAATCTCGAAGAGAAGCTGATCCTGATCGGCGGCACCAAATATGCCGGCGAGATGAAGAAGAGCGTCTTCGGCATTCTCAACTACCTGCTGCCCGCCAAGGGNGTGATGCCGATGCACTGCAGCGCCAACATCGGCCCCGACGGCAAGACCGCGGTGTTCTTCGGCCTGTCGGGCACCGGCAAGACCACGCTGTCGGCCGATGCCAGCCGGACGCTGATCGGCGATGACGAGCATGGCTGGTCGGATACGGCGGTCTTCAACTTCGAAGGCGGTTGCTACGCCAAGATGATCCGCCTCAATCCCGAGGCCGAGCCGGAAATCTACGCCACCACCAAGATGGAAGGCACCGTGCTCGAAAACGTCGTGATGAACGATGCGGGCGAAATCGATCTCGACGACAACAGCCTCGCCGAGAACACCCGCGGCGCCTATCCGCTGTCGTCGATACCGAACACNAGCGAAAAGAACCTCGGCCCGGTCCCGTCGAACGTAATCATGCTGACCGCCGATGCTTTCGGCGTGCTGCCTCCGATCGCGCGGCTCACGCCCGACCAGGCGATGTATTATTTCCTGTCGGGTTATACCGCCAAGGTCGCGGGCACCGAAATCGGCGTGACCGAACCGGAAGCGACTTTCAGCACCTGCTTCGGCGCACCCTTCATGCCGCGCCACCCCAGCGTTTACGGCAACCTGCTCAAAGAACGCATCGCCAAGGGCGGGGTGCAGTGCTGGCTGGTCAACACCGGCTGGACCGGTGGCAAGTACGGTACCGGCAGCCGGATGCCGATCAAGGCCACCCGTGCGCTGCTCAATGCGGCGCTCGACGGGTCGCTCAACGACGCCGAATTCCGCAAGGACCCCAACTTCGGTTTCGAAGTGCCGGTTGCGGTCGCGGGCGTCGATACGGGCATTCTCGACCCGCGGTCGACATGGACCGACAAGGACGAATACGATCGCACCGCGACCAAGCTGGTGCAGCTTTTCGTCGACAATTTCGAACCCTTCGCAGCGCATGTCGACCAGGGCGTGCGCGATGCAGCGCCGAGCAAATCGGTCGCTGCCTGATCCGGATACACCCCGCTTGGGGGTGAACGAGTTGGAGAGGAGACCCCCGGCCGCGGCGACGCGGACCGGGGGCTTTAATTTGCGGCGGCGCAGGCGCGCGCAAGAACGCGAGCGCCTGGACGGGTTGGTGCCTTGCTCAGTGCAGCTTGGCGCGGATGCCGCGCGAACGCCTCCGCCGGCGCATTACTCTGGCCGATCCGCCTCGTCGCCATCCTCTGCCTGCTGCGCTTCCTTCTCGGCCACGGACCTGGCGGTGGAGCTCAGGGCCCGGGTCAGATCGACAATCGGCCGCCGCCGCCACGGCGTGCCTTCTTCGGCGTTCTCCAGCTGGTCGAGCAGCACCTGCGCCTGCCGAGCAGCGCTGCCACCATGCGGGTTGGCTGCGACCGGTGTGAGATACTGGCGCGCGGCCGCGATATTGCCGATCTTCGCATGCATCAGCGCCGCATTNACTGCCAGNCCGTGATCGAACGGCGCAAGCTGCGCCGCGCGGTCGAGCGCGTGCNTGGCGGTCTCGCTGGGCTCCACTCCGCGCTCGGCGAAGCTGCGATAGTAATGGATCAGCGGTAGCGGGTGGTCATTCTCCAGNCGGTTGAGCGCCGNGAAGGGCTTCATCGCTTCCTTGTAGGCCGCAGTTTCGTCNTCGGCGTCCGCGGCCTGGGCGAACAATGCGTAGCCCTTCTGGACATAAGCGTTCTTGCGCGCCGGATCGATCGCGATCGCCGCATCGGCCGCTGCGATGGCGGCATCAAGATTGCCCGCGTCGTACTCGGCTTCCGCCAAGGCCGCCAGCACACCCGCGTCTCGCGGATAGGCGGCGGCGACGGCACGCGCATCGACCAGCACTGCCGCTGCAGCTTCACGATCTACGCCGCGTTTCGAACGGATCATGACGGGAAGCATCTCGCTCATGCCTTCGCTCAGTCGGCGAACGCTGATTTCGCCGATCGGCAGTATTTCAGGCTGCAGCACAAACCCCTTAATCTTGCGCTGCATGAGGTATCGATCGAGATCCTTGCGCAACTGCCCGAGGTCACCAAAGGCCGCCCGCGCCGCATCGATCGATGAGGCCCCCGCGGCGATCTCGCGCGCATAGGCCAGCAACTGGCCTTTTCGGGCCGGGTCGAAGGTCAGGTAGTGATACAGCGCCCAACTGCGGCCGTAGAAGTTATCGCGTCTCAGTTCCTCTCCGGCACGATGGCGACCGCGCTCGAACAGGTCTTCCAACGGGACCTCGGGCGCAAAAGCCAGTTCGGCGGATCGGTGATAGGCCGGGCGCCCGATATGGACTTCTCCGTCGCGGGGAAACCGGGCGGAGGCAAAGAATTCCGCGCTGCCTTCATCCATCCAGCGCGGCATTGCATAGCGCGAGCTCGAGATCAGGAAATGGTGCGCGTATTCGTGCAGCAGGATGGTCATCGACCATTCGAGCTCGCCGGTGCTGGGGCGCACGTCAGGCACGAAAGCCATCGATCCTCCCGCACGCGGGATGTAGAAACCGCCGACATTCTTCGATCCGGCCAGTTCGCGGATCTGTCTTTTCCCACCGACAGCATAAACGGTGACACGATTGGACGGACTGGGCGTCTCCGCTTCCCGTCCGGTTACGAATTCCATNGCCGCATGGTAGCGCTCGAGCATCTCGGAGAAGCGNCNCACGTCTTTCTCGCTGTCNTCGGCATAAACGACGAAATGATCCGATTCGGCGACATGCCAGTCGGCCTGTGCAGGCATGGCGAAAGATAGCGCTGCGATGGCAGCGACAAGTCTGAACATGGTTGCGACCCCCTGTCGTGTTNTTGCTGCCGTNAGNCTAGCGGCAGGGGGCCGCATTTCCATGACAAATGCGTCAGCTGCGTGCTGCCGCGATATAGCGGTCGACGTTCTTTTCGAGCACATCCATCGGNACGTTGCCGCCGAGCACGACCGCGTCGTTGAACGCCTTGAANTCATAGGCCTGGCCCAGNNCGCNCTGCGCCCGTGCGCGCTGGTCGACGATNCGGCTGTGTCCCAGCTTGTAGCCGGTCGCCTGCCCCGGCCAGCTGCAATAGCGATCGACCTCGCTCTCGACCTCCGCGGGCTTGCTGCCNTTGCGCGTGACGAAGAAATCGACCGCCTTNGCGCGGCTCCAGCCCTTGGCGTGCAGCCCGGTGTCCACCACCATGCGGCAGGCGCGGAAGGCGAGGCTTTGCAGATAGCCCAGCCGGCCGACCTCGAACCCGTCATAGGCGCCCAGTTCGTCGGCGATCTGCTCGCCATAGAGCGCCCAGCCTTCGCTGAACGGGTTGAAGGCGAGNATCGAGCGGATCAGCGGCAGCCGGTTGGAGTATTCGCCTTCCCAGACGTGGCCCGGGATTGTCTCGTGATAGGTGAGATCGGCGAGGTCGTATTTGCGGTGCAGATCGGTGGTGCGCAAATTGATCCAGAACCGCCCGGGGATGCTGCCGTCCTTGCTGCCCGCGCCGCCATAGGCGCCCGGCGCGCCGACTTCTTCGGCCGGCGGGATGCGGCGCACTTCCATGTTCGGATCGACCAGCGTGTTGAAGGCGCGCGGCATCTGCGCCTTGATCCACTCGACCCGCTCGGCGATGAAATCCATGATCTCGGTGCGGCCCGGATCGCCCTCGGCGAACTTGTAACGTGGATCCTGCGACAGCGCCTGCATGCGCTCGCCCACCGAACCGCTGGTATAGCCGATGCTGCGCAGGATCGGGTCCATGCGCGCGTGGAGCGCGGCGAGTTCGTCCAGCCCCTGCTCGTGCACCTCGTCGGGCGTCAGCCGCGTGGTGGTGCTCGAACGCAGGGCCCAGGCGTAAAATTCGTCGCCGCGCGGACGCGCCGAGATACCGGGGTCGTCGGTGGCGACGGCGCGTTCGGCGCGCAATTCCTCGAGCTGCCGCGTCAGCGCTTCGGCAATCGGTCCGGCTTCGAGGATCGCCGCGCGATTGGCGTGGCTTTCGGGCATGCCCGCGGCCTGCAGCTTGCTGCGCAGATCGGCGGCGAACAGTTCGCCCTTGCCCGCGCTNGCGATGGTCTGCTGCATCTGCCCGATCGCCTTGTCGAGCAGGAAGGCAGGCGGCACCACGCCCATGGCGCGCGCCGCGCTGATGCGCGCCAGTTCGCCGTCGAAGGTGGCGGGCATCTGCTCCATCCGTTCGATATAGGCGTCGGCATCGTCGCCGTTCTCGACCTTGTGGTTCGACTGCATGAAGCGCGGCAGCGCCAGATATTCGCCGACGTTCTGGATCACGACATAGGGCGCGGTGCGCCAGTTGCCGACGGGCGTATCGCCATAGGGCAGGGCAAAGCCGTCGAGCGCGAGATCATAGGCGCTTTCGACCACGTCGAGGCTGGTCAGAGTTTCGCTGTCGAGTCCCTCGCGCGGGAAGGAGCGGACATGNGCNAGGTCCTGCCGCAGNGTTGCGGCATAGGCCTGCTGGCCGGCGGGNGACTGGTCTTCGAGCCGGCCGCGCAGATAGGCATGGCGGCCCGTGTCGACGCCCAGTGCGGTCGCCCGCTCGGGTTCGTGTTCGAGCAGGTTGTACCCCACGACTTCGAGCAGGCGCTGCGCCCCGATGACNCGCGCCTGCGCAATCGCTTCGGGACGCGCGCTGGCGGCGCATCCTGAAAGCGCCAGGGCGGAAGTGGCGCCAAGCCCTGCGAGGGCCTGGCGACGGGTGATGGAAAGGCTGGTCTGGGTCATGCGCGAAGGTGTGCTGCCCGCGCGCAAGCCTGTCAAATCAATCGCGGAATTCGGCAGGTACCTGGCCGCCATTGGCGCCGAGTTCGTTCATCACGCGGCGGTGCAGCCAGACATTGTCTTCGGCGCTGCCGGTGTAATCCACGCGGCCCAGCTCGCCGGCCAGCGCCTTGCGGCTCTCGTAATCGGAATCCACCCCGATCAGTTTCATCAGGTCGACGATCGACGTGCGCCAGTTGAGGCGGTCGGCCCCGGGCATGTTGTCGAGATTGCTCTCGATATCGACCATCGGGCGGGCCTTCGGCTCGACCACCGGCGCGTCGGCCCAGGCATTTCCGGTCGGCTTGGGCCGGGGCGTTTCCTGCGCCTCGGCATCGCTGCCGAAAATCGCGTCCTTGATCCTGCCGAAAATGCTCATCGTGCCGTCTCCTTTGCTATTGCGAACGGGCCAGTCCCCGGCCTGTTCCGCGGNGACGGCGTGCAGTGGCGGCTTGCAGTAGAGTGGGGGCNGGGTATGGAACCGCCATGCTCGATGCCGTCCTCTCGATTACCGTCCTCGCTGCCATCCTGCTGGTGATCGGCGCGATCTTCCTGTGGCGGCGGACGGGGGCAACGAGGAACGCGCTGCTGATGGTGCTTCTCGCCGTGGTGGCGCTGGCGAATGTGGCGATCTGGGTGCTGCCCGATGCGGGCGGCGACGCCCCGCTCGACAAGCTCGAGCAGGGCTCCCGCTAAACAGTCGCGGCTACTCGGGCAGCTGCCACAGGACCGCGCCGTCGTAACGGCCGGCGACAGCCTCGCCGCCGGCACCGCGCGCGGGTTCGAACCGGGCGCGCTTTGCCACCAGCTGGCAGGTCGCCGTATCGAGTTGCGCATGACCGGTCGACCCGGTCACGGTGCATCCGGTCACGCGCCCGTTCGCGGCAATCTCCAGCCTGAAGCGCGCCAGCCCGGTCATTTCGCGCCGCATCCATGCGGGGCGATAATCGGCAGCCGAAAGCCAGGCGGCAGGATCGTTGCGCGGCTTGGCGGCCACGGGATCGAAGCCGGGCACCGCGCCGGGTTTGGGCAAGTCGAGCCCGAGGCCCGGGCGCGGGCTCGGCAGCGGGGGGATGATCAGCGGGGCGGTTTCGAAGCGCGGCTCGGCAATCACCAGATCGCGCGCGGGCTTGGGCGCATGGATCACGGTATCGTTCTGCTGCGCGGGCCTGGGTTCGGCCGGCTCGGGCGGTTTCGGGGGCGGCGGCGCGACCGGAATGTTGGTCGCCCCGATCCTGGTGACGATATCGGGCACCGTGCCGGTAACCGTCAGTCCCGCGACGAGGATCGCGCCGATCGCGGCATGAACCCCGATCACCGCGGCCATGCTGGCAGGCGAGGGCCGGTGGCTGTGGTCGACATAGGACATGATGTTGCTCCTCTTCCATTGCGGAAGGCTTGACCGCCTTCTCATGAAGAGAATGTTACAACATAACGNCCGTGCGCCAAGCGNTTTCGCGTTGCATTACGCAACCTTAGCCGTTTCGAAGGCAGGGTGCGGCCCGTCTCGAGGCCGCCGGGATCACTTGATCGGACAGCTCGGATCGAGGCGGAAGTCGAGGTAGTTGTCGACCGACTTCATCAACTCTTCCTGCTCGTTTTCGAAGAAGTGGTTTGCGCGCGGGATTTCTTCGTGATGCACGGTGATGTGCTTCTGCGTGCGCAGTTTCTCGACCAGCTTGGTGACCGCCTGCGGCTGCACGACCGTGTCCTGCGCGCCGTGAACGAAGATGCCGCTCGCGGGGCAGGGCGCGAGGAAGGAGAAGTCGTACATGCTCGCCGGTGCGCCGATCGACAGCCAGCCGCGAATTTCGGGGCGCCGCATCAGCAGTTGCATGCCGATCAGCGCGCCGAAGCTGACCCCGGCAACCCAGGTGACCTGTGCTTCGGGGTGAACCTGCTGGACCCAGTCGAGCGCGCTTGCCGCGTCGGACAGTTCGCCCACGCCATTGTCGAAGCTGCCCTGGCTGCGCCCGACGCCGCGAAAGTTGAAGCGCAGCGTGGCGAAGCCGCGGTTGACGAAGGTCTTGTACAGACGCTGCGTGATCTGTTCGTTCATCGTCCCGCCGCCCTGCGGGTGCGGGTGCAGGATCATCGCCACNGGCGCGCGCGGGCGCGGGGCGGGAGAGAAACGGCCTTCGAGGCGGCCTTCGGGGCCGGGAAAGATCACGGTCGGCATGGGAGGTGTACCCTAAGCAAATGTCGAAGCGCTTGCGCCGGATAAGGCTTTGCGCGAGGTCGCGCGCTATATAGGGTTTGTCCATCAAATCGCAATCATTTCGAGCACGTACCATCGCGAACCGCATCTATCTCGATCACGCCGCCACCACCCCGCTGCACCCCGCGGCGCATGCGGCGATGGAGGAGGGGCTGGCGCACTGGGCCAATCCCTCGAGCCCGCACGCCGAAGGGCGCAAGGCACGCCGCTTGCTGGAAGATGCGCGCGAGCGCGTGAAGAAGGCGCTGGGCTGGGACGGCGAGGTCATCTTCACTTCGGGCGCAAGCGAGGCGGCAGCGCTGGCGCTGGGCCATGCCAAGGCGGGCGCGCGGCTCGTCAGCACGGTCGAACACGATTGCATCCTCCAGGCCGCACCGCAGGCGGAGCAATTGCCCGTCCTGGGCAACGGCGCCGTCGACCACGAAAACCTCGCCGAAGCGGTGCGGCGCGAACGACCGCTGGTGGCGGTCCAGCACGTCAATTCGGAAACCGGCAACCGTCAGGACCTCGCTGCCATCGCCGCGATCACCCATNGCGAGGGCGGTCTGCTGCTGGCCGATTGCGCGCAAAGCGCGGGCAAGTTCGATCTGCCGCCGTGCGACATGGCGATCGTCTCGGCGCACAAGTTCGGCGGGCCGATCGGCAGCGGGGCACTGCTGGTGAAGGATTATGCCATGCTCGAACCCTCGGGCGGGCAGGAACGCGGCTACCGGCGCGGGACCGAGAACATGCCTGCCNCGCTGGGCATGGCTGCAGCGCTCGAAGCCTGCGCNGATGGCTATCTCGCACCNGACGTGCTCGAACCGCTCGATGCGCTGGCCGGAGAATGCCGCCGCATCGGCGGGACATGGCTGTCCGATCGGCTGGCGGATCCGACCCGCTACNTCCGCGCGATNGCCATGCCCGCGATGAGCGCCACTGCGCAGGTCATGCGGTTCGACATGGCAGGCATCGCGGTCAGCCAGGGATCGGCCTGTTCGAGCGGGACGATGAAGACCAGCCGCGTGCTCGAGGCGATGGCGCTCGATCCGGCGATCGCCGCCAACACCATCCGCGTGTCCTTCGGCTGGAACACCACCCGCGCCGAGGTGGAACGCTTTTGTGCGGTCTGGCTTGAACTGGCNGATGCCTAGCCCGGGNCGTCCTTGCAGCGAAACGCAGGCCCGGCGGGGCCTGCGCAAGGACATCCGGGCTCGCTTCGCTTTGTCCGCAATCACTGTATGAGACCGCAATGATCTACCTCGATTACCAGGCCACCACCCCGCTTGCGCCCGAAGCGCGCGACGCGATGATGCGCTGGCTGGACGGGCCGGGCGGGACCGGTTTCGGCAATCCGCACAGCCCGCATCGCATGGGACGGCAGGCCAAGGCCGCGGTCGAAATGGCNCGCGACCAGGTTGCCGCGCTGTTCCCCGCGGGCGGGAAGGTGATCTTCACCAGCGGCGCGACCGAGGCGATCAACCTGGCAATCCGCGGCAGCGGAACGCAAGGCACGGTATCGGTTTCGGCGATCGAACACGCCGCGGTGCTCGACACCGCGCGCGATGCCGGGCCCTGCCATGTCCTCAATGTCGCCAGGGACGGGCAGTGCAACACCCGGCAGGACCTGCCCGCAGATACGCGGCTGGTCTGCCTGATGCAGGTCAACAACGAGATCGGGACCATCCAGCCAACGGTCGAATGGCACCGCAAGGCGAAGGAGAACAACGCGCTGTATTTCTGTGATGCGGTGCAGGCCTATGGCAAGATCGAAGTGACCGGCGCCGACATGATCGCGGTTTCTGCGCACAAGTTCCACGGCCCCAAGGGGGTCGGCGCGCTGTGGGTGCGCGACGGGGTCGACCTGCACGAAGTCCAGACCGGGGGCGGTCAGGAATTCGGGCTGCGTTCGGGCACGGTGTCCCCCGCGCTGGTCGCCGGTATGGGCGCTGCCGCCGCCGAAGCGCGCGACCGGATGGCGCAGGATGCCGACCATGTCGAGGCGCTGTGGCACCGCGCGTGCGAACTGTTCGACGGCTGGGAGTTCAACGGCAGCGAGGACGCGCGCTGGCACGGCAATCTCAACATCCGCCGCGACGGGCTCGATGTGAACCGGCTGATGAGCGACGTGCGCGACGTGATGTTTTCCGCCGGGTCCGCCTGCGCCAGCGGATCGGGCCGTACCAGCCATGTGCTNGAGGCGATCGGCTGTTCGAAGGCGCAGGCCAAGTCNTCGATCCGGCTCGGCTTCGGGCGCTACACCACCNTGGAAGAGATCGAGGAAGCGGCCGGCAAGATCAACGCCGCGGCAAAGGAGCAGGGACTGTGAAGGTCGAGTTCGAAACCGCCCGCGGCGAAACGGTGACAGCCGAGGCGCAGCCGGGCGACAATCTGCTGCGCGTTGCGCAGGCGGCAGGCCTGCCGCTGGAAGGGACCTGCGAAGGCCAGATGGCCTGTTCGACCTGCCATGTGATCGTNGCGGACGAATGGTTCGCGCGGCTGGACGCGGCCAGCGAGGAAGAAGAGGACATGCTCGACCTGGCCGCGGGCGTTGCGCGGACCAGCCGGCTGTCGTGCCAGATCGATCTCGCGCCCGANCTCGANGGCCTGAAAGTNNGGNTGCCTGCCGAAAGCTACGACATGAGCCGCTNACCCAAGCGCGCGCTTGGGCCTGCGCCTCCTTGNGCAGGGNGTNCTANCCCTGCGCTTCGTCTGCGCGCGTCAGGTCCATCCGCACTTCGCGTTCGCGCGGGAAATAGGCGGGGGCCGGTTCGCGGTCCGCCCCTGCATCGAGTTCGGAGGCCACCTGCAGCATCCGTTCGCGCAGGCGGCAGTGCATCGCCCAGCCGCANTTNGGATCGGCCGCGCGGGCCATGAAGCGCACCGTCATTGCGCGCGCATTCTGCGCCACGACTTCGCACTGGGCATCGCCCGGATCGACCACGTCCTCGTCATTCTCCACGAAGTCGCGAAACGGCTGGCGCAAGGCGTCGACATCGGCCCGGTTGTCGAGTTCGAGTTCGACATGCATCATCAGGCTGGCGTCTTCCTTGGTCCAGTTTTCGAAGCTGTCATTGGTGAAATCGCTGACCGGTGCGATCAGGCGGCGTTCGTCCCAGGTGCGCAGGCGCAGGTGGGTGAAACCGATCTTCTCGACATAGCACCATTGCCCGTCATAACGGATTGCATCGCCGATGCGGGCGGTCTGGGCAAAGGCGATCTGGACGCTCGCCATGATGTCACCCAGCACCTTGCGCGCGGCAAAGGCCAGCACGAGGCCCAGGATGCCCGCCGATGCCATGATGGAAAAGCCCAGCGTGCTCGACAGATTGCTCGCGACGAGCAGGAAGCCGATNCCCGCGAGCAGGATCATCACCGTGATGATGCGGCGGATCGCGCTCATCTTGGTGTAGAAATTGCGATCGGCGTTGTTGTCCGGCGCTTCGAGTTCGTCGGTACGCTGCGAAGTGGCGAAATCGAACAGCGCTTCGATGACCGATAGCGCGATCCCGATGATCGCGGCGATGATCAGCACCAGCTGCAGCGGGTCGAGCAGGTCCTTCACCGGCCCCGACAGGCGGAAGAAAGACAAGCGGACGAGCGCGAAAGTCCCCGCGAAGGCCAGCAGGGTCGCGGGCAGGTGGATCGCCTGGAGCACGCCGTAAAGCTTGGAATCCTCATCCTGCCGGCGGCGCAGCCGGCTGATCGCGAGATAGGTCAGCGCAGCAGCCAGCGCGCCCGCGAACAGGATCAGCGGCAGCGCAATCACTTCCCACCAGGCGAGCGTCCAGAACGCCTGCTCGCGCAGCGCCGGCGGCAGGCTCTTCTCGAACTTGCTGGGGCCGTAGACCGCATAGAGCGCGGGAACATTCTCCACCGTCTGGCGGCTGAATACCCATACCGGTTCGCCGCCCGGGGCCTGCACCCGCGCCAGCCGGATCGGGACCGTGCGGTTGGACAGTTCCAGCTGGCCGATGGTGAGCGAACGCCGCGCGACCCCGGACATCGGGTCCTTCGAAGTCGTGGTGGTGTCGACTGCATCGGGGCGGTCGGGCAGGCTGGCCCAGTCGAACGCGACCGAGCGNTGCATCAGGTCGTAAAGCTGCGCGGTNAGCTGTTCGGGCTGCCGCTCNGCCGGGTCGACATTGGCCAGNTCNAGCGCNGCGCCCGCGCGGGCCCAGTCTTCCTTCTCGCCCGCGCGCATGAAGCTTTCCATCAGCCCCATCGGCGTATCGAGATCGAGCGGGGTCTGTGCGGACCCGGCCGCGTTCTGCAGCTGCTCGACCTGGTAGACGAAGGGTTCGGAATCGGATGCGACCGTGCGACCCGACTGCGCGGCGGCCTGGACGGCAAACAGCGCGCAGATCAGCATGACGAGGGCGCGAGTGAAGCTGATGTGATGTTTCCCCATGCGGCCCCAATGCATCACGCGCGCGATCGGTCCCGGCAAACAAAACCCCGCTGCGCGAACGCAGCGGGGCCATGCTGTTGATATCGGATGGTTTTAGGCGGCTTCGAGCTGCNCGTCGGCGACGCTTTCGCCCAGCATCTCGATCAGTGCCTTGCTGAAGGCGGGAATGTCGCCNGGGTTGCGGCTGGTGATGAGCTTGCCGTCCTGCGCAACTTCCTGGTCGACCACATTGGCACCGGCATTCGTGAGGTCGGTGCGGATCGAAGGCCAGCTGGTGACGGTCTTGCCCTTCACCACATCGGCTTCGGCCAGCAGCCAGGGCGCATGGCAGATCGCGGCGATCGGCTTATCGGCCATCGCGAACTCGCGCACGATTGCCACGGCGCGTTCGTTCATCCGCAGGATGTCGGGGTTGATCTGGCCGCCGGGCAGCAGCAGCGCGTCATAGCCTTCGCAATTGGCGACATTGTCGACCGTCTTGTCGACCGCGACGCTTTCGCCCCAGTCCTTGTCGTCCCAGCCGCGGATCGAACCTTCCTCGAGGCTGACGACCTCGGTTTCGATACCGGCCTTCTCGAGATTGGCTTTCGGCTTCATCAGTTCCGACTGTTCGAAGCCATCGGTGGCGAGGATCATTACGCGCTTTGTCATAGGTAAACTCCGTGATTTGTTGTTGCCCATGCAACGCGTGGGGAAAGCGCACCGTTCCGTGCTTCTAGGCGGGCCGTGGCGGTGATAGGGCAGATCGCATGGCCGCCAACGACACCACTCTCGACAACGAGAAAGACCCCTTCGACGCGATCGTCGATGCGCCCTTCGACAGTGCGCTTTCGGAACGCTATCTCGTCTATGCGCTCTCCACCATCACTGCCCGGTCGCTGCCCGACCTGCGCGACGGGCTGAAGCCGGTCCACCGCCGGCTGCTGTGGACCATGCGCCAGCTCAAGCTCGATCCCTCCAGCGGCTTCAAGAAATCGGCGCGCGTGGTGGGCGAGGTGATCGGCAAGTACCACCCGCATGGCGACACCGCGGCCTATGACGCGATGGTCCGCCTCGCGCAGGATTTCTCGCTGCGGTATCCGCTGGTCGAAGGGCAGGGCAATTTCGGCAATATCGACGGCGATAACGCCGCTGCCTACCGCTATACCGAAGCGCGCCTGACGAAGACCGCGATGCGGCTGATGGAAGGCCTCGACGCGGGCACGGTCGATTTCATCCCGACCTACAACAACGAGGAAGAAGAGCCGGAGATCATGCCCGGCCTGTTCCCCAACCTGCTGGCCAATGGCGCCAGCGGCATCGCAGTGGGCATGGCGACCAATATCCCGAGCCACAATGTCGCCGAGATCGTCGATGCCACGCTCGAGGTGATCGACAATCCGCATGTCGAACACGCGCGGCTGATGGAACTGTTCAAGGGCCCCGATTTCGCCACCGGCGGGATCGTCGCCGAAAGCGCGGCTACAGTCGCCAATGCCTATGAAACCGGGCGCGGCAGCTTCCGCGTCCGCGGGCGCTTCCATGCCGCCGAAGCCGAGAAGGCCGAGGATCGCGAAGCGGGTATCGAACGCACCGGCGGTGGCCAGTGGCAGCTGGTGATCAGCGAGATCCCCTACCAGGTGCCCAAGGGCAAGCTGATCGAGCAGATCGCCGCTGCGATCGGCGACAGGAAGCTGCCGATCCTCGAGGATGTGCGCGACGAAAGCGACGAGCAGATCCGCATCGTGCTGGTCCCGCGCAGCCGCAATGTCGATCCCGACCTGCTCAAGGAAAGCCTCTACAAGCTGACCGATATGGAAACGCGGTTCGGGCTCAACCTCAACGTGCTCGACGCCAGCCGCACGCCGATGGTGATGGGGCTGAAGGAACTGCTGACCAACTGGATCGGCAGCCAGATCGACATCCTGCAGCGGCGCAGCCAGCACCGGCTCGACCAGATCGCGCGGCGGCTGGAACTGGTCGAAGGCTATATCACCGCCTTTCTCAACCTCGACCGGGTGATCGAGATCATCCGNTACGAGGATGAGCCCAAGGCGGTGATGATNGAAGAGTTCAGCCTCACCGACCGGCAGGCGGAAGCCATCCTCAACATGCGGCTGCGGTCCCTGCGCAAGCTGGAAGAGATGGAACTGCGCGGCGAGAAGGACGAATTGCTCAAGGAACAGGACGGGCTCGAGAAACTGCTTTCCAGCCCCGCGCGCCAGCGTACGCGGCTGAAGCGCGAGCTGGGCGCCCTGCGCAAGGAATACGGCCCCGATACCGCGCTGGGCCGCCGCCGGACGTCGATCGAGGAAGCCGCCCCCGCAGTCGAATTCAGCATGGACGCGATGATCGAGAAGGAACCGGTCACGGTGATCCTGTCGCAGAAGGGCTGGGTGCGCGGCGCCAAGGGGCACCTGCCGCTGGACCAGGAATTCAAATACAAGGAAGGCGACGGCCCCGGCTATGTGCTGCACGCGCAGACCACCGACAAGCTGCTGCTGGCGACCGACAAGGGCCGGTTCTTCACGCTGGGGGCGGACAAGCTGCCCGGCGCGCGCGGTTTCGGCGAACCGGTGCGCAACACGCTGGATATCGATGCCAGCGCCCAGATCGTCGCGGTGATCGTCCACCGGCCCGGCCAGCGACTGCTGCTGGCCGCCGATACCGGCAAGGGCTTCGGCGCGACGACCGACGACCTGCTGGCCGAAACCCGCAAGGGCCGGCAAGTGGTCAATCTGAAGGGCGATGCCCGGCTGGCGGTGGCGCGGGTGATCGACGCGGCGCACGATCACGTCGCCGTGGTCGGCGACAATCGCAAGCTGGTGGTCTTCAANCTCGAGGANCTGCCGCAATTGTCGCGCGGGCAGGGCGTGACGCTGCAACGGTACCGCGATGGCGGCTTGTCCGACGCGATCACCTTCACGCTCGACGAAGGGCTGAGCTGGACGATGGGCGGCAAGGAAGGCCGCACCCGCACCGAAGGCGAGATGTGGCAGTGGAAGGTCGCGCGCGGCGGGGCGGGGCGGATGCCGCCGCAAGGCTTCCCGCGGGACAATACGTTCGATTGAGGTTGGTCGAGTGCCGCAAGCTGGCGGCGGACGCCGCTAGCGCAAGCAGAACAGACCNANCCAACAAAAAGCCGGAGACGATCGCTCGTCCCCGGCCTTGTTGCGACCCGGTAAAGGGCTACGGAATTATTCGCCGGTGCTTTCGGCAGCCGGAGCCGATGCGGCCATGGCGGCATCGATCTGTTCGTTGGTCAGCAGCGCCATCAGGCTGCCGTCGGGGGCCGCAGCGAAATGTTCGCGCAGCAGCGTGATCTTGTTGGCTTCGTCACCACCGCGGGCGATGATGACATTGTCGCCTTCGATCTCGAGCACGGTGCCGAGCGGGGCGTTCTTGGCAGTCACGGCTTCGGCGCCGACAACCAGCGCGGCGTCGCGCTTGGCCATGGCTTCCTGCTGCGCAGCCTGCAGCATGCCGACGATCTGCGCCTTGGTGGCGTTCAGCGTCGCGCCGTTTTCACCGGTGCCGAAAGCGGCAGCGGGAACCGGGGCCTTCATGCCGTCGACCACGAGGATGGCGGTTTCGCCGTCCACGGTTTCGACCGTGCCGATTTCTGCGCCGTCATTGCCGTAAACGGTGGTGCCGGCAGCGACGCTGGCTGCAGCTTCCTGNGCGACGGCCACGCCGGGGGCGACCGCGGCGGTGGTGGTGAGGGCGGCAGCGGCAAGGGCCAGCTTCGCGATTTTCATACTGCAACTCCAAGGCTTGTTTTGTGGATTACGCGGTTCTCCCACACGCGAGACGCGCGATCGAACCGATCAAACTGGAAAGAGCTGGCGAGAACGGGGTCCTGCGCCATCGGTAATTCCCCGCGGGGGAACCGGGACTCTATTTCACGGTCGGCTTTTTTTTGCAACCGCGTGGCCCTTATGCTGCAATGCACCTTAAGCCAGGCTGAAGTCGCCGCGGGGCCCGCGTTCAGCTGCCCGCCAGTGCCCGGTCGAGCAGCTCTTCCACCCGCGCGCGCGGCGGGAAGCGTTCTTCCACCCACAGCGCCTCGACCTCCTGCAGGATCCGCGCGACCTCGGGGCCCTTGGCGACCCCGCGCGCGACGATCTCGCCGCCCTTGAGCGGGAAGGCGGGCGCCTGCCAGCCAAGCATGGGTGCCGGATCGGCGCCCGTTATCAGCAGCCGGTCGAGCGCGCAGTCGGCGCCCACGCGGTAGGCGAGGCCGCGCGGATGTGCGCCATCCTGCGCGCTGCGACGAGCGACGCAGACCAGCCGGTCGCGCTGCTTGCGCGACAGGCGCAGCCGGGCGGCAACGGCTTCGGCGACGGGAACGATCGGCGGCAGCAGCGCGGCGAGGCGGCGCATCGGGTCGGCCGGGATGCCAGCGCTATCTTCGGCTGCGATCAGCCGGACGAGCTGGTCGATCTCGCGNNNGCCGCATTCGGGGAGCACTTCGGGCAGGACACCCAGTTCGCGCATGCGCGCCGCAGTGGGTGCCGGGTCGGGCAGCGCCAGCAGGTTCTGCAGCTCCCACCCCACGCGTTCGCGGCTCAGCCCCTTCAGCGTCGGGGCGAGCGCGGCGCAGGCGGCACTGGCTTCGGCGTCCCAGTCGTCGCCGAAGCGCGTGGCGAAGCGGAAATAGCGCAGGATCCGCAGGTGGTCCTCGCGGATGCGGGTTTCGGCATCGCCGATNAAGCGCACGCGGCGCGCAGCCAGATCGCCCAGCCCGCCGAAATAGTCGTCGATCGCCAGCGTTGCGGGATGCGCGTAGAGCGCATTGATGGTGAAGTCGCGCCTTGCGGCATCATCCTTCCATTCCCCGCTGAAGGCGATCGTCGCGCGCCGGCCATCGGTCTCGACATCGCGCCTCAGCGTGGTGATCTCGACATTGCCGTCATCGAATATGGCGGTCACCGTGCCGTGGTCGATCCCGGTCGGGATCGTGCGGATGCCGGCAGCCTTGCAGCGGTCGATCACGGCGGCGGGCAAGTGGCGCGTCGCGGCATCGATATCGTTGCTGGCGTGGCCCAGCAGCGTATCGCGCACGCAGCCGCCCACCCAGCGGATATCCTCCGCGCCCAGCGCCGCCACCAGCCGGGCGAGGCTGTCNCGCCGGGTCCATTCGGCTTGGGGCAGGTGCGTGGTGGTCACTTACGTATCCGTTCGGGGCTGGCCGGCTCGCGGCGTGGTGTGCGCGCCGATTAGGTCATGCACGGCGCGGCGACAAGCGCGCGGCGCGACGCGGCAGACGGGCGCTCAATCGAACCAGGCCACGCGGCGCGACAGGTTCCAGCAGATCGCCGCGGTGACGCCCCAGATCCGGTAGCCGTCATGGTCCATTTCCAGATAGTCGCGCTGCGCGCCCTGCCAGAACACCGAATTGCGCTGCCACAGCTGCGCGTCCATCAGCTTGTCGAGCGGGCATTCGAACCAGCTTTCGACCTCGCGCGGGTCGGGGCGGATGGGCAGGTCGTGCGGCACCGTGGCCAGCACCGGGGTGATATCGAAGCCCGTGCCGGTCTGGTAACGGTCGGTGGTCCCGATCAAACGCACCTGTTCGGGTGCGATCGCCAGNTCTTCCCACGCCTCGCGCAGCGCGGCNTCGACCGCCGTTTCGCCGTGGTCNAGCTTNCCGCCGGGAAAGGCGACCTGCCCGGGGTGGTCGCGCATGGTGCGCGGGCGCTGGGTCAGCAGGACGGTGGGGCGGGGCTGTTCGGTCACCGCGATCAGCACCGCGGCATCCGCGGTGCGATCGGCATCGGCAAAGCGGCTGTCGGTCAGCAGGTCATCGAGGTCGCGCGTGTGGCCGTCTTCGAACAGCCGGGTCAGCCGGTCGAAGATCGCGCTCATGCGGGTCGGAGCGAGAAGGTTTCGCCGCCGCTGGTCACCGTCCAGTCGTCACCGCGCTCCAACGCGATACGGGCCAGCTGTTCATAGGTCGAGCGGTTGAGCCGCGCCTCGCAGCCGCGGCGGACATGCAGGTACAACGCGGGGCTGTCGGGATCGCCCGATGCGCGGATGCGGTTGTCGGGGCCCGCGACCACCAGTTCGTCGGTGTTGAGCCGGAAGGCCAGATCGCCTTCCGCCTGGCTGACATCGGTGGCGATGAAGCAGGCATCCTCCACCTCGATCGAGAGCTTCTGGTAAGGGACCACGAGCCAGTAGCGGCCATCCTCTTCGCGGTTGAGCAGGCCGGCGAAGGCGCGGACCATCGCGGGGCGTTTGATCGGCGAGCCATCGTGATACCAGGTGCCGTCCGCGGCGATCCGCATGTGGCTGTCGTCGGCCGCTTCGGGCGACCATTCCTCGACCGGGGGCAATTTGCGATCGGCCACCGCCTGCGCGATCTGCGCGAGCGACATTCCGGCGAGTTCGGGGGGCGGGGTGTAGGGCACGGTGCGAGCGATGGCAGAACACTCCCGCTCACTCAATACCCCGTGGCCCCCGCGCAGGCAGGGGCCCAGATGCCTTCATGTCAGGCTNCATCAGGCGAGGTTATCTGGATCCCTGCCTGCGCAGGGATGACGGCGCAAAGATGGCGTCTGTTCGCGGCTGACTGCGTCAGACGCTGCGCAGCCGAGGGAAGCGCGGGTGCGCTTCANGNCCGCATCAGGAAGGCCACGGCCCCAGCATGCCTTCATCGGGCAGGATCGCCGGATTGCCCGAGCGCGCCAGCAGGCGGTGCTTTTCNTACGGGCCGGGGCAGTGCCAGCCCTGCGTATGGTCGGCGATGAAGCCCCAGCGGTCGTAATAGTCGGGATCGCCGATCATCACCTGCGGTAGCGGGGCCGCGCCCTCTTCGAACCCTGCGTCGATCGCGCCTAGGCTGGCGGCCATCAGCGCCTTACCGAAGCCTTCGCCCTGCCGGCCGGGCATGACCGCGACCGGGCCGACCATGATCATCGGGTGCGCGCGCCCCTTGGGGTCGGTCAGCGCCACCGGCCACAGCTGGATGGTGCCGACGAGGTAATCCTCGTCGTCGAGCGCGGCGAAGCTCAGCGCCTCGAGCCAGTCGGCNCCTTCGCGGATGCGATAGGCGGTACGCGCATGGCGCCCCTCACCGAAAGCGGTGTCGAGCAATTGGTCGACCAGCGCGGGATCGATCGCGGCAAGGGGGACGAGCGTCGCCATGGGGCGCGCCGATTAGGGGCGCTGGCCGGCCAAGTCGATATAATTCGCCTTAGCCGGGGCGAAGTTCGAGCAGTCGGCCGCCGTCGCCATCCTCGAGCACCCACAGCGCGCCATCGGGTCCTTCGACGATCTGGCGGATGCGTTCACCCATGTCGTAACGCGCCACTTCGCGGGCGCTGTCGCCATCGGTCGCCACGCGGACGATCGCCTCGCTCTTGAGCCCGGCGATCAGCAGGTCCCCGGCCAGTCCGTCGAACAGCGTGCCCGAATAGAAGATCATGTTGCCGGGCGCGATCACCGGGGTCCAGTTGACCGCGGGCTTGGCAAAGCCGTCGTCCGCCGAATGGTCGGTGATCGGATCGCCGTCGTAATGGACGCCGTTCGACCGCTGCGGCCAGCCGTAATTGGCGCCCTTGCGGACCACGTTGAGCTCGTCGCCGCCCTTGGGGCCNTGTTCGATNTCCCACAATCGGCCCTGCGCGTCGAAATCCATGCCCAGGATGTTGCGGTGGCCCATCGACCAGACATCGTCCAGCGCCCCGTCGATCGCGCCGTCGCCCGCGGGTGTCCCGTCGAGCTCGAGCCGGACGATCTTGCCCAGATGGCTCTGCCGGTCCTGCGCGGGTTCCATCTTCTGGCGGTCGCCGCTGGCAAGGAAGATGTGCTGCCCATCGGGGCTGAAGGCGATGCGGTGCGAATAATGCCCGCGCCCGGTCACCTTGGGGNTCTGGCGCCAGATCACGGCGAGATCGTCGATCCGGCAGCTGTCGGCCAGCGGGCATGACAGTGTGCCGCGCCCGAGCGCCGCGCCGCGCGTATCGCCTTCGCCGGCTTCCGCCCAGGTCAGGTAGATCGTCCGCGTGCCGACGGCATTCGCGCTTTCGCCGGGCAGGAAGGCGACCTCGCCCAGACCGCCCTGGCCGCCATAGTCGACTTGCGGCAGGCCGCTGACAGTCATCAGCCGGTCCTGCGCCGTATCGTAGACCTTGGCCGTTCCCGGCTTTTCGGTGATGAACAGCATCGACGTGCCGGGAATGAAGGCCGAGGCCCAGGGTTCGGAGAAGCTGCCATGCTCGGCAATCGCGAAATCGCCGTCCCATGCGCCCGCCGGGTCGCCCGCGGCAGCGCCCTGCGCAGGCGGGCTATCCCCTGATCCGGCGTAGCCGCAACTTGCGGCAAGCAGCAGGGGCGATAGGGTGAGGGCCCAGAAAGGTTTTGGGATAGAGGTCCGTTTCATGTTCAGTGCAACTCCCCAGAATGGACTTGGTGCCGCGCCGTTGGTGGTGGGCGTCGACGAGGCCGGGCGCGGCCCGCTGGCAGGCCCCGTTGTCGCAGCCGCGGTCGTGCTGTGCAAGCCATGTCCGGGCGGGCTGGACGATTCCAAGAAACTGTCGGCCAAGCGCCGCGGCGCGCTGGAACCGCAGATCCGCGCGCGCTGCGCCTGGGGGCTGGCCGTGGTGGAACCGGCGGAAATCGACCGGCTCAACATCTTCCACGCGACCATGCAGGCAATGACGCTGGCGGTGACGCGGCTGGTCGATGCGCTGGCGTGCGAACCCGATGCGGTGCTGATCGATGGGAACATGACCCCGCACGGCCGCAACCCCGCATGGCGCTGGGCGCAGGCCCGGCCGATCGTCGGCGGCGACGGGAAGGAACGCTGCATCGGGGCGGCCAGCATCCTGGCCAAGGAATATCGCGACCGGCTGATGCGCGAAGCGGCGCGGCAGCACCCGCATTACGGGTGGGAACGCAANGCCGGCTACGGCACGGCAGAGCATCTCGAAGCGCTGCGCACGCGCGGACCCACGCCGCTGCATCGGCGCAGTTTCGCGCCGGTGGCNCANGTCGATCTGTTTGCGGAAAGCGCGGCCTCGGCGGCCTAGGCGCTCGCTTCGGCTTCGGCTTCGGCGGCCTTGGTCGCGGCAATCTTGCGGCGCTGTTCGGCCACTGCGCGGGCCTGGTCGGCAAGCGCCTGCCAGGTCGCTTCCGAGCGCAGCGCACGGTCGCGCACATTGCTCAGCGTCGCCGCCTCCGCATCGGAGGCAGCCTCTGCCGCACGCGCGGCATAGAATTCGTAAGTCTGGCTGGCCATTGGCGTCTCCGNAGGGGGTGCGGCGGGAAGGGGGCGTAAGGTGGTGCGCGCGCCGCGGCCCGTTGCGGGGCCGGCGGCGCGCGAACCGGAATGGAATCAGTCGGCAGCCGAGAGATTCACGGCGCTGGCCTTGCCATTGCGGCCGGTTTCAACTTCGTAGTTGAGGCGCTGCTCTTTATCGAGCGAGTGCATGCCGGCGGCCTGGACGGCGCTGATGTGGACGAAGCTGTCGTCCGAACCGTCGTCGGGCTGGATGAAGCCATAGCCCTTGTCGGTGTTGAAGAACTTTACGGTTCCGGTCTTGCTCATGATGGTTCCTTTCGAGAACGCGAGAGGTTGCCGCGCCGCGACATGCGGTGCGGTCGTGCGTCAAATCGTCCGATGAAAGGAAGTCGTCGTCTGGTTTGCGCCGGGGCCACTGAAGGCAAGCGGCGGTCGTCAAAATCCGAAGTCCGTCGCAAATTTCGACGTCAGCGGCATCCTTGTAGCAGACATGTGCGGCATTCCCTAATCATTTAATCCGCTGCCCGATTGAGTCCTGCGCGCCACACCGCACCATCTAGAGTCCTGCGAATCCACGGGGACTCAATATCTTGTGACGGGCACCTTCTGTTCTTTCTGCAAAGCCGGCGAACCCGCTTCGCGCCGTCCAATTTGGCGCTTGACCGCGACTCCGTTTGGACTCACCCTGTGGATAAGTCAGGACAGGGAAGCATATCATGGGGGTCATCGAGACCACGAAGAGTCGCGTCAAAGCGGCTGTAAAACCGGCGCAAACGCCGAAGGAACTGCTCCCGCTGGGGCAGATCCTCGATGGCGATTGCGTGGCCGCCATGCGCCGGCTTCCCGATGCGAGCGTGGACCTCGTCTTCGCCGACCCGCCCTACAATCTCCAGCTCGGCGGCGATCTCAATCGGCCCGACGGCAGCCATGTCGATGCAGTGACCGATCACTGGGACCAGTTCGACAGTTTCAAGATCTACGACGATTTCACCCGCGAATGGCTGACCGAGGCCAAGCGCGTGCTCAANCCCGACGGCGGGCTGTGGGTGATCGGCAGCTATCACAACATCTACCGCGTCGGCGCGATCCTGCAGGACCTGGGCTTCTGGATCCTCAACGACATCGTCTGGCGCAAGTCGAACCCGATGCCCAATTTCCGCGGCACGCGCTTCACCAATGCGCATGAAACGCTGCTGTGGTGCAGCCAGGGTGAAAAGGCCAAGTACCANTTCAACTACCGCGCGATGAAGACGCTGAACGACGAATTGCAGATGCGCAGCGACTGGGTGCTGCCGATCTGCAACGGCGCCGAACGGCTGAAGGAGGGCGGCCACAAGGTCCACCCGACGCAGAAGCCCGAAAGCCTGCTCTACCGCGTGCTGCTCTCCACCACCGAGCGCGGCGATGTGGTNCTCGATCCCTTCTTCGGCACCGGCACCACCGGCGCGGTGGCCAAGCGGCTGGGGCGCGAATGGATCGGCTGCGAGCGCGAAGGCAATTACCGNGACGCNGCGATCAANCGGATCGAGAAGGAACTCCCGCTCGACGAAAGCGCGCTCACCACGATGCAGGCGGGCCGCAGCGCGCCCAAGGTGGCCTTCGGCGCGCTGGTCGAAAACGGCTTCATCAAGCCCGGCACCAAGGTGTTCGACAAGAAACGCCGCTGGACCGCCACCGTCCGCGCCGACGGCTCGCTCGCGCATGAGAAACAGACCGGCAGCATCCACGGCCTCGGCAAGGAGCTGCAAGGCGCGCCCAGCTGCAACGGCTGGACCTTCTGGCACTACGAAGTCGAAGGAGAAGCCAAGCCGATCGACGCCGCGCGGCAGCTGTANCTGCTGGCGGTGGAGGACTGAGAAGTNCCGNGCAGGGTCGGCAAGCGGCTGGGCGGCGAANTCGAACTGCCAGCCCGGGTAGATCGAGAAGATCCGGCTGCTCGTGGGCAAACAATCCAGCTGTTCGTCGCNCCGGGACCCCGCTTTCTTGCGGNCGGGCGCGATGTCTGCATGGAGCGGGACCCCGGATCAAGTCCGGGGCGACGGCGGTTGGAGGGCAGTGGATCAGCCGGCGCATCAGACCAGCGTTTCGAATAGGTCCTCCCATTCAGGATTGGTCTTTTCGATCAACTCGAATTTCCACTGGCGGCGCCACCGCTTGATGCGCTTCTCGAAGGTTATGGCTTCGTCGATGGTATCGAAGCGCTCTGCCCAGACGAGGCGGTGCAGCCCGTAGCGCTTGCAGAAGTCCGATCCGATGTCTTCGCGGTGCTGCGACACTCGAGTGGCGATGTCCGAGGTGACCCCGACATACAGCGTGCCCCGGTAGCGGTCCGTCATTATGTAGACCCAGCCGCCGAATGTTCCGCTATCCATATGTAAGNGTTGAATGAAGATGCGTCGGGAGGTCAAGGCAGACCGATCAATTGATCGTCGCCCCGGCCTACGAGCCGGGGTCCCGCTTTCTTGCTTTTTGGTCGGAGCTGGGAAACGGAGCGGGACCCCGGATCAAGTCCGGGGCGACGACAAATTGCGGCGTGACGTCTGTCCTACTCCTTTCCAACCCGCTACCACCTTGCGCATGATCCAGCGCTTCAAAGCTTCCGAGCCGCTTCGTCTCCCGGCGCACAACCACTCCGCGCCTTTTTTCGCANTGGACCGTGTAACACCCGGTCCATGTCGCGGTGCTTGCCCTGGGGAAGTCCAACAATGAGCGGTCAGGTCTACATTCGCCCCATCGGCTTCGTCCCCGGTCCGCAGTCCGAGCACGGCAATGCCATCCGGCTGGCAGGCACAATGGTCTATGCCAGCCGCTTCGCGGTGATCCTGCGGCGNGATGGCGANGTGGTCGAGCGCTGGCTTGCGGCGCCGGACACCATGGCCGAAGCGCTCGGCCGCCTGCCCGAAGAGCTTGGCGCCGAGGGCGAGGCGCAATGGGCCAATCTGACGTTCGCGCATCCGCCGTTGCAATTGGGGGCGCGGACCGTGCCGCTCGACCAGCCGCAGGTGATGGGCATCCTCAACGTCACCCCCGACAGCTTCAGCGACGGCGGGCGCTTCCTCGACGATGCCGAGGCCGGCCGTGACCACGCCGCCGCCATGGTCGAAGCGGGGGCGGCGATCATCGATGTGGGCGGCGAAAGCACGCGCCCGGGTGCCAAGCCGCTGTGGGAAGGCGACGAGATCAAACGCGTCGTCCCCGCGATCGAGGCCTGCGCCGGCATGGGCGCGGCGGTCAGCGTGGACACGCGCAAGGCAGCTGTGATGGAGGCCGCGCTGGAAGCGGGCGCGCATCTGGTCAACGACGTCTCGGGCCTCGCGCATGATCCGCGCAGCGCCGAAGTGGTCGCACGCGCCGGNTGNCCGGTGGTGCTGATGCATGCGCCCGGCGCGGCGGGCGAGGACCTGCATGCGGGCGNGGACTATGCCAGCGTGGTGTTCGACGTGTTCGACGCGCTGCGCGCCCGGCGCGATGCCGCGCTCGAAGCGGGGATCGCGGCGCAGCACATCCTGCTCGATCCGGGNATCGGCTTCGGCAAGAGCCTGGCGGAAAACCTCGCGCTGATGAACGCGCTGCCGCTGTTCCATGCGCTGGGCCATCCGCTGCTGCTGGGGGCCAGCCGCAAGCGNATGATCGGCGCGCTGTCGAAGGAAGCGCCGGTCGAGCAGCGGCTGGGCGGCAGCGTGGCGCTGGCGCTCGAGGGGCTGCGCGCGGGCGTGCAAATGGTGCGGGTGCACGATGTCGCCGAGACGGTGCAGGCGCGCAATGTCTGGCGCGGCCTGCGCGATGCCGCGCTGACCGACTTCGCCGACCTGCCCGCCTAGCTGCGAGCCTAGCTTCCGGGCGAAGCGGCGCTGCCCGCCAGCAGCCCGCCGTCGAGCGTGAGTTCGGCGCCGGTCATGTACGCGCTGTCGGCGCTGGCGAGGTAGACGCATNCCGCNGCGACCTCTTCGGCCGTGCCGAAGCGCTTCAGCGGCGTNTCGGCGACCAGCGCGGCCATCTTCGCGTCGCGGTCNGGNCCGTCGCCCAGCATCGGCTCCCAGATGTCGGTGAGGATCGCGGCGGGGTGGACCGAGTTGCAGCGGATCGCCCAGCCTTGCTGCGCGGCGTAGAGCGCGACCGACTTGCTGTGGTTGCGCATCGCCGCCTTGCTCGCGGCATAGGCCGCNGCGCCGGGAATGCCGACGAGGCCCGAGCGCGAGGACATGTTGATGATCGACCCCGTGCCCTTGGCCTTCATCGCGCGCAGGGCATAGCGGCAGCCGAGGAAGCAGCCGTCGGTGTTGACGCCGTGCACGCGGTGCCATTCGGCCAAGCTGGCGTTCTCGGGGTCATGCGGCGCGGGGCCGTCCTCGAACCCGGTGATCCCGGCGTTGTTGACCAGCACGTCGATCGCGGGGAAGGCCGCGGCCAGCGCGTCCCATTCGGCTTCGCTGGCGACGTCGAGGCGGTGGAAGCTGCAACCGAGCCCGGCGGCGGCTTTCCTACCTTCGTCTTCGTCGATATCGGTCAGCACGACGCGCGCGCCTTCGGCAAGGAAGGCGGTGCAGATCGCCCTGCCGATGCCGCGTGCGCCGCCGGTGACCACGCACAGCATGTCGTCGAGNTTGCCCATGGCTACGGGCTAGTCCGCTCAGGCGGCGCTGTCGATGCCGAGTTCGCTGAGCTTGCGGTAGAGCGTCGAGCGGCCGATGCCGAGCCGGCGCGCGACCTCGGTCATCCGCCCGCGGTAATGGCCGATGGCGAGGCGGATGATGTCGGCCTCGATCTCTTCCAGCGGGCGGACGTTGCCGTCGTCGGTATAGAGCAGCAGGCCAAGGCCGCGTGCCCGGCTTTCGCCGCGGTCGACCTCGTCACCCAGCATCTCGGCCAGCTGCGGGAAGCTGTGCGCGGTCAGTGCCTCGCGCTGTTCGAACACGCAGGCACGGAACAGCGCGGCCTGCAGCTGGCGGACATTGCCGGGCCAGTCGTAGCCTTCGAGCAGGCTCAGCGCGCTGTCGGCGATCGAATGGTGCTTGAGCCCGGGCTGTTCGCCGAACTTGGCGAGGAAATAGCGGGTCAGCGCGGGGATGTCGCCCAGCCGCTCGCGCAGGGGCGGCATGCTGATCCGCGTGGCGGACAGCTGGTCGAACAGCGNCTGCGAGAACTGGCCCGCCGCCACGCGGTCCTCGAGCACGTGATCGCTGGTGGCAAAGACGCGCAGGTCGATCTTGAAGCCATGCGCGGCGCCGGTCGGGCGGACGATCCCGGTGGCCAGCACTTCGGCTAGACGGTTCTGCTGCTCTTCGGGAATGCGGTCGACATCGTCGAGGATCAGCGTGCCGCCGTCGCATTGTTCGATCAGTCCGCTCTGGCGGTCGAAAGCGCCCGCGAAAGCGCCCTGCTCGTGGCCGAACAGCAGCGATTCGAGCGATGCTGCCGGCAGGCCGCCGCAGCGCACCACGCGCAGCTCCGCCTTCGCGCGGGTGCTGGCGGCGAGCATCGCGCGGGCGACCATGTCCTTGCCGGTACCGCTTTCGCCTTCGACCAGCACATGGGCATGGCCGCGCGCCGCAGTCGCCGCCTTGGCCAGCGCGGTCCGGAACGGGGCGGCGGTGCCGACCATGCCGTCGAAATCGACCGGGTGGGGCAGCTTCTCGGCCAGCGGCTGCAACTCGGCGTTGGGCCGCGCGCCATAGGTGGCATCGGCCAGCGCAGCGAGCAGGCGGTCGGGATCGACCGGCTTGATGAGATAGTCGGTCGCGCCCGCGCGCATGGCTTCGACTGCCAGCAGCGGCGAGGTGTTGGCCGTGAGCATCAGGAGGGGGACATCGGGGCGCGCCGCGCGCAGTTCGCGGATCAGTTCGCACGCCTGGTCGCCCGGCACCCACTGGTCGAGCAGGATGGCGGTAACTTCGCCGCCGCCCGGCGATGCCAGCATTTCGAGCGCGTCTTCGCCTGTCGCCACGGTCAGCGTACGCCATCCTTCGCGCGCGGCAAGCGCCGACACCAGCCGGCCCTGGGCCGGCTCGTCGTCGATCAGCATCAAGAGGCGCGATCGCTGTGTCGCCATATCTCTCGCCATTCTCCCCAGGGACATGCGGGCCTGAAGCACGTCCGCGTGAAAGCCCATTACCCCGATAGCGTAAAGAGGCGATTAAGCCTGTCCCGCCGGGGACGCGCAAACAGCGGGGCTTGAGCAGCGCGCACCTCCGCGATAGACCCGCCGCGATATCAATTCCACACAGGGAAATCGCATCATGGAATCCGCCAACGACCACAAGGCGCACAACCGGACCTACGGTTCGTTTATCAGCATGCTCAAATGGTCCGTCCCGCTGATTGCTGTCATCACGCTGATCGTCGTCATCCTGATCGCCGAATAACCGGATGGCGCTACGCATCGCGGTGCTGAGAGAGCGTGCGCCGGGCGAGAGCCGGGTCGCGCTGACACCCGAAACGGCGAAGAAGTTCGTCGCTCTCGGGGCTGTGGTCGCAGTCGAGGAAGGCGCCGGTCTGGGCGCCGCCCTCACCGATGGCGCCTTTGCCGAAGCGGGCGCCGAAGTCGGCCCCGCCGCTGCAGTGGTGAAGGATGCGGATATCGTGCTGGGCGTCCAGGCGCCCGANACGGCCGCGCTTGCCGGAGCAAGTCCGGGGGCTTGGGTGGCGGCGACATTCGATCCGTTTCGCGANAGCGCGCGGGTCGCGGCCTATGCCGAGGCGGGCTATGAGGCGCTGAGCATGGAATTCATGCCGCGCATCACCCGCGCGCAGAGCATGGATGTCCTCTCCAGCCAGTCGAATCTCGCCGGCTACAAGGCAGTGCTGACTGCGGCCAATGTGTATGGCCGTGCCTTTCCGATGATGATGACCGCCGCCGGCACCGTGCAGGCGGCCAAGGTGTTCGTGATGGGCGTGGGCGTGGCGGGCCTGCAGGCGATCGCGACAGCCAAGCGGCTNGGNGCGCAGGTCTCCGCCACCGATGTCAGGTCGGCGACGAAAGAGCAGATCCAGTCGCTCGGCGCCAAGCCGATCTTCGTCGAGAATGTCGCGGGCATCGAGGGCGAAGGCTCGGGCGGTTATGCCACCGAGATGAGCGACGAGTACAAGGCCGCGCAGGCAGAGCTGGTCTCCAGCCATATTGCCAAGCAGGATATCGTCATAACCACTGCGCTGATCCCGGGCAGGCCCGCGCCGCGGCTGATCTCGGATGCGCAGGTCGCGAGCATGAAGCCCGGCAGCGTCATTTTCGACCTCGCTGTGGCGCAGGGCGGCAATGTCGAAGGCTCACGTCCCGACGAGGTGGTCGAGAAGCACGGGGTCAAGATCGTCGGCTATTCGAACNCTGCCGGACACTTGGCAGCCGATGCCTCGGCGCTGTTCGCGCGCAATCTCTACAACTTCCTGTCCGCCTTCTGGGACGAGGAGGCCGGCAGGCCCGTGCTCGACGNAGAAATCGGCGATGCCGTACGGCTGACGCAGGGCGGCAAGGTCGTGAACGAGAGACTGACCCCCGCGTAATCCGGGCCCGGGGAGGGGCCGCACATGGACTTCATTTCGATCCTGTCGATCTTCGTGCTGGCGTGTTTCGTCGGCTATTACGTGGTCTGGTCGGTCACGCCCGCGCTGCACACGCCGCTGATGGCGGTCACAAATGCGATCTCCTCGGTGATCATCGTCGGCGCGCTCATCGCCAGCGCCGAGGCGGGCAGCGCGGTTGCCAAATGGCTGGGGCTGGCAGGCGTGGTGCTCGCCAGCGTGAACATTTTCGGCGGCTTTGCCGTGACCGAGCGGATGCTCGCGATGTACAAGAAGAAGGAGAAGAAGTGATGTTCTCCTTCAACCTCGTCATCCCAGCGAAAGCTGGGATCTCTCTCGGCACGTTCCGCGCCAATTGGGCAGCGATCCCAGCTTTCGCTGGGATGACGATGTGGGCAACCCCCGCCCACGCGGCGACCGGCGAAGCGGTGAACCCGTGGGTCGCGCTCGCCTATCTCGTCGCGGGCGTATTCTTCATCCTCGCGCTGCGCGGCCTCTCGTCGCCCTCGACCAGCCGGACGGGCAACCGCTTCGGCATGGCGGGCATGCTCATCGCGGTGGCGACGACGCTGGTGACGCACGATATCGCCAATATCGTCGAGATCGCCATCGCCATCGCGATCGGCGGATTGATCGGCTTCCTCATAGCCCGCCGCATCGCCATGACCGCGATGCCCGAGCTGGTCGCCGCCTTCCACTCGCTCGTCGGCCTTGCCGCCGTGCTGGTGGGCTGGGCGGCCTATCTCAATCCGGGCGCGTTCGGCCTGCTGACCACAGATGGCGGGATCGGCGCGGTCTCCAAGGTCGAGATGGGCCTCGGCATCGCCATCGGCGCGATTACCTTTTCCGGCTCGGTCATCGCCTTTGCCAAGCTGTCGGGCCGGATGAGCGGTTCGCCGATCCTGCTGCCTGCGCGCCATGTCATCAATCTGGGCACTCTGGCGGCGATCGTCGTGCTCACCGCGCTGTTCGCCATGGCGACCGGCCCGGCGGAAACGCTGCCGCTGATCGTTGCGCTGACCGTGCTCGCCTTCCTGATCGGCTTCCTGCTGATCATCCCCATCGGCGGGGCGGACATGCCGGTCGTGGTGTCGATGCTGAACAGCTATTCGGGCTGGGCCGCGGCGGCGATGGGCTTCACGCTGGGCAACAGCGCGATGATCATCACCGGCGCGTTGGTGGGCTCTTCGGGCGCGATCCTCAGTTACATCATGTGCCGCGCGATGAATCGCAGCTTCCTCAGCGTGATCGCGGGCGGCTTCGGCGCGGAGGACGGCGGGGCGGCAGGCGGCGAACCGCGCGAACAGCGCCCCTACAAGCAGGGCAGCGCGGCGGATGCGGCCTTCATGCTCGAACAGGCGGAGAAGGTCATCATCATCCCCGGCTACGGCATGGCGGTGGCGCAGGCGCAGCACGCGCTGCGCGAGATGACCGATATCCTCGAGGAAAAGGGTGTCGAGGTGAAGTTCGCGATCCACCCGGTTGCGGGCCGCATGCCCGGTCACATGAACGTGCTGCTCGCCGAAGCATCGGTCGATTACGACAAGGTCTTCGAACTGGAGGACATCAACAGCGAGTTCGCGCAGGCCGATGTCGCCTTCATCATCGGTGCCAACGACGTGGTCAATCCGGCGGCGAAAACCGACAAGTCCACGCCCGATCTACGGCATGCCCGTGTTCGACGTGGACAAGGCCCGGCAGGTCTTCTTCATCAAGCGCAGCATGGGCGGCGTCGGTTATGCCGGGGTCGATAACGACGTCTTCTACATGGATCAGACGATGATGCTGCTGTCCGATGCGAAGAAGATGGTCGAGGAAATCGTGAAGGCGCTCGACTGAGGTGAAACGCATCCTGATCGTTCTCGCGCTGCTGGCCGTCGGCGGGGTCGCCCTGTGGGCGACCATCGGCGGCGGATTGCAGGATACCGCGGAGGGCCGGCTGGAGGATGAATTCGTCGCACGCGGCCTGCCGCAGCCGATGGCCGGGTGCATGGCCGAGCGCATGGCGCAGCGGCTGTCGGTGCTCCAGCTGCGCAAGCTGGAAAACCTGCGGGCGCAGGAAGGCGAACGCGCCATACCGCTGAGCATTGCCGAATTCCTCGAACGCGTCCGGCGCGTGGACGATGGCGAAGTGCTCGAGGTTGCCGCGAGTTCAGCCGCGGTCTGCGCCTTCGCGCGGGGCTGAACCGCACCCGCTTGCAATCGCCGTCCCTTGCGGCACAATGGGTTGCAAGGGAGAGACTCATGACCATCAGACTGTCGATCGCCGCCGCGCTGCTTGCAGGCGCGGCGCCGGCCATTGCCGCCACGCATTCTATCGTGCCGGGGGACGGCGCGCAGGAAGCCCTGCAGGAAGCGCTGATCCTTGCCGAACCGGGTGACGAGATCGTGCTCGCTGCGGGCCGCTATACGCTGACCGANGGTCTCAGCCTCGATGTCGACGATGTGACCGTACGCGGCGCAGGAATGGACGGCACCGTGCTCGACTTCACCGCCCAGCAGGGCGCGGGCGAAGGGCTGCTGGTGACCAGCGACGGCGTGACGCTGCGCGATTTCGCGCTCGAGAACCCGAAGGGCGACGGGGTGAAATCCAAGGGCGCGGACAATATCGTCTATCACCGCATCCGCGTGACCTGGACGCGCGGTCCGCATCCCGAAAACGGCGCCTATGGCGTCTATCCGGTTGAAAGCGACGGCGTGCTGGTCGATGGCGTCAAGGTCACCGGCGCATCGGATGCGGGCATCTATGTCGGCCAGTCGCACAACATCACCGTGCGCAATTCGATTGCCGAGGCCAATGTCGCCGGGATCGAGATCGAGAACAGCCGCAACGCGCTGGTCGAACACAATGTCGCCACGCGCAACACCGGCGGGATCCTGGTGTTCGACCTGCCCAATCTGCCGGTGATGGGCGGCGGCAATGTAATCGTCGCCAACAATCTGGTGATCGCCAACGACACGCCCAATTTCGCGCCGCCGGGCAATATCGTCGCGGGCGTGCGGCGCGGCACCGGGATCATGGTGATGGCCAACGACAAGGTGCTGATCGAAGATAACATCCTGTCGCGCAATCCGACCGCGCCGATCATGGTCATCGCCTACACGCAGGAGTTCGAGGACGAGCGGTACAATCCGCTGCCGCGCGACGTGGTGGTGGGCGAAAACCGTTATGACGGCGGCGGCTACGATCCGCAGCTNGANGGTGCGGACATGCTGCTGGCGGCCTTCGGCGGCGAACTGCCGCCGGTGCTGTGGGATGGCCTCGGTTCGCTTTCGGCGGTCGAAGGGACCGCGGGCTGGAACCTCAACCTGACCGAAGCGGGCAAGGGCCTCGGCGCGGCGCAGCCCGGTCCGCTGGCCGTGGGCACGCCCGGCCAGCCATTCGACCGGAGCGGCATCGGTGCGCCCGCAGCGCTCGAACAAAGGCTTGGCGGATGAAATCCTTCGGATGGCTTGCCTGTGCGGTCGCAGCGCTCTCGGGCGCGATGATCGCGCGGGCGGCCCCGCCGCAGCAGGCAGCCGTCAACGATGCCGCGATCATGGGCGATGGCATGCCGCGGCTGCTGTCGGACTACGGGTTCTTCGACGACGCAGGCGCGCAGTTGCCCGTGGCCGGGGTCCATCCATATCGCCTGAACACGCCGCTCTATTCCGATGGCGCTGAGAAACTGCGGTTTGTCTACCGCGCAGCGGGCACGCAGTTCGGCGCGCAGGGTGAAGGCCTGCTCGACCTGCCGGTGGGTACGGCGCTGATCAAGACCTTTGCCTTCGGCGAGGGCAGCGAACGGCGGCTGATCGAAACACGCGTGCTGCTGCACCGCGCCGACGGCTGGCTGGCGCTGCCCTATCTGTGGAACGAGGCGCAGACCGATGCGCAGCTGGCGGTGGTCGGCGCGCGGATCGCCCTGACCACCCCGGCGGGGCAGGCGATCAGTTACCGCGTCCCCAACAAGAACCAGTGCAAGGAATGTCACGGGCTGAGCGGTGAAGTGGTGCCCATCGGTCCCAAAGCGCGCAATCTGTCGCACGCCTGGTTGAGCCGGATGGTCGCGGACGGGCATCTCGATACCATGCCGCAGGATGCCGACCAGTTGCCGCTGTGGGAGGCGCGTGAAAGCGCGCCGCTGACCGCCGCAGCGCGCGCCTATCTCGACGTGAACTGCGCGCATTGCCACCAGCCCGGCGCGACCGCCTCGAACAGCGGGCTCGACCTGAGGTGGGAGCAGCAGGCGCCCGAGGCGCTGGGGATCGGCAAGCGACCCGTGGCGGCCGGGCGCGGGGCGGGTGGCCATCTGTTCGATATCGTGCCCGGATCGCCCGACGCGTCGATCCTNACCTATCGCATGGCCAGCCCCGAACCCGGCGTGGCGATGCCCGAACTGGGCAAGGCGACGGTCGATGAAGAAGGGCTCACCATCGTGCGCCGCTGGATCGAGGAGATGGCACCGTGAAATGGTTCTGGCGCATTCTGGGCGCTCTGGCGCTCGTCCTTCTGGCCGCGTTCTTCATCCTGCGGGTGCCCGACACCGACCCGGCCGAAATGCAGGCGAAATACGGGGCCGCCCCGTCGCGCATGCTCGCGGTCGGGGATGGCCGGCAGGTCCATGTCCGCGACGAAGGCCCGCGCGATGCACCCGCTATCGTACTGCTGCACGGATCCAACGCCGATCTGCANACGTGGCAGGCATGGACCGATGCGCTGAGCGCGGATTACCGCGTGGTCCGGTTCGACCAGCGCGGTCACGGGCTGACCGGCCCCGCTGCCGATGCCGACTACAGCATCGAAGCCTTTGCCGGCGATATCGATGCGGTCGTCGATGCGCTGGGGGTCGAGCGGTTCGTGCTTGCGGGCAATTCGATGGGCGGTGCGATCGCCATGCAATATGCCATCGCCAGTCCGGAGCGGCTCGACGGGCTCGTCCTCGTCGATGCCAGCGGGGTCCCGATCGAGCGCGATGCCGATGGCAATATCGCCTTCAAGCTGGCTGCAATGCCCGGCGTGGGCAGCGTGATGAGCCAGGTCCTGCCGCGCTCGCTGGTCGAACGCAGCCTGTCGCAAAGCGTCTCCAACCAGAAGATCGTCACCGGTGAAGCGGTCGACCGCTATTGGGAACTGGCGCGCTACCCCGGCAACCGCGATGCCACGCGCGCGCGTTTCTCGACCCCGCGCAGCGCCTTCTCGGCCGAGCAGGTTGCCCAAACCGATGTGCCGACGCTGGTCATGTGGGGCGAAGAGGACAAGCTGATCCCCTACGAAGCGGCGGGCTGGTACATGGATCACCTGCCCGATGCGACGCTGGCCGCCTATCCCGGGATCGGCCACCTGCCGATGGAAGAAGCCCCCGAGCGCAGCGCTGCCGATCTGCAACAATGGCTTGCCCGGACGCTGTCTTCGCGAGATACGCCGCAAGACGGAACCGGCGTATGACCCGCCCGTTGTAAGCCCTCGATACGCGGGCCAACCGCGGTCGCTGGTTATCAGGGTGAAAAAGGGACAGACGCTTGCGCAAGCTCGGCATTATCGGGGGTATGAGCTGGATCTCGACCCGCGCCTATTACGAACGCATCAACAAGTTCGTGCAGAAGCGGTCGGCGCCGATGGCCAGTCCGCCGCTGCTCATCGAAAGCCTTGATTACGCACCCATTGCGGCGGCAAAAAATGCCGACGACTGGGATGCGATCGCGGCGACGCTGATCGAATCCGGACGCCGGCTGGAAAGCGCCGGGGCCGAAGCGCTCGTCGTCGCGGCCAATGCCATGCACAAGGTGTACGACCGGCTGACCGAAGGCGTGTCGATCCCGGTGCTGCATATCGCCGATGCGGTGGGGCAGGCGATGGAAGACGCCGACTGCAAGAGCGCGGCGCTGCTCGGCACGCGCTTCGTGATGACCGAAAGCTTCTATCGCCAGCGGCTCGTCGGGCACGGGGTCGACCTGCTGCCCCCGGATCCGGGCGATGTCGAACTGGTCGACGGGATCATCTACAAGGAATTGATGCTGGGCCGCGTCACCCGCGATGCCGAACGCGCGCTCAAGACGGTCATCACCATGAAGGAAAAGCAGGGGGCCCAGGCGATCGTGCTGGCCTGTACAGAGCTGGAACTGGTGGTCGATACCGATGCCAATGTCCTGCCGGTGTACGATTCCACCGATATCCACTGCCGCGCCGCGGCCGACTGGATCCTCGGCTGACAGCGCCCGCGCGGGNCCCCGGCTCCGCGCGCGCACATTCTGCCGAAAACCCCGCGGGTTCGCATTTCGTTCACGTTGTCGCCCCGCGGGCGAACACCTAAGCCTCTGCGCGCATGCACAGAGCTCCCTACGCTTCCGATCCCGCCGCCAGCCGCGGCCGTGAATTCCCCGAGGAACGCGAAGGGACGCGCGGGCCGCGCAGCGAATTCCAGCGCGACCGCGACCGGATCGTTCATTCGATCGCCTTCCGCCGCCTGCGCTCGAAGACGCAGGTGTTCATCGCGCCCGATGGCGACCACTACCGCACCCGGCTNACCCACAGCATCGAGGTCGCGCAGATCGGCCGCGTGCTGGCGCGCGAGCTGGGCCTGGACGAAGACCTCACCGAGGCGATCTGCCTGGGGCACGACATCGGGCACCCGCCCTTCGGCCATGCCGGAGAGACCGCGCTCGAGGAAGCGATGGTCGGCGCGGGCGGTTACGATCACAATGCCCATGGCCTGCGCACGCTGGCGCGGCTGGAAAGCCCCTATTGCGACCACGACGGGCTCAATCTGACCTGGGAAACGCTCGAGGGTCTGGCCAAGCACAATGGGCCCGTGTCCGCGCCGGGCTGGGCCCTGGAAGAAATCGACCGGGCTTTCCCGCTCGAGCTGTCGACCTGGCCCTCGCTCGAGGCGCAGGTCGCTGCGATTGCCGACGATATCGCCTATGACAATCACGATATCGACGATGGCCTGCGCGCGGGCTTCCTCGATCTCGACGACCTGCTCGCGCTCGACTGGCTGGCCGACCAGTGGCGCGCGGTCGAGAAACGCTTTCCCCACGCCCCGCGCGACCGGCAACTGCGCGAACTGGTGCGCACGCAGATCGGGCTGATGGTCACCGACCTGCTGACGCATACGCGCGAGCAGGTGAAGGGCGTCGGCAGCGCCGCCGAAGTCCGCGCGGCAGGGCGCCAGCTGGCGGCTTTCTCGCCCGCGATGCGCGAGCATGAACGCGTGCTCAAGCGCTTCATGTACGACCGGCTGTATTACCACGAGGAACAGATGGAAACGGCCNGGCGCGCGCATGACGTCATCTCGCGCCTGTTCGCCGCCTACCACCGGGATCCGGCCACCATGCCCGAGGAATGGCGTGTGAGCCTGCCCGAAAGCGAACCGCAGCGCAGCCGCCATATCGCCGATTTCATCGCCGGGATGACCGATCGCTTCGCCATCACCCAATGCGCCCGCATCTATGGCAGCATGCCCGAAGGGCTCAGCAATGTCTGACGCGGTGCGGATCGGCCTCATCGGGGCCACCGGCCTGATCGGGGCGGGGGTGATGGCGCAATGCGTGGGGCGCGAGGATGTGCGCCTGACCGGGATTGCCCGGCGCGAGGCGCAATTGCCGCGCGGTATCCGGATGGAACTGTTCGTCGCCGATCCCGCCAATTGGGGCGACGTGATCGAAGCGGTCAGGCCGACCGCGATCATTTGCGCGCTGGGCACGACGTGGAANAAGGCCGGTGCNGACGAGGCCGCGTTTCGCGCGGTCGATCGCGATCTGGTGCTGGACACCGCGCGGACCGCGCAGCGCCTCGGGGTCGAACGTTTCGTCCATGTCAGTTCGGTCGGCGCCGATCCGCACGCCCGGGCCTTCTACCTCCGCGTGAAGGGCGAGACCGAGCGCGAACTGGCGAAGGTCGGTTTCGCGCGGCTCGATATCCTGCGCCCCGGCCTGCTGCGCGGCACGCGTGCCGAGGAAGACCGGCGGCCNGCCGANCGGNTGGGGATCGCTGCNGCGCCCTTGGCAAATCTGCTATTGCACGGCAGGCTGCGGCAGTATCGCGGGATCAAGGCNGAGATCGTCGCGCAGGCTGCGCTGGCGCTGGCCAAACGCGCGGCGCGCGGCCGGTTCGTGCATGACAATGACGCGATCNGGGCTGCCGCCCGGACGCTGCCGCAANTGGGACGTGAGGCGCTGTGATGACNTGGGAAACGGTATTCGGTACGGCAAACCTGCTCGCNNTNGTGATGTGGGCGGGNCTTATCCTCTTGCCGCGCTGGCCCGCATTGCTCGCAGCGGTGCTCTATGCCGGCGTGGGTCTGCTGTGCCTGGCCTATAGCGCCGGACTGATCGGTATCCTGACCGGCGCACTCGCTGCGGGCGGCGGCGATGCGCCCGCCGATTTCACCAGCATCGAAGGCGTCCGCGGCATCTTCGCCAGCGATGGCGGGGCGACGATCGGATGGATCCACTATCTCGCTTTCGACATGTTCGCCGGATTGTGGATCGCGCGCGATGCGGATGCGAAAGGCTTTTCGCGCTGGATCCANGCGCCGATCCTGTTCGCCACCTTCATGGCGGGGCCGCTGGGACTGTTGCTGTGGCTGGCCATCCGCGAGCGGCGGGCGCGGGCCGGCGGGCGCTGGCAATAGGNCGCGGCGAATCGGGTTGCGCAACGCAACCCATCTGCCATGNTGATCCCAACTGCTGAAAACAGCGGAGAGGATCTATGGCAGAACACGAAAAGCTCACCTTCGATGAGCTCATCAGGCACTGGGCGAAGGAAAAACCCGATCAGGTCGCGCTCGAGCAGGAAGGCAGCGCGCTGACCTTNGCCGAGCTCGAGGATCGTTCGCGCAAGATCGTGGCTATGCTCCGCGCGCGCGGACTGGAAAAAGGCGACCGGATCGCCTGGCTGGGCAAGAACGCGCGCCACTATTTCGAACTGTTCTATTCGGCCGCGCGGCTGGGGATCGTCATGGTGCCGATCGGCTGGCGCCTCGCCGCTCCCGAAATCGCCTANATCCTCGGCGACACCGGCGCGAAGCTGCTGTTCATCGACGAGGGGTTCGGCGAACTGGCGGACAAGGCNTGCGGCCAGATGGATGCCGCGCCGCCGATCGTCGACACGCCGACCGCCAGGGCCGAGATCGCCGCTGCCCAGCCGGGCGATTTCGCCGCTGCCGGCGCCGACGATGCCGTGCTGCAGCTCTACACCTCGGGCACGACGGGCAATCCCAAGGGCGCGGTGCTGACCAACGCCAATCTGTTCTCGCTGCGCCTGCCCGCCGAGGAAGCGGCGCAGCCGTGGTCGAGCTGGGACGAGGACGAGGCGATCCTCATCTGCATGCCCTGCGCGCATATCGGCGGGACCGGGCTGGGGATCATGGCGATCGCTGCCGGCATCCGCGCCATCGTGCAGGCCGAGTTTACTCCCGACGGGGTGCTCGATGCGTTCGAACAGGGCATCACGCGGCTGTTCATCGTGCCCGCCGCGCTGCAAATGGTGGTGCAGCATCCGCGAGCGAAAGACACCGACATGTCGGCGGTCAAATACGTCATGTATGGCGCCGCNCCGATCCCGCTCGACCTGCTGCGCGAGGCGGTCCAGACCATTCCCGGCGCAGGCTTCCTGCAATGCTACGGCATGACCGAGACGACCGGCACCATTGCCATGCTCCCGCCCGAGGATCACGCGCTCGACGGCAACCAGCGCATGCGCAGTGCGGGCAAGGCGGTGCCNGGGGCCGAGCTCAAGGTGATCGGCGAAGACGGCGGCGAACTGCCCTGCGGCGAAGTGGGCGAATTGATCTGCAAGAGCCCGTCGAACATGATCGGGTACTGGAACCTGCCCGATGCCACGCGCGGCGCGCTGAAGGACGGCTGGATGCACACCGGCGATGCCGCCTATATGGACGAGGACGGCTACGTCTATATCCAGGACCGGATCAAGGACATGATCATCTCGGGCGGCGAGAACGTCTANCCCGCGCAGGTCGAAAGCGCGATCTACGGTCATCCGGCCGTGAGCGAGGTGGCGGTGATCGGCGTGCCCGACGANACCTGGGGCGAAGCGGTCAAGGCCTGCGTGGTGCCCAAGCCGGGGACCACGGTCGANCCCGATGACATCATCGCCTTCACGCGCGAGCGGCTGGCCGGGTTCAAGGTCCCCAAGACGGTCGAGGTGATCGATGCGATGCCGCGCAACCCCAGCGGCAAGATCCTGCGCCGCGAATTGCGTGCGCCGTTCTGGGAAGGGCGCGACAGGCAGGTCAATTGAAACGCCACGCGCCCGCTACCGCGCGCAATTCGCAGCCGCTGGCCGAAGTGCTGGCGCGCGAGCTGCCCGCCAGCGGGACCGTGCTCGAGATCGCCAGCGGCAGCGGCGAGCACGCGGTGTTCATGGCACGCCGCTTTCCCGCGCTCGACTGGCAGCCGAGCGATCGCGATGCCGAGGCGCTGGCCTCGGTCGATGCCTGGGCGGCGGAAGCGCGGCTGGCCAACCTGCGCCCGGCGATCGCGCTCGACGCTGCAGCGCCCGATTGGCCGAACGTGAGTGCTGATGCGCTGCTGTGCGTGAACATGGTGCATATCAGCCCGTGGGACGCGGCGGTGGGGCTGTTTGCGGGGGCGGGGCGGGTGCTGGGATCCGGCGCGCCGCTCGTGCTCTACGGCCCCTTCATCGAACCCGAACAGGAGACCGCGCCGTCGAACCTGGCCTTCGACCAGTCGCTCAAACAGCGCCATCCCGAATGGGGCCTGCGCAATACCGCCGATCTCGACGCATTGGCCGCAGACCACGGCCTACGTCGAACTGCGCGCCACGCGATGCCTGCCAACAATCTGGTGCTGGTCTACCGGCGAGGCTGAGCGCGAATGTCGGCTAACGACGACATTGCGGACATTCCGCCGATCAGGCAATTATACCTCATGAGCTTTGGACGAGAAGAAGATCGCAAGACACTCAGATGGGCATTAGGGATTTGGCTCGCTTGCCTTGTCCACGCCATCATAATGATCGCCCTGCCTCAATTCGACTACACCACCGCAATGATGGTTTGGCGGATCATAAACTTCCTCATCCTCTGTGCCTGTCTTTTCTTCTGGAAGCGCAGCGAAGGTCGAAACGTGGCTCGTCCGTTCGTTATTACACTGGGCATTTTTGGTGTTGTGGTGGGAATCCTATCACTAGTTCCAATAGGGGTGACCGAGGGGGGTTGAATCTTACGTCAGCTTTCCGCCCAAAGCAGAACTCATGCCATGCGAGCTCGGCTCAGGTCGCACCGTCGGCCGTATTGGCACTGGATTGCAGGTCGCTGCCGGGACAGCTGCGCATTGCCCGCGCAAATCGACCACCGCCCACCACTCGCGAACCGTCTGATTCGGGCTGATCGCAGGCGGCCCGATTGTCTCCTGCTCCGGATGAGCATCCTTGCACCGCCGCGTTCCGCAGATAGAGTGTCGCAGGAGGGAGACGCCTCATGACCACCCTATCCATTCGTGAAGTCGTCAGCCGCCACTGGTTCTATCTGCTGCTGCCCGTGTGGCTTGCCGCCTCTTGGTCCTTGCGCGGGGCGCCTATGTGGAACCAGCAACCGCGGCTGGGCGAAGCGATCGTCCTGTTCGACTGGTGCATCTTCATGCCGGTGCTGTTCGCGATCTGTTATCGCGACATGCCGCGCCGCGCCGCGCGCTCGCGCTGCGCATGCTTGCGCTGTTTTGCGGCGGTATCTGGCTGGCGGGCCAGATCGTCCCTCCCGATGCGCACAGCTTGCTGGGGTTCGGCGCGGGTCTGCGCTGGGTCGGGCTCATCGTACTGCTATTGTTCGAAGCTGCCGCGATCATGGCCATGTTGCGGGTCGTCTTTGGCGCAGCGCCGAGCGCTGCCGCCCTCGAACGGCAAGGCATCCCGCCGGTGATCGCCCGGCTGATGGTGCTCGAGGCCCGCTTCTGGCGCTGGGTGTGGAAACGCCTGACGGGGAAATAGCCCGCATACGAAAACGCCCGCCGGAAAGGGCGGGCGTCTCGCTGTCAAATTGTGACTCGGCTCAGGTCGCGTCGTCGACCGTGTTGGCGGCGGATTGCAGGTCGTCGCCCGCACCGCGCACGGTGTTGCAGGCAGCGGCGGTCAGCGTCATCGTGGTGATGCCGAGGGCGAGCAGGATTTTCTTGATCATCATCGTTTCCTTCCCAAAGGGCTCCCATCGCGGGGTGCGAAAGATTCAACGGATCATGCTTCCTTCGGTTCCATCAATGCCCTGCGCGCCAGGCCGAGCCGGTGTTCACGCCAGGCGATCAGCAGTCCGGCCCCCACCACCAGCGGTGCGCCGAACCAGAAGGACGCGGGCGGGAGACTGGTGAAGACCAGCCAGCCGAACAGCGTCGCCCAGATCAGCCCCGAATAATCCATCACGATGACATTCGCGACCGCCCCGTAGCGCAGCGCCGCGGTCAGCAGCACCTGCCCCAGCAGTCCGATGACCCCGCAGGCCAGCAGCAGCAGCCACTCCTCGGGCGCATGCGCCTTGCCGACGAAGGGCATTGCCAGCGCGAGGACCGGGACCGAGAAGAGCGAGAAATAGAACACGATGGTGAAGGGATGCTCGGTTCGCCCCAGATCGCGCAACTGGACCGAGATCAGCGCGATCATCAGCGCGGCCCCGAGCGCGATCGCCGCGCCCAGCAGCGGCAGTTCGCCGCCCCAGGGCTGCGCGATCAGCACGACGCCGGCAAAGCCCATCGCCACCGCGCTCCAGCGCCAGACCCCGGTCGGTTCGCGCAGCACCAGCGCCGACAGCACGACGGCAAAGATCGCCGAACTGTAGTTGAGCGTGGTGGCAACCGCGAGCGGCAGCAGCGTCGCTGCGCCGAAGTTCATCGTCATGCCGACCATGCCGAAACCCGAACGGCGCAGGTGCGATCCCATCCGCGCGGTCTTGAGCGTGCTGAGTTGCCGTCGCAGCGCGAACCATCCCAGCAGGATCGGAATGGTCGGCAATTGCCGCCAGAACATGATCTCCGCGAGGTGGATGCCGCGTTCGCTGGCGAGCTTTACGCAAGCGAGCAGTCCGGCCAGCACCAGCGCCGCCGCCAGGCGCAGTCCCAGCGCGAGCAGCGGGCGGTGATGGGGATGATCGCTTTCGGGCTGCATCGCCTGTGGCGGGTAGAGCAGCCATGGCTCAGTGCAAGCGGGAGATTGAAGCCGCCGCCCGGCCGGCCCATATGCCCGCACTGTGAAAGAACCCGAATTCCTGCTGTTCGCAAGCGATGCCGAACTGGCCGCCTACTGGGGCGCGGCCTGCATAGCCGCAGCACTTGCTTGCCTGCTGATGGAACGGCGGCGGATGAAGCGGGCCGAACTCAATCGCGTCGGCTGGATGCCGTGGACCGGGCTGTTCCTCGCCCTGGCGGTCATCGGTGGCGGATTACTGGCGGCCGCGGTGCCGGCGATCCTGCAGGGCTAGCTGCAGGCGTCATCTTCGCGGCCGAAGGCGCTCGGCGATTCCCGAAGTTCCCTAGAGGCACGCCTCGAGATAGGCCTGGTCGAAGCCGAACTGGCGCGCTTTTTCGAGCGTATAGGGGCGCAGGCCCGACGAGCGGTATTCGCCCATGATCTTGCCGTCTTCGCCCTCGTCCAGATATTCGAACTTGAACAGTTCCTGCGTCACGATCACGTCGCCTTCCATCCCGATCACTTCGGTGATGTTGGTGGTGCGGCGCGAACCGTCGCGCAGGCGCTTGACCTGGACGATGATATCGACGCTTTCGGCGATCTGGCGGCTGATGGCTTCCTTGGGAATCTTGATGTCGCCCATCAGGATCATGTTTTCCATACGGCCAAGGCATTCGCGCGGGCTGTTGGCGTGCAGCGTACACATCGAACCGTCGTGGCCCGTGTTCATCGCGGCGAGCAGGTCGAAACATTCCGCGCCGCGAATTTCGCCCAGGATGATGCGGTCGGGCCGCATACGCAGCGCGTTCTTGACAAGATCGCCGATGGTGATCGCGCCCTGGCCCTCAAGGTTGGGGGGGCGCGTTTCGAGCGGCAGCCAGTGCGGCTGTTGCAGGCGGAGTTCGGCGGCGTCTTCGATAGTCAGCACGCGCTCGCCCGGGTCGATCATCTTCGACAGCGCGTTGAGCATGGTCGTCTTACCCGAACCGGTACCGCCCGAGATGACGATGTTCATCCGGCATGCGCCCGCGATCTTCAGCGCGGTACACATCTTTTCCGACATCGAACCGAATTCCTTGAGCATGTCGAGGGTGATCGGTTTCTCGGAGAACTTACGAATGGAGATCGCAGTGCCGCGCAGCGACAGCGGCGGAACGATCACGTTCACACGCGAACCGTCTTTGAGGCGGGCGTCGGCAAGCGGCGTGGTCTGGTCGACGCGGCGGCCGACCTGGTTGACGATGCGCTGCGCGATCTGGAACAGATGCGTCTCGTCGCGGAACTTGATTGGCGCGATGACGAGCTTGCCGTTCTTCTCGATATAGGTCTGGTCGGGGCCGTTGACCATAATGTCCGAGACATCGGGATCGTTGAGCAATTCCTCCAGCGGGCCGAAACCGAGCAATTCGTCGACCAGCACCTTCTCGAGCGCGAACTGCTCGCGCCGGTTCAGCGTGACCTTCAATTCGGCCAGCACTTCCATGATGATNGGGCGGAATTCCTCCGACAGTTCATCCTTNGTCAGCGTGGCGGCNGCTTCGGGATCNACGCGTTCGAGCAGACGCGGNAGCACCTGCTCCTTGATCTTGTGGACGCTGGCTTCGAAACCGCCGACTTCGCTCTGGCCCGAATGGGTCGTGTTCATCCGCTCCGCGAGGCGCGACATCGCATCGCCGTTCGCGGAGGCGGGTGCCGCGGCTTCGGGCGCGTCGGTCGGNAGCGGCGGAAACTGTTCGCCGCCATCGTCGGGTTCGGGCGATTTCGGGGACGGCGTCGGAGTGCCGCCGCGCATGGGCTTGGCGACTCCGAATTGCGGACGTGCACCGGCATTGATCCCTGCCGGCCCGTTTTTCCGTCCGAATGCGCTCATTGCCGAAAACCCCCGAGGAAATACTTGATTGGTTGGGTGAACCTTGTCCGGATATGACAAAGCTCGTCTCTCGAAACAGGGTAAATAGGCTGGAAACCTTGATTAAACGCTAATGCCTGGCTGCGCATGCGCGCCATGCCCAAAGCGCTGCGAAAACGCGCGTTTCGCCCGGATGCGCGTGGCCGAACGCGGAAAGATTGATTGCTGGACGAGAACCGCTAAGTCTCGCCGCAAGCAAGTGCGGAGAATTGAGTTAATGTGCGGAATTATCGGTATCGTCAGTTCGGAGCCGGTCGCCGACCGGCTGGTCGACGGCCTGCGCCGCATGGAATACCGCGGCTATGACAGCGCCGGCGTGTGTACGCTCGACGATGGCAAGCTGATCCGCCGCCGCGCGGAAGGCAAGCTGAACAACCTCGTCGCCGAACTCGCTGCCAATCCCGCCCCCGGCGACATGGGGATCGCGCATACGCGCTGGGCCACGCATGGCGCTCCGACCGCGCAGAACGCACACCCGCATGCGACCGATCGCGTCGCGCTGGTGCACAACGGGATCATCGAGAACTTCAAGGAACTGCGCGCCGAATTGCAGGCAGACGGCCGGACGCTGGAAAGCGACACCGACAGCGAGGTTGTGGTCCATCTCGTCTCGCGCGAAATCGAGAACGGCAGCAGCCCGCGCGAGGCCGTGGCGCAGGTCCTGCCGCGCCTGCGCGGCGCCTTCGCGCTGGCGATTGCCTTTCGCGACCATCCCGGCATGCTGATCGGCGCNCGCCGCGGGTCACCGCTGGTGGTCGGCTATGGCNACGGCGAAACCTATATCGGTTCNGACGCGCTGGCGCTGGCGCCGCTAACGCAGCAGATCAGCTATCTCGAGGAAGGCGACTGGGTGGTCGTCACCCGCGAAGCCGCTGAAATCCACGATGCCGAAAACCAGCCGGTCGAACGCGAGATCCAGACCTCGGGCGCCTCGGCNGCAGCNGTCGAGAAGGGCAATTACCGCCACTTCATGCAGAAGGAGATCTTCGAGCAGCCGACCGTGGTCGCGCAGACGCTCGGATCCTACCTGCGCCAGTCGGACAATTCGGTCGCGCTGCCACAGTTCGATTTCGACCTGTCGCAGATCAAGCGCGTCACCATCGTGGCCTGCGGCACGTCCTTCTATGCCGGAATGGTCGCCAAATACTGGTTCGAGCAATTCGCGCGTGTCCCTGTGGACATCGATGTCGCCTCCGAATTCCGCTATCGCGAACCGGTCCTCGAAGAAGGCGGTCTGGCGCTGTTCATCTCGCAAAGCGGCGAAACCGCCGACACGCTGGCGGCGCTGCGGCACTGCAAGGAGAACGGCCAGACCATCGCGGTGATCGTCAACGTACCCACCAGTTCGATGGCGCGCGAGGCGGACCTGCTGCTGCCGACGCACGCCGGGCCCGAAATCGGCGTTGCCTCGACCAAGGCCTTCAGCTGCCAGCTGGCCGTGCTTGCCGCCCTGGCGGCGCATATGGCGGTCACCAAGGGGCTGATGAGCCGCGAGGAAGAGCAGGAGGTGGTCGGCCACCTGCTCGAAGCCCCGGCCGCGCTCAACGCCGCGCTCGATCACGATGATGATATCGCCAGCATGGCGCATCTGATCGCGCCAGCCCGCGACGTGCTCTATCTGGGGCGCGGACCCGACTATGCACTTGCTTTGGAAGGTGCGCTGAAGCTCAAGGAAATCAGCTATATCCATGCCGAAGGCTATGCCAGTGGCGAGATGAAGCACGGGCCGATCGCGCTGATCGACGACAAGGTGCCGGTAATCGTTCTGGCACCGTCCGGGCCCCTGTTCGAAAAGACTGTTTCGAACATGGAAGAAGTGCGCGCGCGCGGCGGGCAGGTGGTGCTGATTTCCGACGCCGATGGGCTCGAGCAGGCGGGCGAGGGATGCCTCGCCACGATCGAGATGCCCAAGGTCCATCCGCTGATCGCGCCGCTGGTCTATACGATCCCGGTGCAATTGCTTGCCTATCACGTCGCCTGCGTCAAAGGTACGGATGTCGATCAGCCGCGCAATCTGGCGAAGTCGGTAACCGTCGAATAGGCCCCGCAATTCGCTGTCTGCGCCGATTTCGCTGGTGGCCTTTACCGGGAGCTAAGACTTTCCCGTTAACCGTGCTGCGGTGACCGACCAGGCAACAACACAGAAAGCAAAAGCGGCGTCGCTGTCGATCAGGCAAGCCATCGGGTTCGAAACGCCCGAGGGCACCAACTGGTCGCTGGTTCACGGCCAGCAATATGCCGTCCTCAAGGACCGCGTTGGCGCGCGGGTGCTTCTGCACCTGGTCAGCTTCGCGCTCGTCGTGTTCACCGTTTATCAGACCGTCCCGGTTGCCGCGCTGGCAGCCTGGGGTCTGGGCCTGATCTCGGCGGTGCTCTATTCGGCGCGGGCCGATATTCGGCTGGGCGATGCCGACAGCCGTTCGATCTCGGTCACCGAAATGGAATCGCATGCGNTNACNACTGCCGCNAAGGGCGCGATGTGGTCGGTCGGTCTCATCCTGTGCGCGGTCTATGGCCAGCTCGGCGATACCCTGCTGGCCTGGACGATCGCGGCAATGCTGGTTCTGGCCAGCAGCGCCAGCCGCTATGGCGCGCCGCTCAGTTCGATAACCTTCGCGCTTGCGGCAGGTGTCGGCGGCCTCATCGCCAGCCTGATCGATTTCCACCCGATCCTTGCGACCGTGGTTGTCCTGTCCACGCTGCTCGCCGTGTTCGGCGTGATCGAAAGCGCGCGCGTATCGGTAGCGGTGCGGCTGGCAGAAGCGGCGATGCAGGAAAAGAGCGAAGTGGTCTCGATGCTGCTGCGCGAATTCGAGGAAGGTCAGGCNGACTGGCTGTGGCAGGTCGATACCGGCCGCCGGCTCAGGTCCGTCTCGCCGCGTTTTGCCTTTGCCCTCGGACGCGAACCGGCGGAAATCGAAGGGGGGTCGTTCCTCCAGCTGATTTCGGGCGATTGCTGGCAGACCGGACGCTTTCCGCAAAGCCTGCACGACCTNGCCGACAAGCTCAAACGGCGCCAGAANTTCTCCAATCTCGAAGTCAAGGTNACGATCGGCGGGCAGCAGCGCTGGTGGGAGCTTTCGGGNACGCCGATCGTCGATGACCGCGGCCGCTACCAGGGTTTCCGCGGNGTCGGGTCGGATATCACCGAACAGCGCGAATCGTCGGAAAAGATCGCCTACCTCGCGCGCTACGACACGCTGACGCACCTGCCCAATCGGCGGATGCTGAACGAGGCGCTNGGCGAAGCGCTCGAGCATGCGGCGGCATGGCGCTCGCGCTGCGCGCTGCTGATGATCGACCTCGACCGCTTCAAGGGCATCAACGATTCGCTCGGCCATCTGGTCGGCGACCGGATGCTGGCGGAAGTCGCGTCGCGGCTGAAAGCGCTGGTCCGCGACGGCGAAACCTGCGGCCGGCTAGGCGGCGATGAATTCGCCGTAGTCCTGCGCGAAACGAGCGACCGCAGCCGGATCGACACGCTGGCGCGCGAAATCATCCAGCGCCTGTCCGAACCCTACCAGATCGAAAACCACACGCTCTACGTCGGCGCCAGCGTCGGATCGGCGATCGGCCCGCGCGATGGCCGGACGGTGGAGGAATTGCTGCGCAACGCCGATCTCGCGCTGTACCGCGCAAAGGACGAAGGCGGCGGGGCCCACCGCGAATTCGAACCCGCGCTGCATGCGAATGCCGAAGAGCGACGCCTGCTCGAAAACTCGCTCCGCCATGCACTCGCACGCGACGAATTCGTGCTGCATTACCAGCCGGTGGTCGATGCGACGACCGAGGAAGTGGTCAGCTTCGAAGCGCTCATCCGCTGGAACAGCCCCGAACACGGTTTCGTCAGCCCNGCCAAGTTCATTCCGCTGGCCGAAGATACCCGCCTGATCGTTCCGATCGGCAATTGGGTGATGGAACGCGCCTGCCTCGAAGCGGCCGAGAACTGGCCCGAACACATGCGGGTCAATGTCAATGTTTCACCCGAGCAATTGCTCGAAACCGATTTCGTCGGCTCGGTAGTACGCGCGCTGTCGCAAAGCGGGCTCAACGCCAAGCGGCTCGAGATCGAAGTCACCGAAAGCATCTTCNTGCGCGATGCCAGCATNGCGCGCGAGGCGCTGGAACGGTGCATGGCGCTGGGATGCTCGATCGCGCTCGACGATTTCGGCACCGGCTATTCCTCGCTCGGCTATCTGCGCCGGCTCAAGTTCTCGACNATCAAGGTCGACCGCTCGTTCGTGCAGGGGGCCGCGCAGCAAAGCCCCGAATCGCTGGCGATCATCCGCGCGGTCGTCGCCATGGCGGACAGCCTCGGCATGACCACGACGGCNGAGGGCGTCGAGAACGACGAAGAAGCGCAGATGATCCGCGAACTGGGCTGCACNAANATCCAGGGCTACCACTTCGGACGCCCGATGCCGGCCGGGGACGTGNTGGACGTTATGGCCCGCCAGACAGGAAGCCCGCGCGCCGAAAGCGCCTGATCAGGCGTCCGCGAGCGAGCGGAGCGCGTTTTCGAACANCGCCAGCCCGTCGGTTCCGCCATGTGCCGGATCGACNGCGCGTTCGGGGTGCGGCATCATTCCCAGGACATTCCCCGCAGCNTTGAGCACGCCGGCAATGTCGCGCCGCGAGCCGTTGCAGTTCTCGACATAGCGGAAGGCGACGCGACCTTCGCCTTCGAGCCGGTCGAGCGTATCCTCGTCGGCAAAATAATTGCCGTCGTGATGCGCCACGGGAATGTCGATGGTCTGGCCGCTGGCAAAGCCCGCGGTGAACAGGGAAATGCTGTTCTCGACCTTCAGCGGGACGGTCCGGCAGATGAAGTTCTGGCTGGCATTGCGCATCAGCGCGCCGGGCAGCAGGCCGGCTTCGGTGAGCACCTGGAAGCCGTTGCAGACGCCCAGCACAGGCACACCGCGTTCGGCCTGTTGCTTGACTCCGCGCATGACCGGGCTGTTCGCCGCCATCGCGCCCGAACGCAGGTAGTCGCCATAGGAGAAGCCGCCGGGCAGCGCGATGAAATCGAGCCGCTCGGGCAGTTCGGCATCGGCGTGCCAGACCCGCAGCGGCGCAGTGCCCGTCACACGCTCGATCGCCACCGCCATGTCGCGGTCGCAATTGGAACCGGGGAAAGTGATGACGGCGGCGCGCAGGGCCATCAGCCGACCTTCTCGATGCGATAGTTTTCGATCACCGTATTGGCGAGCAGCTTCTCGCACATATCGGTCAGCGCCGCGTCACTGGTATCGTCGGCCACGTCGAGTTCGATCGACCGCCCCACGCGGACATCTTCAACGCCCTCGAAACCAAGCCCTTCGAGGGCGTGGTGGACGGCGCGACCCTGCGGATCGAGAACGCCGGGCTTGAGCGAGACATGGACGCGGATCTTCATCGAGCAGGCCTTTCGTGTTGGCGCGCCTATGGCGCAGGCTTTGCCGGCATTCAAGTAGGCTGCGGGGTGCCGGGTCATGGCCGGCGCAGTGGCCGATCGGTGACGGTTGTAGCGCAATTGCAACAACGGTAATGATTCTGCCGCATTGGCGGCGGTGATGCCCCCGGATGCCGCGCGATCTGCTATGGCGCGGCCACGGCGACGATGCCGCTCCCCTCCAAATGCGTGCCCGACTCTGGACGCGCTCAAGCAGGAATCCCCCACGACATGACCATTCGTTCCACCGCCGCCCGCTTCATCGGGGCGAGCACTCTCGCTGTGGCAGCCTTCGCCGCGCAGCCGGCCCTGGCGCAGGAGGCCGATGCCTCCGGTGCCGAAGAAGCTGCCGACGGCCAGCTCAACACCATCATCGTGACCGCCAACCGGCGCGAGGAAAACCTGCAGGACGTCGCAGTCTCGGCCGCCACGCTCGATGCCGACACCGTGCGCACGATCTTCGATGCCGGTGCCGAAATCACGGCGCTCGCTGCGCGCGTGCCGGGCCTGTTCGTCGAAAGCTCGAACGGCCGCGCCGCACCGCGCTTCTACATCCGCGGGCTCGGCAACACCGATTTCGATCTCGCCGCATCGCAGCCGGTCTCGGTGGTGATGGACGATGTCGTGATGGAGAACGTCACGCTCAAGTCCTTCCCGATCTTCGATGTCGAGCGCATCGAAGTGCTGCGCGGCCCGCAGGGCACGCTGTTTGGCCGCAACACGCCCGCCGGCATCGTCAAGATCGATACGGTCAAGCCGGGCGATGAGTTCGCGGTCGACGGTTCGGTCAGCTACGGCAGCTTCAACAGCGTTTCGGCCGATGGCGGCGTCACGCTGCCGCTCGCACCCGGCGTGGTGTCGCTGCGCCTTTCGGGCCTGTGGCAACAGCGCGACAACTGGGTCGACAACGGCTTCACCGGCGAGGAAGCCGTCTACGGCGCCTACAGCGAAGTGGCGGGCCGTGCGCAGCTGCTGATCACCCCCGGCGACCGTCTGTCGGTCCTCGGTAGCTACTCGGTTCGCGACCTCGATGGCCAGTCGACGCTGTTCCGCGCCAACATTCTCGGCCCCGGCGACAACGATCTCAACGACAATTACGACCGCGACACGGTGTTCTACGATGCCGGCGGGCGCAACGATGCCGCCTACAAGGCCGAGATCGCGACTGCCAAGGTCGATTACGAAGCTGATTTCGCGACCTTCACCAGCATCACCAGCTGGGCCAACAGCGAAGGCCGCAGCCGCGGCGATATCGACGGGGGCAATCTCGTCACCGGTCCGGGCTTCATCCCGTTTCCCAGCGACACGCAGGATTCGATCGATCTCGAGCAGTTCACGCAGGAAGTCCGCATCGCGTCGGCTTCGAATGGCCCGGTGCAATGGCAGGTCGGCGGCTTCTATTTCGACAGCGAATTCGATGTCACCACGATCGGCTTCGACTTCCCGCCGCCCGTGACCGTCAACCACACCAACGAAAGCTGGGCGGTATTCGGCCAGGTGACGGGTGAGATTACCCCCGCGCTCAAGCTGACCGGCGGCCTGCGCTATACCGAGGACGAGAAGGCGTTCGCAGTGACGCAGACCTCATTCATCTCGGGCCCGGGTGCGCAGGAACGCAGCGTCAAGGACGAGCGCATCAGCTGGGATCTCGCGGCATTCTACGATGTCGGCGCCGACGCCAGCGTCTACGCGCGCGTGGCGAGCGGTTTCCGCGCGCCGACCATCCAGGGCCGCGACGTGGCCTTCGGTTCGGCACCGTCGATCGCGACCTCGGAAAAGATCATGAGCTACGAAGCCGGGTTCAAGTCCGAATTGGCGGGCCGCAGCGTGCGTTTGAACGGCGCGGTCTATTACTACACCATCGACGATCCGCAGTTCACTGCGGTCGGCGGTGCGGGCAACCTCGTGCAGCTGGTCAATGCCGACCAGGGCCGCGGCTACGGCTTCGAACTGGACAGCGCCTTCCAGATCACGCCCGATTTCCTCGTCACTGCAGGCGTCAGCTGGAACAACACCGAGATCCAGGACGATACGCTCGCCGTGGGCATCTGTTTGCAGTGCACCGTGACCGACCCGACCGTGGTCCTGTCGGGCAACACCCGCGCGCTGGTGGACGGCAANCCGTTCCCCAATGCGCCCGAATGGATCGCCGACGTGACCGCGCGCTACGGCGTTCCGGTGGGCAATGCGGGCGAGATCTTCGCCTTCACCGACTGGGCCTACCAGGGCAAGACGAACATCTTCATCTACGAAAGCGCCGAGTTCAACACCAACAACCAGATCGAGGGTGGGCTGCGNGTCGGCTATGCNANGCTCGACGGGACCTTCGAAGTCGCCGCCTTCGTGCGCAACATTCTCGATGCCGACAATGTGAAGGGCGGCATCGACTTCAACAACAACACCGCCTTCGTCAACGATCCGCGCGTGTTCGGTATCTCGGCCCGCGTCAGCTACTGAGCGGCGAAGGANGACCGACAGAAAAGGGCCGGGGGGAGCGATCCCTCCGGCCCTTTTTCTATGCCAATGTCGCGCCGCCCGGCTTGCGCCGGGTGCGGCTGACCGCGTTACTTCTTGGGCTTGGACGGCGTCCGCAGCCGGCCGCGATGCGCGCTCATGTCGAGCACTTCGCCCGGGCCGCTGTCTTCGTTCTGCAGCAGGCCGAGACGCCGCGCGACTTCCTGATAGGCTTCGCTTTCGCCGCCCATGTCGCGCCGGAAGCGGTCCTTGTCGAGCTTTTCGCCGGTGTTGATATCCCACAGGCGGCAGCCGTCGGGGCTGATCTCGTCGGCCAGGATGACGCGGCTGTAGTCCCCGTCCCAGATACGGCCGAATTCCAGCTTGAAATCCACGAGGCGGATATCGATCGCGCTGAACATGCCCGACAGGAAATCGTTGATGCGGATCGCCATGCTCGACATGTCCTGCAGCTCTTCATGGCTGCACCAGTTGAAGCAGGCGATTTCCTCTTCGGAGACCTTGGGATCGCCTAGCGAATCGTCCTTGAGGCAATATTCGATCAGCGTGTGCGGCAGCAGCTCGCCTTCCTCGATCCCGAGGCGCTTGCTCAGCGTTCCGGCAGCCACGTTGCGGACCACCACCTCCAGGGGGATGATCTCCACCTGGCGCACCAGCTGCTCGCGCATGTTGAGGCGGCGCATGAAATGCGTGGGGATGCCGATGTGCGACAGCCGCGTGAACACATATTCGCTGATGCGATTGTTGATCACGCCCTTGCCATTGATCGTGCCCTTCTTCTCGGCGTTGAACGCAGTCGCGTCATCCTTGAAATACTGGATGATCGTGCCCGGTTCGGGGCCTTCGTAGAGGATCTTGGCCTTGCCTTCGTAGATCTGGCGCCGACGAGCCATGAATATGCGTTCCTTCACGCTGGAAAAGTCAGCGCCCCGGCGACGGAATCGACTGGCGATTGCGACTGCCGGGGCGTGTAGCGAGCCATACAGAAGCCGATTGACGAAAGCAATTGCAGGCGCGCGGCGGGGTGTTTAGCGCGCGCGGCATGGCTATGGGTCGCACCACCAACACCCCCCTTGCCGCGCAGGTCGACGATCTGGCGGGGCTGGCGCGCGCGGCGCGGCTGCGCAGCCTGTCGCTTCCCGGCGGCGCCGATTTCTCGTCGAACGATTACCTCGCGCTGGCGGGCAGCGGAAGGCTCAAGAACGCCGTGATGGACGCGCTCGAGCGCGGCGTTCCCGTCGGTTCGGGCGGTTCGCGCCTGCTGCGCGGCAATCATCCCGAACACGAGGCGCTGGAGGCGGAGGCCGCGCGCTTCTTCGGCTGCGAAAGCGCGCTGTTCCTCGCCAATGGCTACGGCGCCAACAGCGTGCTGCTGTCGGCACTGCCCCAACGCGGCGATGCGATCTTCTACGACGCGCTGGTCCATGCCAGCGCGCACGAAGGGATGCGTCTGTCGCGGGCCGAATGCATTGCGGTGCCGCACAATGATGTCGGCGCCTTTGCCGAAGCGCTTGCGCACTGGCGGGCCGGCAATGCCGCGGGCCAGGCCTGGATCGCGGTCGAAACGCTCTACAGCATGGACGGCGACCGCGCGCCGATTGCCGAACTGGCCGATCTGGCCGATCGCCATGGCGCGGTGCTGCTGGCGGACGACGCGCATGCGACCGGTGTGTTCGGCGATGGCGGTCGGGGGCTGGCAGCGCATATCGACGGGCGCGAGAATGCGATCGTGCTGCGCACCTGCGGCAAGGCCCTGGGCAGCGAAGGGGCGCTGCTGTGCGGGCCGCGTGCGATGCGCGATCATGTGATCAACCGCGGGCGGGGCTTCATCTTCTCCACCGCGCCATCGCCGCTGATGGCCGCCTGCGTGCGCGAGGCGCTGAGGATCGTGGAGGAGGAGCCGGAGCGGCGCGAAGCGCTGCACGATCTGATCGGCTATGCGGGCCGCAAACTCGCGCCCTTCGGCGTCAGCACCAGCGGATCGCAGATCATCCCGCTGGTGCTGGGTGACGAGGCGCGCACCATGAAGATTGCCGGGGCGCTGCGCAGCGCGGGCTTCGATATCCGCGGCATTCGCCCGCCCACCGTTCCTGCGGGCAGCAGCCGCCTGCGCATCTCGCTCACTCTCAATATCGGCCGGGCGCAGATCGANGCGCTGGCCGNCACGCTTNCGGAGATTCTCGCATGAGTGCTTTCACNGTNACCGGNACCGATACCGATGTNGGCAAGACCGTCTTCGCNGCCGCGCTNACCGGCGCGCTCGATGCGCATTACTGGAAGCCGGTGCAGGCGGGGCTGGATGAGGGCGGCGACCGGGCGCAGGTGGCGAAGCTTGCGGGANTNCCCGAAACGCGCGTGCTGNCCGANGCCTATCGCCTNGCGACGCCCTGTTCNCCGCACCGCGCNGCCGAGATCGANGGGNTNGCCATCGATCCCGACCGGNTGNCNCTCCCCGCGCAGCGNCCGCTGGTGGTCGAGGGGGCGGGCGGCGCNCTGGTGCCGCTNGGCGGGGACTTGCTCTACGCCGACATGTTCGCGCGCTGGGGNNTGCCTGCGATCGTCGTNGCNCGCACCGCGCTGGGCACGATCAACCATTCGCTGCTGACGATCGAAGCGCTGCGCGCGCGCGGGGTNNCGNTCCACGGCGTGGCCTTNGTCGGCGACGCGGTGGANGANAGCGAGGCGACGATCTGCCGGCTCGGCGCGGTGAAGCGGCTNGGCCGCCTGCCGCTGCTCGGCACGCTCGACGCGGCGACGCTNGNCCNNGCCTTTACCGACAATTTNGANCTGGCGGATTTCNCATGACCCACTCCCCCGTNTGGCATCCNTTCACGCAGCACGGGCTGGGCGATCCGGTTCCGCTGGTCACGCATGCCGAAGGCGCTGTGCTGCANACCGANGACGGCCGCCGCGTGGTGGACGCGATTTCGAGCTGGTGGGTGACCACCCATGGCCATTGCCACCCGCGGATCATGGCGGCAATCGCCGACCAGGCGCAGCGGCTCGACCAGATGATCTTCGCCGGCTGGACGCACCAACCGGCAGAGGACCTCGCGCGTGAACTGTGCCGGATCCTGCCCGATGAGCTGACCCGCGTGTTCTTTTCCGACAGCGGTTCGACCGCGGTCGAGGTCGCGCTGAAGATGGCGCTCGGCTTCTGGACTCACCGCGGCGAGGACCGCAGCCGGATCGTGGTGATGGAGCACTCCTATCACGGCGATACGATCGGCGCGATGTCGGTGGGCGCGCGCGGGGTGTTCAACGCGGCCTATGCGCCGATGCTGTTCGATGTCGGGCGCGTGCCTTTCCCCGACGATGATCCGCAGTCCACCCTCGATGCGCTCGAAGCCGAATGCGCGGGCGGGGCGGCGGCGTTCATTGTCGAACCGCTGGTGCTGGGGGCGGGCGGCATGCTGATGTATCCGCCCGCAGTGCTGGCCGAGATGCGCGCGATCTGCGCCCGCCACGGCACGCTGTTCATCGCCGACGAGGTGATGACCGCTTGGGGCCGCACCGGCACGCTGACCGCCTGCGAACAGGCCGATGTCGTGCCCGATATCATGTGCCTGTCCAAGGGGCTGACCGGCGGGGCGATGCCGCTGGCGGTGACCATGGCGAGCGAGCCGATCTGGGATGCGCACTATTCGACCGACCGCACGCGCACGTTCTACCATTCATCGAGCTATACCGCGAACCCGGTGGCCTGCGCGGCGGCTAATGCCAATCTCGCGATCTGGCGCGAGGAACCGGTCCTCGAGCGGATCGCGGCGCTGGCAGCGAAGCAGCAGGCGCATCTCGATGCGCTGGCAGATCACGCCATGGTGCGCAACGCGCGGCGCTGCGGGACGATTGCCGCGCTGGAACTGGGCGATCCGGGCGGCAGCTATCTGTCCGACCTCGGGCCCAAGCTGTTGCGCCGGTTCCGCGAGGCGGACCTGCTGCTGCGCCCGCTTGGCAACACCGTCTACGTCATGCCGCCCTATTGCATCGAGGACGATGACCTGGCGCGCATCTGGGCCGAGATCGGCACCGCAGCGGACGCCATCGCCGCCGACTAACGAACAGTCGGTTCGCGTGCGGGGGCAGCGTCTTCGACCGCGGGGGCGTGGTCGCGTTTCAGCTTCTCGATCAGCCGGCCCAGCGTGGCGCGCTGGACGAGGACGCTGAACAGCACCGCGGCGAAGGTCGCGGCAAGGATCAGGTCGCGCGTCTCGCCGGCGGGCAGCGACAGCGCCAGCGCGATCGAAATGCCGCCGCGCAGCCCGCCCCACCACAGCACGCGGCCTGCGCCCTTGTCCTGCAGCCGTGCAGCGGGGATCGCCTTGGTCGAGACAAAGATACCGACCCCGCGCGCGGCCAGCGTCAGCGGGATTGCGGCCAGCGCCAGCACCAGTTCGTCGAAACCTGCGACCAGCACGATCATTTCCAGCCCGATCAGCAGGAACAGCACCGAATTGAGCAATTCGTCGACCAGCTCCCAGAACTTGACGAGGTAATCGCGCGTTACGTCGCTCATCGCATAGGTAACGCCGTGGTTGCCGATCAGCAGGCCGGCCACCGCCATCGCCAGCGGACCCGAGAGCGTCAAGTAGTTGCACAGCGCATAGCCGCCCATCACCACCGCCAGCGTGACCAGTACCTCGAGCGTGTATTCGTCCATCCCCGCCAGCGCGCGGTAGCCGACATAGCCCGCGACNAGCCCGANCANGATGCCGCCACCCGCCTCGATCGCGAACAGCCGCGCGCCCTCGGCGAAGGAGAAGTCGTTCCCGCTCACTGCCGCGCCGAGCAGGATGATGAACACGACGATGCCGACACCGTCGTTGAACAAGCTCTCGCCCGCCACCGCGCTCTGCAGCGATTGCGGGACCTTTTCCTCGCGCAGCACGCCGAGCACCGAAACCGGGTCGGTCGGGGCGATCAGCGCGCCGAAGACGAAATACCAGATCGGCGCGATCCCCAGCGCCAGCAGCATGCCGACACCCCACATGGCGAGCCCGACGAGCACGGTCGAAATCATCACGCCGACGGTGGAGAGCAGCAGCACCGGCAGCCACGCGACCTTGAGGCGGTCGAGATCGACATGCAGCGCGCCGGCAAACAGCAGGAAGCTGAGCATGCCCTGCAGCAGCGTCTCGGTGAAGTTGAGCTGCTGCAGCGTGTCGGCGACCCAGTCGTCGAGCGTCACGCCGGGAATGAAGGCATCGGNCACCGTCAGCCCGATNGCCCCNAGNGCGCCCATCACGGTCAGCCCGATGACATGCGGCAGCTTGAGGAAATGATGGTTGAACCAGCCGAGCAGCGCGGAGGCGACCACGAGGATCGCAGCGATGTCGAAGGCGGAAAGCGCNGTGCTGGCGGTGTCATGCATCCCGGCTGACTAGCGCGGGCGGGGAAGCAGGGGAAGCTATCGGTGCGAAGTGGTGCCCAGGGGCGGAGTCGAACCACCGACACGACGATTTTCAGTCGTCTGCTCTACCACTGAGCTACCCGGGCACACTGCTTCGGCGGAGGGGCCTGAACAGCCCCGCGAGCAATGAGAGCGCGCCTATGGCGAAGCTGGCACGCCTTGGCAAGGGGGGAATTTCAGTCTTCCGAACCTTGCGTCACTGCAACCGCGATTTCTTCGGGCAGTGCGGGGCGGCCGGGCACGGAATATCCGTCGCCGAACCACTGCGACAGGTCGCGATCGCGGCAGCGCGCGGAACAGAACGGCGTGTGCTCCTCGCTGCGCGGTTTCTTGCAGATGGGGCAGGGGCGGGGTTTAGTCGTCATGCGCCACGATCTGGGCGGTGGCCGCCTCGATCGCAAGGCCCGGATCGATCTCTATCCGCACCCGGCGCGCGGTCCGCCGTTCTAGCTCCGCCAGCCACTCGGNCTTNAGCTTCGCTTTTACCGCGGGATGGACGGTGAGCAGCGTCGCGCCCGGCCCTTCNACCAGTTCGGCGCGCCGCAACGCCATGCGCNCCGCCGCCCCGATTCGCGCGGTGGCAAAGCGGTGCAGCAGCGAGGGCCCGTCGAGCCGCGCCACGATATGGACGAAACCGAAGCCGTTCATCGCGGTCCGCTCGTGCGGCCAGCCGCCCAGCGCGGCATCGAGCGCGGCATCCACGGCCTTGCGATCGGCCTTNGTNGCCAGCGTGGGAAAGTCGATCCCGATCGAACCGCCGAGGTCGAACAGGCGCAGCCAGCGCGCGATTTCGGGCACCGCCGCCAGGGCCAGTTCGCGCGGCGGGCGGTCGCCGTCGATATCGATCAGCGTCATNGCGGGCGTCACGCTGAACAGCAGCGCGCCGCCGGCGAACGCGACCTCGCCCGCAGACGCAGTGTGCCATACCTCTTCCCACGCGCCAGCAGGCAGCCGGCGGACCGTATCGCCCATCGCGAANACATCGTCCGCCTGTTGCGACGGGCTGTTGTCCGTGTCCTCGACCACCCGCGCCTGCGCNCGCTTGAACCGTCCGCGTTCGGCGATCGCCGCGCGCGTGACGACCAGCGGNACCGCCGCGCCTTCGTTGCAATGGGCGGGAATGCGGTCGACCATGAGCTCGGTACNATTGGCCANCCGCGCGAGGCCGCGGCTGCGGCCGGCGGGCTTGGATACCAGCACTGCCTGTGCCCGGCTGCCGACTGGCAAATCGCCCGGCCAGCGCAGCCTGGCGGCGAGGATGTCATCGCCTTCGACCAGCAGGGCACGGCTTTCGCCGATGCCATGCTCGACCANCCAGTCAGGCAAGGTCGAACCCGGCGGATTTGAGCAGCGTGCGCGTTTCGTAGAGCGGCAGGCCGACCACGCCCGAATGGCTGCCCTGGATCCGGCGGATCAGCCCTTCGGCGATCCCCTGGATGGCATAGCCGCCCGCCTTGCCTTCCCACTCGCCGCTGGCGAGATAGGCGTCGATCTCGTCGGTCGAGAGGCGCTTGAAGATCACCACCGTCTCGCTCAGCCGTTCGCGCAGCCTGCCGTCGGGGGCGCGCAGCGCGATCGCGGACAGCACGCGGTGGCGGCGGCCCGACAGCAGNTCGAGACAGCGCCGCGCGGTCGCTTCGTCCTCTGCCTTGGGCAGGATCCGCCGACCGGCGCAGACCACCGTATCCCCGGCCAGGACATGGCCATCGTCCGAGGCCGCGGCTGCGGCCTTTTCGCGGGCCATGCGGGTGGCATAGTCGCGCGGCAGTTCGCCAGCGAGCGGGGTTTCATCGATATCGGCAGGATTGATCGCAGCCGGCTCCACGCCGAGGCGCGCGATGAGTTCGCGCCTGCGGGGACTGGCCGATGCGAGGATGAGTGTGGGCTGGCCCACGTGCCGTTACTGCGGGCCGGGGCCGCCGCGACCGGGCATGAAGCGGTAGGTGATGCGCGCCTTGGTCAGGTCGTAGGGCGTGAGTTCGCAGAGCACTTCGTCGCCCACCAGCACGCGGATACGGTTCTTGCGCATCTTGCCGGCCGTATGGCCGAGCACTTCATGGCCGTTCTCGAGCTCGACGCGGAACATCGCATTGGGCAGCAGTTCAACCACCTTGCCGCGCATTTCGAGAAGTTCTTCTTTCGCCATGTATTTCCTTGGATCGTGTCGTTGGACGATTTGTATCGCGCGCCCATAGCCTCAGTGGGTGAGAAAGGGAAGTGGCAGACGTTAATCGCGGTGCAAGTCTGCTGCGACACTTTGTTACGCAAGGATTGTTGCTCGCCCGCCTGAGCTGCTTCAGGACCGGGTGAGGGGGCGGACACGAGACCACGATTGAGGACCGCGAAACCTGCCATGCAATTTCTCACCCGCATATCCGCACTTGCGCTGACCATCGCCCTTGCCGCGCCGGGCCACGCCCAGGACGCGGCGCCCGACACCGGCCAGGGCGGCACCGGGGGCGAGGCGCTGCCCGAGAACGCGATCATCGTGACCGGCGAACGCATCCGCGGCGAGGTCGAGACCGAAGTTGCGCCGGTGGTCGAACTCGATGAAGACGATATCGCCGCTTATGGCGCGGATTCGCTGGCCGATCTGGTCGAACAGCTGGCGCCGCAGACCGGTTCGGCCAGCGGCCGTGGCAGCGGGCGTCCCGTGTTCCTCGTCAACGGTCGCCGTGTCTCGGGCTTTCGCGAATTCCGCCGCTATCCTCCCGAGGCGATCGTGAAGGTGCAGGTCTTCCCCGAGGAGGTCGCGCTGCAATATGGCTATCCCGCCGACCAGCGTGTGATCAACTTCATCCTCAAGGACAATTTTTCCAGCCGCGAGGTCGAACTCGAATACGGCCAGCCCACGCGNGGAGGCCGGTCGAACGGCGAGGTCGAATATTCGCAGCTGACCATCAATGGCGGAGACCGCCTGTTGTTCGGTGCCGAATTCAACAGCTCGTCGCTGCTGTCCGAGGCCGAGCGCGATATCATCCAGACCNCCAGCAACACGCCCACCGTCGCNNGCGATCCCGATCCGGCCGAGTTCCGCAGCCTCGCCTCCGACAGCGAGGGCATCGAACTCGAAACCACCTGGAACACCACCTTCGGCGAGGGCGCACGTGTGCCAAGCCTGTCGGTCAACNCNAATCTCGACCGCAGTTTCTCGCGCTCGCTCTCGGGTCTCGATACGGTCCTGCTGACCGATCCGGACGGGAATTCGCAGCTGCGCGCGATCGACGACGACCCGATCACGCGGCGGACCAGGTCGACCACCGCCTCGCTCGGCAGTTCGTTCAACGCCCCGATCGACGATTGGGATCTCGCGCTTACGGTGGATGCGACCCGCGGGTGGAACACCACGTGGACCGATCAGCGACGCGATACCGCCGCGCTTGTTGCGGCTGCCGCCGCGGGTGAAATCGACATTGCGGGCGATCTCGGTCCGCTGGCGGGCGGCGGTATCGAGCAGGCCGACAGCAGGACCTACACGCTCGACAGCCTCCTGACATTGACCGGNCGACCGATCCTGCTGCCCAGCGGCGAGGTGAACGTCACCGCGAAAGCAGGTTTCAACCTCGACGGGATCGACAGCGAGGACACGCGCAATCCCGGCGTCGAAACCTCGCTCGATCGCCGCGAATTGCTGGCNGGNCTCAANCTNGCNATCCCGCTCGCCAGCGCGCGNGAGGGCTTTCTCGCGCCGCTGGGCGAGCTGACGCTCGATCTCGGCGGCGGGGTCGAGGACCTGTCGGACTTCGGGCTGCTGACCAATTGGAACGCGGGGCTCAACTGGCGCCCATCCGACAGCCTCTCGCTGCAGGCCAGCTACAGCGTGCGCGAACAGGCNCCGGGGATCGCGCAGCTAGGCAANCCGCAGATCGTCGACCTGAACGTCCCGGTCTACGATTTTACGACCGGTGACACCGTGCTCGCCAATGTGGTCANGGGGGGCAATCCCGATCTGCTGGCGGAGACCCAGCGCGACATCAAGCTGGCGGCCTCCTACGATTTCGACCTGTTCGACCGGTCGAACTTCCGCGTCGAATATGTCCGCAACCGGTCGGACGACGTGACCGAAAGCTTCCCGCTGCTNACCCCCGCAATCGAGGCGGCATTCCCCGATCGGGTCACGCGCGAGAACGGCCAGCTGGTCGAGCTTGACCGGCGCGCAGTGACCTTTGCCGAGCGCGGCTCGTCGCGCATCCGGTATGGCTTCAATTTCTTCGGCCGCGTCGGCTCGGAATCGGAAGGCGGCTCGCGCAGTGGGCGCGGCGGGATGATGGCGCGGATCGCGTCCGCAGCGGCAGGTTCGGGCGCACAAAGTCAGGGGCANGGACAAGGGCCGGGAGGCGGGACCAGCGATCGCGCGCGCTTCCAGCANCTGCGCGAACAGTTCTGCTCATCCGAGGGNCAGCCCGATATCTCGCAACTGCCCGAACGGATGCAGCAGCGCCTGCGCGGCGAGAATGGCGAGGTCGACCCGGAGCGTGTCGCACAGGCGCGCGAGCGGATTTGCAGCGCCGACGGNATGCAGGCNCGCGAAGAGATGGAGGCCGCGCGCATACGGCTGTGCACCGGCTGGAATCCGGCCGATCCCGCCGCGTCGACTCCGGTCGACCTCGCGGCTCTGCCGGAACGCGTGCGCGAGCGGCTGGCGGGCCCCGACGGCCAGGTCGATCCCGAG
>FUFK010037881.1_pt1 | contig 76620 bp, 63 predicted proteins | sample 1021851 | NCBI WGS metagenome assembly FUFK01 (sample SAMEA51879418, study PRJEB19060) | metagenome | reverse complement strand
GAGGGTCCTTCAATTCTCAATGTGAATGCAGCCATTCTTGAGGCTGAGATCGAGTACCGTCGCCAGTTCCTCGCAAAGGCAAATGGTGAGGACTATGATTTCACAGCAGCCTTCGATGAGTTGCGACGAGGTGTCGATCTCTCTCTCAATCTTGCTTACAATGAGCCATGGGGACAGATGCAACCTGTTCGTCACATTCTCGGTGCATTGCTCTTTGAGCAAGGACACATCGAAGAAGCGGAAGAAGTGTATCGAGCAGATATCAAACTCTGGAAGAACAACATGTGGGGCCTACTCGGTCTGAAGCTCTGTCTTGAAGCCCGTGGTGATGCTCCTGAAGAACTTGCAGAAGTTACTGCGCTCTTCAACGAACGCAGTTCACGAGCGGACATTGTTCCAGCCAAGACATGTTTCTGTGCACAAGATGCATTGGATGAGAGTTGTTGCTGAGAAATTAGAATACGTTGAAATTAGAATCTAATTTCTGTGTAATTGATTCACAATCTTCTACGACTACGAACATAGTATTGTCAGAAGTGTAAATCAACAATTTGTCTTCAGAGTCTATCTCTTGATAGGCACAAATTGCATCCATTCTAATTCTCGTCATTCCCATTTCAGTCAAGGCCTTGATCCAGTTGGTCTTCATGGCCGCCGCCGACACCCAGCCCTATTTGATTCAAACGGTTGGTTGGTAGAATACCTCCAGAGAGAATTGTTTTTCGTAGATATTGGAAACTTGTCAGAATTTTTTTTGTAGATTAGGCTCATAAAGGGGAGTCAGGTCGGCGGGATGCTTGGAGGGACAATGATGGGAGTCATGAAGCACCTAGGTTCGGTCTGGAAACAGCCTAAGCAAAACATCCCAGCAGCAACTCGCCGTGAGAGAATGGCTGGATGGAGGCGCGAGCCAGTTTTCCAGCGAATTGAGCGCCCAACTCGCTTAGATGCGGCTCGCCGTGTTGGTTACAGAGCAAAGCAGGGAATTACCGTAGTGCGCACACGTGTAAGGCGTGGTGGGCTACGAAAGGGCAAGATCCACATGAAGAGAAAGCCATCAAAGGCTGGTATTAAGAAAATCACCATGGCTAAGTCCATCCAAAGAATGGCGGAGGAGCGAACAAGCAAGCGCTATCCTAACCTTGAGGTTCTAAACTCATACTGGGTCGGCGAAGATGGAAAGAACAAATTCTTCGAAGTAATCATGGTTGACCCTCATCACCCAGCAATCAAGGCAGACAAGCAATTAGGTTGGATTGCTGAAGGAAACAGCCACCGAGGCCGAGCCTTCAGAGGAAAAACCAGTGCTGGTAAGCGTGGCCGTGGATTGTATAACAAGGGTAAGGGTGCTGAGAAACTCCGCCCTTCCTTGAAGGCCCACAAGAACCTAGGAAAGTAATCCTTCTCGGGGCTAACTTGATTTCTTGCTTCATATCGGATGCCTTCGATGGCGGAGAGCGAAGTCAGTCTAATTCGGGATTTGCCAGTTATCCTTCCCGATGGTCGGCTTCTCGGAACAGTCCACGATACNGTGGTNGAGACNGATTCCTGGANCTGCACACANATCTTTGTCGCCGACCCTCCNGCAGATTTAGTCGAAGGTAGAGTCCACGTTGCAGTTCCTTGGAATTGGGTACGTTCGGTCGGAGATGTTGTGGTCCTACGCTGGTTCCCCCCTACTCCAATCCCTAAGGACGAATAATCAGTAAAATTCATCAGGATTAAATGATTTTTTTCCGAACGTAAATGCGATACGATTCAAAAGGCGAGCGTGAACNCCNGCGTGATGCAACGTAGTTCCGTAGTGCTGNTGGTCTTGCTNCTATTGNCCNCATCAGCCCCTGCAATTGACGCTGCTGGAAAGGGAGTAATATCGTGTGCTCCGGCCGTATTAGGCGATCTTCCATCCAGTTGGGATATTGATGACGGGACTTGTGTTCGAATAGATCTCGGAGTCCTTTCCCCAGGTGACACATTGTCTTTCGACGTATCTGCTGATACCAATGTCGACATTTTGCTATTTTCCGCAAGTTCAATTTCAGTTTACCAGAATGAACAGAATTACCGCTTAGACTCGGTTTGGCATTCCGATTCTGTATTCGAGTCATTTCAAGGAGATGGCACCTGGCATTGGACAGCTCCTGATGATAGAGGAGATACTCGCTGGTACCTAGTTCTCGATAATATGGCTCATCCACAGGATCAAGGAGAGGGTGCTCAAGGTGGCAGTCTCGCTACTGTAGTCCTAGATGTTCAAGAAATCGATAGTCCAGTATTCGGAATAGTCGACACAATTGTTCGCCTAGATAGTGGAGAGCATTCTGTACTCGCTGGCCCACTAGTTCTCGATGAAGGAACTCAAGTCAANATATTCGTGACAACCATGCAAGGCGCTCCAGATATTTTCCTGGTGACTGGAACCCAGATGGAATTTTACGAAGAAGGAACCACTGCTAATGGTATGGATGACAATAATGCTGATATGTTGTTGGTGTTGGAAGAAAGAAGTATTTCTTGGTCAGTAAATTCGGACTACGCAGGTAAAGAACTGTATCTGATTGTGGACAATCGCCCAGGTCCTCCTAGTGGTGGTGCTGGTACAGGATTCGTGGCAACCACAGTAGTAATGGACATGATTCCAATTTTACAGCCGACAATTACCAACTCCTCTGACCTAGCAATATTTGATGTTGGAGCAGAGGTTGTTCTCGACGCTTCGAACACCCCAAACCTATCAAACCAAATCGATAGCGAAACCGGCTTCCAATGGGATACCAACGGTGACGGTTTCTATGACGCCTCAGGTTCTTCAATCACGATAAGTTGGAACGAACCAGCTCAGTTTACCATCGGCCTTAGGGCAGTTTCACAGGACGGACGAAGCGCCACTGTGTATCTTAACACCACAATTCAGGATATCAGCCCACCAGATGTTAGTTTGTCCGCTAGTGACACAATCCGCAAAGACTTCGATGACGAACTCTTGCTAACTGCCAATATTGANGATAATTGGGGGATTTACAGCGTCGAGTGGCTGGTTGATGAGGTAGTAATTGAGAACTACAGTAGCTGGAATTGGGAGGATGGCAAAACATTCACTTTCCGTTTTGATTCAAGTTATTCAGCGGGCGATCGCGAGGTTATGGTTCGGGTAACCGACAAAGAAGGACAAGTAACCGAGCGTACTGCAATNATTGATTTGTATGATTCAACCCCTCCCTTGGTACCTCAACAGACATTGGAGTTAACTGCTATTCTCGGCCAACCTATCCAGCTAACGACTGAGGCTATCGATGCCGAGTCTCCAACTCTAACTTATTTCTGGGATCTAGACACCCAGACAGATTCCAATTTAGATGGAATAATGGATAACGATATGGATGCTAGTGGCTCGGCAATTACTCAGAATTTCCAACAAAAGGGAACCTACGAAATTGTTTGTACAATNGTAAATGAAGCGGGGGCTTCGACNCAAGTGACATACTTAGTATCAGTTCGCTCATCATCCGATGATAGTTCTGGATTAAGTCCAACGATGATTGGAATCATCGTAACTGTCCTGCTAATTATTATCATAGCCGGAATTGGTATGATTACTTGGCGTCGAATGTCGAACGCTAGGCTTGAGGCGCTGCTTGAAGAACAAGCCGCCGCGGAAGAAGAGAAGCCTAGAGAACTCAGCGTTGAGGAACAAAAGGCAATGTATGGGGCAGGTTCTGCTACTCTTGACCAGCCGACTTCAATGTCCACTACATCGCAATTTGGCCAATATGCAACTGGTATGTCTGGCGCTAGTGACCCACAAGCCACAATTAGTGAGGATGCGACGATGGAAGATTCCGATTTAGAAGCCCTAATGAGCACTCCAGAACCGATTACTGCATCTAACCAATCAAGTCCTGCTTCGGAACTTCTTGCCGAGTTTTCAGGAGAAGATTCTGATGTGGAGNATGATTCAGTAGAATTTTCACATGATGGCCTAGAGGGCACTTCAGAAGAGGTTTGGTCACCAGATGAGGCTGAGTCATTCAATGATGAGGAGGGGCTACCTTCTCCTCCACCTCCAGAACCAGAACCTGAAGTGGATNCACTCCTCGATGAAGAAGACCTTCCTGTGCCACCAGTACCAGAAAGCGAGGAACCCTCTTCTCAGACTGAGCTTGAAGAAGAATCCGAACCAGAATTAATCGAAGAAACAGAATCTCCAGAAATTGATTCTGAACCACAATCAAGAATTGTTCAGCAGGATTGCAGCCAGTGTCAGCAACGCTTTGAGGTGGCCTTACCAGAAGGTCATGATATTGCTCGAACTGCCTGCCCGTCTTGCGGGGCTATTGAGACAGTCCGTTTGTCTTGAATTACGAATTTCTTTGCATTCTTTTCTCTCAATAGACCTACCTCTTCCTGCTCTTGTAGCCCAAGACCCTAAATCGCACCTCATAGAGGTGCGGCTATGGAGAATGGTTCAGTGCGCTTGATTCGTACTGCGCCAAAATCTAAAATTTCTCTACCGGTTCTACTTGTAATCCTCTTTTTCCTACCTACATTGGCACCATTTGCAACCGTTAGTGGGGAGGCTAGAATAGAGTCACAAGATTTTCAGATCCTAGATGAATTAGGAAATATTCTGAACCAAAGAGAACAAGTGGTTCAAGGAGATTCTGTGAGTAATATTGCTGGTCCATTATTGGATCAGGTCCGAGTTGGGGTTCAAGATACTTCGGTAGCCGATCCTCTCCACGATATCGACGAGGCTTTAGATGATGTCTTCATAGTAGAAACCGCAGCTCCTGCAGTCACTCATCCTGAACCCTACACCATTCTTACCGACGAGAATAGTCGCCCTCCTGGTGAGGTCAGAACAATTTGGTCAACTCTGTTTAATTTGACAGATTATGTCATTTGGACTCGATATGTTGACACCGATGGCAATATTGTTGAACAGTTTGAGACCATTACATTCCTAACCAGCTTAGTTTCTCTTTTGGACCCCGAGACCGATTTCTTACTACACCAAATGGACATAGATGGCGATGGCGATGATGATATTCAAGTGGGCCTAACTGTCAATTTGAACAATATTGATCTATCTGGTACAACTCTTTCTGCATATGTCCAATTAAATTACCAAGTTAGCGTTCTTCCATCGAGCACGACTGATTCCGATTGGGATAATTTGCAAACTCTTGAGGTTAGTATCATGAAAGCGTTTGCATATTCAGACGGGGTTCTAAACGAGGGAGAATCATATGTCTGGGTTATTGATTCAAAATTCACTCACACCCCTTATGATTTTACATTGGGAGTAGGGCTAGAAAGATTCTCCTTCGATATCTCAGGGGCGGGTGCTGACCTTATTTTATCGCTGGTCAATGCACTTACTTTCGGGGTATTCAATGGAGGAAATGAATCTGGAATTAGCATTGCATCGTTAGCCGCCCCATACCAAATTTCGATTGACAACTCAGGACAAACTGAATGTCCAGACCGTTATTCTCCAATCGAGCTGACGACTTTACATTCAAGCGAGATATCCTGTGGAGTAACTGCGGGATTTGGATATGTTCACTTTTCACCACCGGATTCTCAGGAAAATAGAGAAGTCTGGGAAGTCGCTTATATCGAGGCTGCAATACATCCAAATAGACTTGCAACCATACTCCCAGATCAATTAGAAGTAACCATTCGAACCGACAGTACCCTTGCTGACGGAACTGGTAATTTAGGCGAAAATGGCTTGACTACGCTTGAGTATTGGGCTGATGAACGAGCCGATTTGCACATTCACTTTCACGAAAATCGCTCAGAGGATCCTGAAGAAAATTCCGATGGCAATTATGGCAATGTTACCGACTCAAGTGGTTGGTTCCGAGGAATGCCGGAAGGAAGTCTGACCACAGAAGAGATAGATCGTACATTCACCATGCTGGGTTCTAAATCAGAACCAGAATTACCAGGAGGTCAACCAGACCGTCTAGGTTTGATTATTGCCGTCAAGAATTTCACGAGAGATACTTCTCAAAATGTCGATGACCCTTCTCTACCGGTTAATCCTGCGTATCCTCCCAAGACATTAGTTCTGGTTCGTTCGGTACAATCTCTAGAGTCTGTGGAATATCATTCTTGGATGAAACGAGGAGGTACCGACACAGACCATAGACGAATCCAAATTACCGCTAAAGAAATCCCCACTGCTATAGTTTTCTTTGGCTCATTTGAATTAGGAGGAACTGAGGATGCGGACACCAGTCTCGATTCTGGTCAGAATCTAGATTTCCTCTCTAGAATCTTAGATACCGTTCTGATAAATATAGTAGATTTATTCCTTGATATTGGTACTATTTTGAACGATATTCCATCAGCTACAGTCGATGTAATCAGTGGAGGTGTTGGCGGTTCTGGCGGTCTATCAGGTGAGACCCTTCACCTACTGATGCACAACAACTGGAGATTAGATAGGGAAGCTCGGTCAATCTCAGAGATCGGTCTTCAAATCGGTTCGAGCCCTCATCCAACAATGTCTGGTGACCATCTTATCTTAGCCAAGGATAGAGGATTAGAGACTGTGCAGGGTCGGAATGGACCCCAGACTCCTTTGGTGCAGGTTGCTGCAAGTTTACGATTCAGTGGACTAAGCTCGTTTACTCTGATAGATGAAACCGAAACAGACTCTCAGTCATTCTCTCTCCATACCTCTTCAGAAAAATCATTCACATTCCTCTACATCGATCATCAGTCTTCCAACCTTGAGAGCGCTGCACATCAGGGATTATGGATTTCAGACATTCCTGACAATGTAACTGCCGATTTAACTCCAGAATTTGCCACATATTATGCCAGTTCCACTATCGATAGACTCAGTTATACAGGAATCGAAGGAAATCAGAGACAAGCCGCTCATATTTTGGATGTTCCAGCAGAATTTACTGTTGAATTTGGAGATACCACAAAGTGGACAGCGTCTTCCCCTATTTCGACAATCCACGCACAGCTTACCGATGCTGAAAACCCAGTAACGATGAGCGGAGATCACTTCCTTTTCCATCACCATCCGGAAGATGGAACCTCAACAATTTCAACTAGAATTTCTGGTCTACAAGAGGTTGGTTGGAAAGCTCCTGCTGTGGCTGGTGCAACAGGCGCGATGGGGCAAGGCACCGCCTTTATGTCCGTAGCAGGAGATCGAACGATGAGCATCAATGTGGATCACGCACCAACTCAAGATGAAGGAGGTCTTTCCGCGTTGGTCCTTATCGATCCTCTTCCGTCAAATGTTTCAGTAGATATTCCAACCGGAGCCGATGCGGGGAATAATTTGGTAATCCCAGAATTGAATACCTCCCAAGGGGTTTCTGGAGTTGCCTTTTTCCTTGGAGGGTTTGCTGATTTGGGTCGCTCTGTAAATACTGTACTTTCCGGAGTGACAAGCGAAATTTCTACCGGTACAGCCGGAGGAAACGGTTCCTTTTCTTATGGCTTGGAGTTAGATGCTGATAGCGAATTCGACCTAATCTTCGAGGCCAGTCAAGGTAACGGGACAGCGGATGAACCAGCATGGGTTCATGGGATTTCTATGAACGCCGCCCCAACTGGAATTTCTGACGGATTCCATATTCGAGGNTGGATTCCAAATCTACCACCATTAATNGATATCACAATCAGTCGTGTGCCTAACTCAAATGGAGAAGATTGGACAATTATGTTGGGTATGGAAGGATGGCTTCCTGCACGAAGTGAATTCATGCTCAATGCCAAAGGCGTCAATGGACAAGACTTGATACTGACTCTACAAGGTTTGACTGTTGGTGAGGCCACTACCTTGGGTATCGACTCTCAATTCACAATCAAGGAAACTAGTGGCGGAATTAATGAGGTTACTACATCGACTCGTTTCGTACTATCAAATAGACTCGATTGGATTCATGCTGAACTCATCAATAGGGAGGCCGGTGCAAGAACGGAGATACTAATCAACGATATTCCCGAATCAATTGATTTACTCGCTAGCCTTGGTACTTCAATTTCGATTGACATGATTGTGCCTGAAAAATATCATCGGGATGGCCCGGCGGTAGATTCCATCATGTTGCAACAGATGCAGTGGATGGAAGGTGCATGGTGGCCTGCTACTGTTTTCTTAACCGATGTTCCAAACTCGATTAATCTGACCACACAAGCAGATGTAGATTATGACATTACCAAAACCCTAGCATTCCAAGGTACTCCAGTCCTTGATTTCTCAGCATCAGATAGTGGAATGTCGTTGTATATTGAGGCAAATGGTAGAGCGATAAACAATCGCGGTGATATCATATTGCTCGCTGAAGGATTGACAGATCGTATGGTGATTAAGCCAACCTCTGATTATGGTCTAGCAATTCGAAGCGGAGGTGACGGCGTTGAGAGAATTTACCTCAGAGCCTCCAATATGCCAACGACCCCTCCTGTCGTAATTGAGGAAGTAGAGGCACTTGGAGAAAATCTGAGAAGTGCAACAATTCGTGTTGTCGAGATTGCTGGGCCGTACAGTATCATCGAACTGGAGGATGTTCAAGGTGGGAAAATAATCGCTTCGGCCCGCGCTACCGCCGAGGTAGATGCGCTTGGCACCACCTTCGATCTCAGAGGCGTTCTACTAGATGCTCAAACCACAGGAGGAGTCCCTACTGGAACTAGTATTGGAGTCAATGGATTAGCATCTGACCTGTCTCTATTGAATTTGATTCCGGGTTTTGAGGGTTCAACTCATCACATTATCGTCCCAGAACCATTTACTTCTGGACTTCTGACTTTAGGTGCAACTTTTTTGGGGGGTGATTGATTTGGGATTAATGGACAAAATTCGTTCTCAAAATGAAGAATTAGAAACTCCTGATGCAGCAACCGAACGCGCCCATGAGATTCTCCAAATCGTTGGCGAGCGAGTTGAGAAAGTTCGACCAAGTCGAGTAATTTTTGCTTCCGTGGCCGTATTACTGATACTGAGTGGAATCATGATTATTGGAACTTGGATTGTTCCATATGACAGAACTTCGGTAGATGTTGTCTATCTTCAGGGAGTTGGCGGCCATGTTGTTTTAGTTGAATTAGATAACAAAGGATCTCGTTCAATTACCGATGTCCAATTAGATATCAGATTCTTAGATGATGGTAGTAATGAAATTGCTAGGTCCACCTTTGAAACCGATGAGATTGCCGCCCATACTTCGATTGCTGGCGATAATCTAGAATTAATTGCCCCAGGTGCATCAGTTTGGGAGAATTATACTATTGAGATTATCTTAGAATACACCTATGGCGGTACAGAATATAATGAAAGATGGACGTATAATGTAGGTGGTTGGACTATGGAGATGTTTACCTATGACGCACCGATGCACTTCTTTTGACACGACCTACGGTCGTGGAATAATCGCAATACAGTTTACCCTAATGCTGAAAGGCGACCCAATTGGGGGTTGATTCATGGGACAGAGAATTGCGGTTGCGCTAATCGGGTTATTCCTAATATCTCTGATTCCGGCCGGTGATATTTACATCAACCAATCTGAAGATTCAACAGAGACTCTAGATTGGTCGGTTAAGCGTATAGAAATAGCCGCCGATCCTAATTCAATTCAAGACCTTCATTCGCCAACAGTGACACAGGGATTTGAAAGGGTTAGAGACAATACTGCCGATTCTAGTATTGGAGTATACACCGAGTCTGGATTGATTCCATCCATCCATCTGCCAAATTCCCTTAATCATCCACGTTGGGACTTAGCGATGGTCATAGTCGATGGAGGCGTTGGAATTTGGGATGCTCGTCTAGAGGTTGAATCATCAGCTGAAGTTGAGATAAGAACGACCATACCTCCCTCTGGTTTTTTGGTTCAAGGAACAACTGAAGAATTGGATAAGTTGGCGGCTAACTCTGTAGTTATCGCAGTCCATCCCGTCCCAACCGGGTTACTTGTTCACCCATTGCTAACGGTGGTCGATGAAGGCTCGATAATGGTAGAAATCCTTGGTTGGAAGGATGATAATCTACAGCGACATATGGAGCCAGGGCTTGGTTTGTCAAGTTCCCTTACAGATGTTGCAGGCGAATGGCTGACCGACGGATGGAGTCCTGAGGAAGGTAGATATTGGGGTGAAATTGAACTTTCTAACTTAGCAGATATGATCGAAGATCCTGCTGTAGCCTATGTCGCCCCGTTGCCGGTTCTAGAATTAAAGAACGACAATGCTCGAACCCATATGGGAATAAATTCGGTTGAATCTTTCTTCATCACAAACATAGATGGAACAGGCCAAACTGTAGCTGTTGGAGACTCGGGAATAGATCACGACCATGGAGATTTCAACAACCGTATTGCAGGTAGAACTTCAGTTACACCAGGAGATTCCTCAACCGCCGATTTATCTGATGGACACGGGACTCACGTTGCCTGCACAGTACTAGGTTCCGGAATGAGAAGTAGTGGTAACTATGAGGGAGTAGCACCGGGAGCCGACTTATATTTCCAAGCGATGGAGGATGATGATACTGGTGCCCTATACAGTTACGGAATCAACAGCATGTTGAATTCTGCTTACAACGCAGGCGCCCGCTTACACACAAATAGTTGGGGCGCAGGCAGCGGTTTCGGCTCTTACTCGACCCAATCTGAGGACGCTGATGACAGAACTTCTACTTGGGACCAATACTGGAATTATGATGGAATGACAGTTCTCTTTGCAGCAGGAAACGAAAGAAACGATGGTGTTTCTCCACCTGGTACAGCGAAGAATGTAATCACCGTTGGTGGACACAAGAACCGATACAGCGGCTCACCGGATGAGATGTACTATTGGAGTAGCCGCGGACCCACAGATGATGGTCGCCTTAAGCCAGATCTAGTAGGTCCAGGCGATGGTGTTCGCTCGTGTCTGTCGCAAGAGGCCGAGCAAGCATCTTCTGGATGGTCGAATAATTGGTACATTGAGTACAGCGGTACTTCGATGGCAACACCTGCTGCAGCTGGTGCTGCAACCCTAGTGCGACAATATCTCATGGAAGTTGCAAATAGACCCGCGCCCCAAGGTGCACTAGTAAAGGCACTACTAATCCTAGGTGCTGAGGATATGGGCGCTAGAAATATTCCAAACAATGACGAGGGTTGGGGTAGGGTCAATCTTGTCAATTCACTTATTCCAGATAGCGATGAAGGTATTTTCGTTGATGATCGAAGTCGTATTTCTTCTGGTCAAACAAAGGAATACACATTCGATATTACAAGAGGCGCAGAACCACTGAAAGTAGTATTGGCATGGTCCGATTATCCTGGCTCTTCACAAAGTACCAATCAGTTACGTAATGATTTGAACCTGGAGGTGATTCATCCCAATGGAGGAACTTCCTTCAAAGGTAATGTTTTCAGCGGTGGAAAATCAATTGCTGGTGGTAATTTCGATGATAAAAACAACGTCGAAGTAGTGCTGATTGATAATGCCGGCGTCGGTACATGGACAGTCCGTGTGACCGACGATTATCATGGCGGAAGTAGGACTTGGCAACCGTATGCTTTAGCCGTAAGAGGTGTTAATGTAAACGATCTTTCACCCGATCCTTCATTTGCTCCTGATGTAACTATCAACCCTCCAATTCCTCAAATTGGAGATTCAGTAGAGATTGGTGTCACAGTCGAGAACCTCGGCGCTGGATCGGTATCAGATTTTGAGGTGATGGCAAGGGCCGATGGTAGCCTTATCTCCACTCAAACGATTTCACTGAGCCCTGGAGAGTCAATTGATGTTCAGTGGAATTGGACTCCGTCGACCGAAGGTCTAGTCGATTTGTCCTTCCACCTAGATCCAAATGATTTGGTGGAGGAATCAAATGAAGGAAATAATCTTCTTACACACACGATGATAATTAGCGCACCTGGAGTTAGGGTAACTTCAGATGAACCATTCATGACTTTGGGTGAGGCGGATGATAGTTCCACCTCATGGGACCTGATTCTAACAAATACCGCATTATTCGAGACTAATGCAACAATCGTAACAAGCTCACCTGTAAGGTTGAGTGATGGTGTTGAATTCGATTGGTATTCCTCACTCACTTCAAACACTTTCAATCTGCTAGAGGCAGAATCGGTTGCTGTAGGTCTCACACTTATCCATCCGACTCCTCCAGAACCCGGAACATATGTAATGACGGTCACTGGAACGGATATCGAGAATGACATTGAGTCTGAATTGGATCTGTATTTCAATGTACCAATTTTAGCCTCAGCCGATGTGCTGATTACATCCGGACAAATTCCAGTCAGCCCTATTTCCCAAACTCAATTGCAGGTATTCGTAACCAACGAAGGTAACGGGCCTCAAACCTATGATGTGGAGTTAAGTTCGCCTGCTGGTTGGTATTTAGGATTGGATACCTTAGGGGCTTTTGAGGGCTCATCTCATGGTTCAACGGGAACTCTTGCGGTGGGGCAAAGTCGAGCAATTGACATCACCGTAAATCCTCCTGGTGCTATGATTCCAGCGGGTTCGATTTTCGATGCTGGCTTGACAGTTCATTCTAGAGTAAGTAGTGATTCTTGGTCAGTTCCTATCACTCTAGAGGTGATGGCTATCGACCAACTATCTGCAACACCGATAAGTGATGGAATTCAGTATGAGGTTGCTCCTGATGAATCTTTGAATCTAGAAATTGACTTCCTAAATTCAGGAAACCGACATCTAACCATGACTCCATATCAGAGAGCTATACCTTCTGGTTGGTCGNTTGTTGGTGGCCTCAACACATTGGAAGCACCGGCGGGTGAAACTACGACTTGGTCGGTTACTTTGCAAGGTAATGGACGAGCCACAAGTGGCGATTTCAAACTACGATTCGCTACCGATGATGGTTTTTCGCTGGATTGGAATAGAACCATCGACGTTCTGTCCGCCGCGATTCCGAGCCTAGCATTCCACGAAGTTGTCTTGGCAGATGGAACTACATCTCAAACTCCTTTGGGAGTAGGTGCTCATCCAGTTGGAACCGGCTTTGATTTGGCATGGGAGGTTGAGAATGAAGGCACCTCAACTTGGCGTCCAACGACTTCAATTATCGTACCTGATAATGGCGATTGGGAAGCAAACTGCCCTTCCACTCCATCAACATTGGCTGCTGGAGCGAGCAGTATAATCTGGTGTACAATTACTATTCCTCTCTCAGAGCAAGCGGGTTCCGAGCCAGTAGTTACTCTTAGGATGGAAGGAGAAGGAGTTGTAGTTGAAAATTCCATTTCGTTGCTTGTAGATTCGGTTTCGGCTCTAGATTGGGATCTACGCACTAAGGACCCGATTGCCCATGAAAACTATCCAGTTCAGTTGACAATAGATGTTGAGAATGTAGGAAATTCACAAATTAATCACAAACTTGAGGTGAATGCACCAAGTGATTGGAATGTATTTATCGATGATGAATTATTAGTAATTTTAAGCCCGGGAGAATCCAGATCAATAGTAATCCAATTCACTCCCGACAGCGGTAGTGACGGCACTATAGAGTTATTTTTGCTAAATGGAGAAACCATCCAAGATTCTTCCTTCAGTTTTGAGGTGGATGTATTGCCTGCAAGAGGCGAGAGTAACAGCATGGCATCTACTGTGATTCCTATTCTTGTTATTCTCCTAATTGTGATTCTTGCAGGAGGCGGATTCTATGTATTCCAACAGAAGGGCGGTAGCTTGGAATCAATAATGTCCAATGAGGCCGTAAGTAAGATTACTGAGTCCCTAAATATCGCTGAAAAAGAAAGTGGTTCAGGCATTGAATGCTGGGTATGTAGCGGCGATATTATTGTCGGTGAGGCCCTAGCTTGCGGCAGTTGTGGAGCCCGTTATCATCGTCCAGGTCAAGTTGGAGGTTGTGATATTCTTTCTCTTGGTAAATGCCTACACTGCAATGCGGATTGGGATGAATTAGTAGACGCATAAATCGCGACCCCAAGGGGTCGCGTAGCCCGAAGCCCTTAGAGGGGCCAGTTTGTCGGCCAAGCAATGAATCGTGTTTCTTCGGCTCGTCTTCTGACGATTTTACTTGTAATCACGATGCTATCTCCATTTGTTCAGGCAGAGATTGATCCTCGTCTGACTGCAAGTCCAACGGCTCAAGAGGCAGATGCCGATAACCCAGCAGAATACACCATCACAGTTCACAATGATGGCGACGATGATATGGCGGTTAGCTTGAGCACTCAGCAGGACTCTTCTGGTTGCAATGGCTTCAGTTCGAACATAGAACAGGTATCTGGAACAATAGGTGGCGGCGAATCTGAACAAGTGACTCTTACAGTCAGTGTAAATGAACAGGCGAATGGAGATTGTGAGACCACAGTTCAGGCTACTGCAACTGTAGCAGGAGGAGCCCCAGGGTCTCCAAAGAATGCCGATGTAACCGTGACTACCACAGCAGGTGACGGCGGTGGTCTTTATGCGGTCAAATTAACCACTGATGAGACAGATGTCGAATTTGATGGAAGTGACTCAGTAGTTTGGGAAGTTGAGGTTGAGAATACAGGTGAACAACAGGCAAATGTGCAATTGGAGATGAACAGCGATAATGACTGTGAATCTGATGACCTAAGCGCTGAGGTAGATCCTGCTGTAGTTCAGTTGGATTCAGGAGATACAGAAACCGTCGAGGTTACAGTAGATGTCCCTGATGGCAGTTCTACCGAAGCGGGCGAGCATTGTTTCCTCCTCATGGCTACGGTAACCAATGACCCAAACGCTGCAGACAGAGCCGAGGATAACCTAAGCCTCAAGTTGAGTGTTCCAGAAGTTAAGGAGTGCGACGGCTCATTGCAGACATCTTCACACAATCTCGATCCCGGTGAGACTGCAACAAATAGTTTCGAGGTCGAAAATATTGGAAATACTGAATGGACGGTTCAAACTCAAGCACAATCCCCTGGAACAGATATAACCGGATGGGTTGAATTTGATAGCCCACGCTCTGCCTTATTGGCCAAACCAGGAAATTCGGATGATAGTCATACATTCACTTTTTCAGTAACGCCCGACGATTCAGTTGAGGCTGGCTCACAGATTGAAATCAAGATACAGGGGCGTTCCAATCAAGGCGTTGGCTGTGAGCAAATACTCACAGTAACCATTGGCCAGGTCCACGAAGCCAGACTTACCCTCAGCACTTCGAAATTATCGAATGTTGAGCCAGGGACTTCTGATTCAGTGACCATAACTGTAGAAAATCGCGGCAATGGTGCAGACACGTTTTCTCTAACTACAATGGACCTTCCAGAAGGATGGCAAATTTCCTTTTCTCAATCTTCTGTGAGCATAAACAGTAAGCATGATTCCAACAACGAAAAATCTCTGACCGCTACAGTAAATGTACCATCAAATGCGTTAGCAGGAGACAATACTGTTGAATTTGGTGTAACTGTCAGTGGTTCAACAACCATACTGCATAGCAGGGTGTTAACCGTATCTGTAGCAGCGAGGCACGACCTAACTGCAGACATACTTTCAACTCAGCAAACCGGTCGTTCAGGCCAAGTAGTTCAATTCCCAATTGATATTGTCAACACAGGAAATATTCGAGATACATTCAAGCTACAGGTTTGTGATCCTAATGATCAAACGGGTTGTAATCCTCCAATGTGGGCTGCGTCATATTCCGATACATCTGGAAACTCAATTACTCAGATTGTCCTTGATCCAGGTGAATCTAGGCGAGTATTCCTTGATGTAACCGTTGAAGGTGAGGAAGATGCAGATTCAGTTACAATTCTATCTCGGGTGGCAATTTTTGGAACGACTGAAAAGCTAGAACAGACGATTAGCGTGATAGTTTCGAATTATGATTATGGCATGGCTATTTCTCCTGAAATGCCGGGACCAATTTCGGGTCAAATGGATATTGTTCTTCCACCAGGCGGGACTAGAGAAGTCAATTTCTGGGTAGAGAATACTGGTAACTTCCCAGGTGGCGACAGCGCAGTCATATCGATTACAGGAATGGAATCCTCGGTACTCCGACGAGTCCTGGTAAATGGTGTATCGGTAGATGGAAACATTGCAGTTCCTTCAGGTGATAGAGTTCTGATTACAATTGAATTGGAAGTTCTAGAAGGTGTTTCTAGCGGAACTACTGGCATTGTAAAGGTCAGCGCATCATCGGAGAAGAACGCTGCAGAAAGCACCAGTGTAGACTTGATTTTTGAAGTTAGAACAATCCATGATTTGCGATTCACCCTTGAAGGTGAGGATGAGATAACTACAGATGAAAAGAACAGTGTTGAGTTTATTCTCCATGTTACAAACCATGGTAATATTGTTGAGACCGTCCAGATACTATCCAGTGACTCTCTCAGAGGTTGGACGGTCAATATCATCGAAGACGAGTTCCAACTTTCTCCTGGTAATTCAAGAACGATTACCGTGAGGGTAACTCCTCCAGCGGGAATGGTTCAAGATGATACCTATCGCTTTACGATTACAGTTCAACCAAAGGGTATGCCTGTAGCCGGTGAACCCCTTGACCTGGAAGTCACCGCAGAGGTGTCTTCTGGCCTAAGCTGGCTAAGCGAAGAAAACGAACAGATTCTAATCTACGGATTAACTGCTATTGGCGGTTTATTGGTTGTAATTTTATTCTTCAGATCTCGTGCAGAAAACCGCAGAATTCTTGAAGCCTTGGATAATGAATCGAGTGACTGAGCCTAGTCGTTGATTGAAGGCGATTCCAAACCATCAATAATTCCAATGTATTGTCTGCTACCAGCATCCTCAATGAACGCACGGTTATGCTTATGACCGTATTTTCGGTGGCGAACTCTGCCGGTCCCTACGGGACCGTCAGGTGTCAGCGATGTCGACGGTTCCAGAAGCGTATCTCGCCCTAGCTGTGATGACCCTTGTTGGCATAGGATTCCCCGTGATGAGCTTCGTCGCTTCTCGCTTCCTAAGGCCAACTCCGAGCGCTCATGATAGCAACAAGTTGCGCTCGATTTTACTTCCGGGTTATGAGACTGATCAGAGCCTATACGTTAGGCGAGAAAGCACTTACGAGTGCGGCGCTGATCCAGTGGGCGACGCTCATATCAATTTCCACTTCCAATACTATTGGTATGCCATTATCTTCCTTGTATTCGATATAGCATTCATGTTCCTAGCATTTGGAGGAGTAATCGCGATTCAAGATGCTGGTGGAGACATCGATATTTGGTCAGCGATGATTACCCTAACCGTATTCATCGTGTTGATGAGTCTTGGCGTATGGCACGTATTCCGCAAGCGCGGTCGAATTTACATCTGAGGTGATTGAATGAGCGAAGAACCCCAAAACTTCTCGGTTTTCAATAGTAGAATTCTCGTCGACACTGTAGGCGATGTAACCGACGAGGCTCTCAAGGCTAGTCGAATGAAGGAAGTAATCGGAGTACTTGGTGGTCGCCTATTCAACTGGGGTCAGCGAAAGTCCCTCTTCCCTCTTCACCTTGGAATCAAATGCTGTGCCTTGGAAATGGCAGCTGCAGGAGCCAGTCGATTCGATGCAGAGCGATTTGGTGTGTTCTTCCGCTCAAGTCCAAGGCAGTGTGATGTTCTATTAGTCAATGGGCCAATTTCGAAGAAGTTTGCAGATCCAATTGTACGACTCTGGGAGCAAATGCCAGAGCCCAAATGGTGTATCGCAATGGGCGAGTGTGCAATATCGGGTGGACCATACTTCCAGTCTTACAATATCCTCGAGGGTGTTGATACAGTAATTCCGGTTGATGTGTATATTCCAGGATGCCCTCCACGTCCAGAGGCATTGATTGATGGCTTTGGGAAATTGCGTGAGAAGATTATCCGCATCGGTGGAGTGCCTAGTGAAGTTCGACCGATGAGCGAGGCACCGCTAATCGTCGGAGACGAGTGAAGGAGGATTTTGAATGGGCAAGAAAATCTCGGCAGCGGCTCAGCAGAAGGCAGCAGAGGAATTAGTAAAGGCAATGTCGTCCTTCGATGGAGTTTCTGCTGAAATCGATAGCCGCTCAAGTGGAACACAGGTCCGCCATACAGTAAGTGCCACATCTACTCCCGAATCGTGGAGGCAATTAGCAGAGGCCCTAGCAACTGACCATGCTGTCGACTACTGTTCAATGATTACCGGAATTCACTGGCCGGAGGCAGCCGATAAGACATGGGAGGTAGTCTATCACCTAATGCGAACCGGAGTAAAAGATCCGGCAGCAATAGAAGGTGTAGTTCAACCAAATATCACCGATGCAGAAACTCTCACTGGTGCCGATATACCGATGGAGATTCAAATTAGCATTTCATTACCTGATACACGAGAACCTATGGTTCCCTCTGTTCAAGACCTATGGGTTGGAGCTGATTGGAATGAGAAGGAAACTTGGGACCTCGTTGGAATCGACTTTGAGGGTCATGAAGGAATGCGCCGCGTCCTTAATCCACATGAAACTCCAGTAGGGTATCATCCATTACAGAAGCAACACAAGTTGCGCTATCATGGGTTTGAAGAAATGTACGACGATGCTCAAGGATTCATGAGGAAACCAGCTGATGCTGGTAAGATCAAGTAAGGAGGGATTCAGATGGCAGAAATGTGGATTTCGATGGGTCCTCAACACCCAATGACTCACGGGCTTTGGACTTTGAAAGTCAAAGTCGATGGAGAAACTGTAGTCGATACCGAACCAGATTTGGGATACATCCATCGTGGTGTTGAGAAAATCTGTGAGGCACGAGACTTCACTCAGATTACGACCTATTGCGATAGACTATGTTACGCTAGTGCAAACACCTGGTCACACTCCTACATCTACGCTGCAGAAGACCTACTTGGTGTAGAAGTCCCTGAGCGAGCCGAATACATTCGCCTCATCGCAGTCGAGTTACAAAGAATCGCTAGCCACCTAATGTGGCTTGGTGCGTACGGTCCAGACATAGGTAATCTCTCGATTATGGTATGGTGCCTGCGTGAGCGCGAGATGATGATGGATTTACTTCAAGAGTTGGGTGGTTCAAGAATGCACTACAACTTCCCAAGAATAGGTGGGGTTAAGCGAGATTTACCTCATGGATTTTCTCAGCGTGCTCAAGCCAAATTGAAGCTCTTCCTCAATCGAATTCAGGAATATGAGGCGCTATTTGATGAGAGCACAGTATTCCTTGTTAGAAGCCAAGGAGTAGGCTACGCCAAGCCCGAGGAAATGATCAATCACGGTGTCACCGGACCTAATGTTCGAGCCGCCGGTGTTGATTACGATGTTCGCTGGGCTCACCCTTACTCTGTTTACAGCGAACTCGATTGGCAACCATCCGTCGAACGTTCCTCAATCAAGGGTGCAGACTGCTACGACCGTTATCGAGTCCGTGTGGAAGAGATGCGAATGAGCGCATCGATGGTTCTCCAAGCACTCGATAAGATGCCAGGAGGCTCTGAGACATATCACGAACCAGGAGATCCGAAGATTATCGCCAAAGCGCCATCAAGAGCCCCTGAAGGGACCCACGGAAGCCATCACTTCGAGGATAGTAGAGGTGAATCGATGTTCTACATCGCAGGCGGAGGCGAAGGTCGAGGAAAGATGCCTTATCGAGTTTCAATCCGTTCTCCGATGTTCATTACAATTCCTTATGCTGCAAAGTGTATGATTGGCTACAAAGTGGCCGACATTCCTGCGATTATGGGTTCATTCGACCCATGTATTGGAGAAACCGACAGGTGATTTACAATGGCAGGAACTAGCGATTGGTTAGACGTCCGTGGCTGGATGGAGTCTATCGTCGGTTGGTCAATGGACCAAGTTCATGACTTACTACCTTCAAGTGATATTGGTTTAGGCCCATTAGGTTCCGTAAATTTGCAAGGAGAATTTGCAAGCATTCAGGGAGCCCTCGAAACTTTCCTATTCACCACTATAATGTGTACAATTGTTTTTGCTACAATGATGCTCACCTTGATGGTAGTTCCATACATTGAGCGCAAATTCATAGCGAGATTGATGGACAGATTGGGTGCAACTACCAGCCTCAGAAGTTTGTGGATTGGCGAAGGCCATACGACTGCGGGCCAATGGTGGAATCAACTACCGTTTGGGATAGGTGCTCCGATTGGATGGGTAAACGGAATGCTGAACTCTAACTTTGGAAACAAATCGAAGCACGTAGCAGTAGATCGCGTTCACAATAGAGGATACCACGGAATTTGGTTCCTATTCCCCGGTTTCTTCCAAGCGCTAGCCGACTTNCTAAAGTTCGCTACCAAGGAACACATGGTCCCAACAAAGGCCGACAGATTGGTTTTCGAAACCGCTCCTGTAATCATTATTGCAACCACAATCATGGTCTATGCATTCATCCCATTCGGACCACACATATGGGCTGCCAACCCAGAGTTGTCATTGGTATTCATGATGGCAATATTCGGAGTCGCACCACTCGGTGTTTTCTTTGCGGGATGGTCGTCAAACAACAAATATACNCTCATCGGAGGAATGAGGTCCGCGGCACAACTTACCGCTTACGAGATACCTTTACTGATTAGCGTCCTAGCAATTGCAGTAATTTCAGGNTCCTTCAACATTCTAGAAATAGTCGATTTCCAAATCGAGACAAGTAACACATGGAATGTCTTCATCATGCCCTTGGGTGCTGCATTATTCCTAATCACAATGATCGCTGAAGTTGAGCGTATTCCATTCGATATGCCTGAGGCAGAGGCCGAATTGGTTGAGGGTTGGTGGACAGAATACGGTGGAATCCGTTGGGGACTGATGTTCGCTGTCGAAATGATGCGAGCCTACGCGGCTTGCATCCTCTTTGCACTATTCTTCCTTGGCGGTTGGCAATTACCATTCGAAGACACTTTGGTTGGCCTTCCTTATGTCGGGGTCCTCTTTGACTTCCTAGCAAATGCAACACCTGGATTGGTAGTTCTACTCCTCAAGGCATACCTGATGTTCGCATTCTTCGTATGGGTTCGTGCATCCTTACATCGTGTTCGCACCGACCAAATTCTTGAGTTTGGATGGCGTTGGCTCCTTCCGGCCTCGATGGTCAATCTTGCCGTGGCAATCTGGCTTCGCCTCGAGGTGTGGGATAGTACTGCAGCAGGAGGATGGCCGATTTGGGCGGTCCCAGTTCTATTTGGCTCATTCATAGTCGCTTTCGTTGTCCTCGCCTTGGATGAGGATGAAGATGCGTTGGAACTGAATCGAAGGATGTACCACACACAGACCTTGGAGAAGGCAAGCCCAGGTACTCACAGAGATTAGATTGGAGGTGAATAAATGGATAAATCACAGCACTATAACACTGGACACCCACACGCGGCTCCTAACTTCCGTAACCTGATTATTAAGCCAATGTGGATGACGATGAAAACGGCATTGAGAACCGTTCCTTTCCTAGGGCGATTAGGCCTTTTGAAAAATAATTATCATGGTCAAGAAGTTACAATGACAGATGATTTTACCCAGGCTAGAATAGGGGGCGAACATCTTTCAGAAGGTCACACATATGCTGCTGATCGAGAGTCTACCGATCTACTCCCTTTCCTTGAACGGCCTGTTACGGTCATGTACCCCTATGAACGACTAGAGGACATGGAGCCATGGTTATTCGTTCCAGGAAATTACAATGGTAGAATTGGAATTGTTTGGGAAACTTGTACCGCTTGCAAGGCATGTGTCAAGGCATGTCCAAATGACTGTCTACACATGACCTCTGAAGTTAGAGTCAATGTTCTTGACCTAGCCGAGGAAGACGACGAGTGGCACGGCTATGGATCAGAATTCGAGGCAGGTGGGTATGCCGCGAAGCCAAAGGAAGAGTTCGAAGAAATTGAGGAATTCGACTTAGTGAATGAGCATACCGCAGCCCCGCAGCAATATGATTTCGCAGAAGTAATCGACATCTCCGGCGATACGGCAACCGTGCGTTGGATGGACGGATCAGGTATCGAAGACATTGCAACTACAGAACTCAAGCCGGCGGAGACTGATATCGTCAGCGGTAGAATCGATATCGGCCGCTGTATGTTCTGTGGATTGTGTGCGGAAGCATGTCCGTTCGAATCATTCTTCATGACCAATGAGTATGATGGAATGTCTGGATACTCTCGTGAAGACCTATGGTTCGACGCAGATAGAACTCGTGTACTCCCAGCCGTCCACCAAGAGCGAGTCGATATGGAACTTGCAAAGCGCGCGAAGAAAGAGAAGAATAAGCGCGAAAGAAAGGCAGCTAGAGCTGCCAAGGAAGCGGAGGCTTGATTCCATTGGCTATTGATTTCGAGGCTGTTGCATTCGTCATTATGGCGCTTGTTGCTATCCTCGGAGCCCTGGGATGTGTCTATGCAAGGAGAGTAGCTCACTCTCTTCTCTCGCTAATGATGACCTTCTTCGCCGTTGCTGGAGTAATGGTATTGGCTCACGCCGAGATGTTGGCGGCTATTCAGATTCTAGTTTACCTTGGTTCGGTAATGCTAGTGGTTCAGTTCGGAGTTATGTTAACTCGACGCCAAATACAGGAAGGTGATGTTGAATGAGGGCAATGGGAATCACTGCCCGCTTAGGGGTATTCGCTTTCGTCCTAATTCTTCTAAGAGAAGTAATGGATCATCCAATGTGGGGAGAATCCGCTGCCGGTGCTCCAACCACACTCGAATTTGCAGTATCAATACTCGATGATTGGGCGCTTGTCACCGTTGTTCTTGGAATCTTACTTTCGATGGCGATGATTGGTGCATCTTACCTAGTTCGCGACGAGCGCCTCGTCAACCTTCTCTACGATATGGGAGGCGATGAGTGATGATTGAAGCAAGTTGGATCGCCGGTCTCGGCGTGATTCTCTTTGGTATCGGTTTGATTGGAGCATTTAGCCGAAAGAATGCCATCGTCGTTTTGATGTGCATAGAGGTCATGTTGAACGCAGCCAATCTCAACTTCGTAGCCGGAGCCATGCATCATGGTTCAGTAGACGGATGGGTATTCACTGCTGTTGCAATCGCAATAGCTGCCGCAGAAGTTGCTATCGGGCTTGCAATTCTACTTTCCTTGTACAGTACACAGGAAACAATTTCGCTCGATGAAGCGACTTTATTGAGAAATTGAGGTGATGAAAATGGGAGAAAACAAGCAGGAGTGGGACAGACTACTCTTCATTTTGCCGTTTTTGGCAATCGTACCTTATCTCTACAGNACTGGGGAATCATCAACCGATTATTGGTGGCTAATTATCGCCGCACCTTTGCTTTTCTTCGCAACAATTGCGATAGCAGGTCAAGTTTGGAACGGTGATGAATTCTGGGTAAATCGCTTGAAGGAAGGCGGAATCTTAGGACTTGGTGCACTCAGCGTATCTCTTTCCGCTTCGATTTGGCTGATTTACGATTATCTCGATGCTCACGGCCATATTGAATCAGGAGATCCATTCAGTTGGTTGACCTTTGATGTCCTAACCTACGACTCGGAGGGATGGTCGATTGCCTCTTCAGGATTCAGTGGAATCGGACTAGGAATATACCTCGATGCAGTTAGCATAATGCTACTATTTGTTGCCACTTTCCTATGCTTCCTCATCTGTTGGTTCGCAATCGGATACATGACTACCGATTCAATCAATGATAACTCAAACCATCGATTCTTCGCCGAGTTCGTTCTCTTCAGCATGGGTATGTTTGGAATGGTCCTGGCGGACAACTTCCTTTGGTTATTCATCTTCTGGGAAATAATGGGTCTTTGTTCCTATCTCCTTATCGGATTCTATTACTGGAAGGAAAGTGCTGCATACGCTGCAAAGAAGGCTTTCCTAACAACTCGTGTTGGTGATGTATTCCTAATGATTGGACTACTAATGCTCTATGACATATACGGCTCTCTAGACTTCGCTGTTGTCTTTGATGATCCATCCACAGGCGTAGGTGGAGCAGCGGTGGATGCTGCTATGTTGCAAACTGCACTACTGATGCTATTCATTGGAGCTGTAGGTAAGTCCGCTCAGTTCCCATTACACGTATGGTTACCAGATGCGATGGAAGGACCAACTCCCGTATCGGCCCTTATCCACGCTGCGACCATGGTTAACGCTGGATTGTATCTAGTCGCTCGAATGGTACCATTTGTCGATGTTCACCATCATGGCGTGGCAGGAATGGAAGACCTTGGTCTGATCGTTGCATGGGTCGGTGGAATTACTGCCTTTATGGCCGCAGCAATCGCCTTTGTGCAGAATGATATCAAGAAAGTGTTAGCATATTCCACGATGAGTCAATTGGCCTACATATTTACAGGACTAGGAGCAGCACTTTGGTTCTTCAATAACGATAAGCATCACGCAGGAGCTCTAATCTTCGGTGGTGCTCTATTCCATCTCTTCAATCACGCCATGGCAAAGGGAATGCTGTTCATGGCGAGTGGTTCCGTAATCCACGAAGTTCACCATGCTCACGACCATTTGCATCATGGAGATCATGGTGACCATGACTTCGACCCTCAAGATATGCGCAATATGGGTGGCTTAGCGAGCAAACTACCCGTAACAGCAACAGCGATGATGTTCGGATCGATGTCAATTATTGGGATTCCATTAATCGGTGGATTCTGGTCAAAGGAAATTATCGTTGGAAAGACATGGTATGCTTACTTCAATGGAGCAGACGCATTGCTAGGGCCGGCTATACTAATTCTAGCAACTGCCGGTATGACCGGCTTCTACATGTCACGAATGTGGTTCATGACCTTCGCGGGTGAGCCAAAGAACGAACTCGTAGACCACGTCCATGAAGAGACTCCTTGGATCAAGACACCTCTTGTAATTCTCTCAATAATTACCGCCCTAGGCGGATTCGGACTCGCCCTCTATGGAATGGTAGATTGGCTATCAGGAGAGGCTGACCACCTATCTATTCACAAGGACACATTCGTCGATCAGGTGATTTACGAACTAGAGCATGCATTCCTACCTGAGGATGAACAAGTCCGAATGATTGGCTGGACCACTATCCTGCTTTCATTCATCATTGGTCCAATATTTGCCGCCCGAGTATACGGTGGTTCACTCAAGGAAGGCGAGAAAGCAACACCAATAGTTCACTGGCTAACCAGCCTGTCTGGCAAGTTTGGTAGCCAAAATGTCGATGAATTAGCAAACTCACAATTTGCCGAGGCACTACAGAACCGTCTGTATTTCGATGACCTATACGAGTGGATTCTAGGAAAGACCATCCTTCCATTCTCTGCTTTCGCCGCTTGGTTCGATGCCAACATAATCGATGGAGTAATCAAGCAGATTGAATCCAATTCTGTTTTCGGTTCCGTACAAATTCGCAGAGTAACAACCGGTAGTGCTCGCGACTACATTCTGATGGCTGCTGTCGGGGCATTGTGTATATTCGCTCTAATTTGGGGGGTGAGCGCTTGATTCAGTCAGATCCTCTAACATTCATCACCCTAACACCGCTTGCTGTCGGTTTAGCCCTGTTGATTCTGCCATACCTCGCTCCTGCAAGTATGGCAGAGTTTACTCGAAAGATTTCACGCTCACTTTCGATGGGAGTTGCTCTGGCAATCTTCGCCATAACAACCGCGCTATTCCTCGGCCAAATTGGTAATATCGATTGGCTCAATATTACACAAGGTGAGTATGTTTTTCAAAATGATCCAGATGATCCAGTAGTTCTTCTGGAAAGTATCGGAGTAAGATGGGTAGTCGGGGTTGACGCCTTGTCGTTCCCAATGGTATGGCTTACCGCTCTGTTAATCCCTATCTCTATGCTAGTCGAGTGGGACGCAAAGAAAGGACATCTATTCCACCCGCTAATCCTAGTCATGGAAGGTGCGCTAATTGGCGTATTCGTAGTACTCGACTTATTCGTTTTCTACGTCTTCTGGGAATTGACTCTGATTCCTATGTTCTTCCTGATTTTGGTTTGGGGTGGGGACGACCGCAGATATGCTTCGATGAAATTCTTCATCTACACTTTCACTGCAAGTGTTCTGATGCTTATTGGTATCCTTGTGATGTACTTCCATACCGATCCAATTAGCGGTCTGGACAGTCTAACCGGTCACCATTTCGACTTGGTAGAAATGACGGCCCAGGCCTCTGGAAATGGTTTGATTGCAGGAGAAGGTTTGCGCCACTTTGTCTGGCTTCTATTACTGATTGGCTTTGCCACAAAGATGCCTAGCGTACCAGTTCACACTTGGTTACCAGATGCTCACGTTCAGGCACCAACAGCCGGCTCAATGCTGTTAGCTGGTGTCATGTTGAAGATGGGCGCATACGGATTCCTCAGAATCGCTGTAACCATCTTCCCAGAATCAACCGTAGTCTTCACTCCATTGTTGATTATACTAGGAATGGCGAGCCTAGTCTACGGAGCCATAGTATGTATGGGTCAGACAAATCTCAAGCGAATGGTTGCTTACTCATCCGTATCTCACATGGGATTGATTTTCCTTGGAATAGCAACCATGCAACCACTGGGAATCGCCGGTGCACTATTCATGATGTTTGCACACGGAATCATCAGCCCACTTCTCTTCGCCGTAGCTGGAGCCTTCAAGCACCACTACCACACTCTTGAGATTGGCTCGATGCGTGGAATTGCACACCACTCACCATGGTTAGCGGGGCACATGATGCTAGGTTGGATGGCTAGCCTTGGACTTCCGTTATTGGCTGGCTTCGTGGCTGAAATTGCAGTAATGATAGCCTTCTGGATGACATTTGGTTGGTTAGTAATTTGGCCAGCATTGACCCTAATCATTACTGCTGTATACTATCTAACTAGTATGCAGAGGACTATTTTCGAGGGTGGAGATCCTCATGTTGGTGTACTTCCAGATACCATGCACGGAGAAGAACCTAGAGACATTACTTGGCATGAGAATGCTGGAATGTTTGTTTTGGGAGCCCTCACAGTATTGTTTGGAATCATGCCATTCATCTTCTGGGATATGATGTCGGATTGGTCTACAGAATTCATGCTAGAGACATTAGTTCAGGCTATGAATAGCCAGGGGGTGAAGCCCTGATGTTGACCACTGAAGAAATGGAAATNNTGCTACCTGAGNTGACTCTNGTTGCNGGNATTATTCTNGCNGTTTTAATTCCAAACCTTGGAGACTCAACTCTAAGAATTCCTCTAACGAGAACTCGCATTCCAGTCTTTATCGGTGGAACTCGCTTCAAGAGTACATCCGACCCCAGACTTCCTGCTCGAATTGCAATTCTGGCTCTATTCGTAGCATTTGTGTTTTCTTTCCTAGAAATTGAATCTGCATCTGGTGAGGTTGTTGGCGGTGTTATCGAAATCACTTCATTCACTAGAATGATGTCGTTCGTATTCTATGGAGCACTCCTCCTAGCGGCGATTGCTACCACCTACAGAATGCCTGCTCGGCTTTCTGCTAGAGCTCCAACCGAGAAGGATTCAGAATCTCGAGCAGAGGCTCTTGTAGCCGCTTTGATGGATAATCGCCGTCAGGTAGATTTCCACATTCTGCTGATGATGGTNGGACTCGGAATGGGTCTCATGGCCATGGCTTCGAATCTTTTCTTCATGTTCGTTGCAATAGAGTTGGCGAGCCTCGCGGCATACGTATTGGTTGCATTCCACAAAGAAGAGGAAGTTGGAGGCGAGGCCGGTGCCAAGTACTTCATCGTCGGTTCAGTTGCTAGTGCTACCGGAATCTATGGAATGTCCTTGGTTTATCTTTGGTCAGGAGACCTTGATTTCGATGCACTAGCCGCCTCTTGGGCGGCTATGGATGGATTAGATCCATTCGCGGTCATTGGAGTTGGATTGATGTTGGTCGCTTTCGGTTTCAAGGTCAGCGCTGCGCCATTCCATCTCGCCGCACCTGACGCATATGCTGGTGCCTCTTCACCAGTTGCAGGTGTGCTGGCTACTGCTTCCAAGGCGATGGGTTTTGTCGCCCTATTCAGAGTTCTAATCGAGGTTACAATGCCCGAGGAGGGAGAGGCTCTTTGGTTTGGTATTCTTGCAATTATCGCCGTAATTACGATGACTTGGGGTAACCTAGCGGCATTAACCAGTGAAAATCCAAAGAGGATGTTAGCCTACTCGAGCGTTGCCCACGCTGGATACATGCTGGCCGCAATGGCTGCTGTTGGTAGCGGATTAGGTGACTCATCAACAACCGAGTTAGTATTGATTGCAATCGTCTTCCACCTGACAATTTTGGTTCTGTTCAAACTAGGTGCATTCCTAGTTCTTGGTATGCTTGAGACAGAAGGTCGAAGTCACCGTTTGGAAGACCTTCACGGTCTCGCTCAGCGAGATCCGTTGATTGCAGGTTCGATGTTTATCTTCATGCTAGCATTGGCTGGAGTTCCGCCATTATCCGGATTCCTTTCCAAGTTACTAATGATTAACGGAATCGTAAATATCAGCGCTGGCACCGGTAGCACATCTGCAGATGGAATTATTCCTTGGGCCGAGACTGTCGACCCGGTATTCTGGCTTGCAATGGCAATTGTATTGAACAGTGCTCTGTCTCTATTCTACTATCTTCGAATTGGCCTAGTTATGTTCTTTGAAGCTCCTGAAAATGCTAAGCCTCTTAGAAAGGCATTCCATCTTCGGAACACCATCCTAGTCCTCACAGTACTAACAGTATTCTTCGGTATTGGTTCAGGTGCAGAGTATCTCCTAGACCTCGTTAAGGAAGCCGTTTCTGGTCTTTGATTCAGTAGAGAGTTAGCCATAATGACCGTTTTCCAGTCCAATCAATAGGGCATGGTTTCACATAGGGGTCTCTAGACCGATGCCCAATGGCGAGACGGGAGGAGCGTGTGGATACAGAGTTGCTGGCGCGGCTTGAATCTGGTGCCGGCGATAAAATCCGCGTAACCCTCCCGAATAAGAAAATCAACGAAATGTTCGCCATCGCAGACCAAATTCTTGGCGGTCGAAGAGTTAGAGCGGTTTGCGCAGATGGCGAGAGTCGTTTGGCACGTATTCCAGGAAAGATGCGAAGACGCCAATGGGTCCGTGAGGGTGACCTAGTAATCGTTCAACCATGGGATTTCCAAGATTCAAGAGCAGATGTAAGGATGCGCTATACAAAGACGCAGTCAATCTATCTTTCACGAAAAGGTGTCTTGCCTGAGATAGTCGACTTATTCGGAATGACCGACGATCAAATTCATGAACAGGATGATGATTACGAAGTAGTCGAGTCCGGTGCAGTGGAAGAGGATACAGCAACCGAAGAGGCCGAAGAAGTCGAAGCGGCCGAAGAAGAAGTTGTTGAAGAGCCGAAGAGTTCGACCTTTGCTGATGACGACGACGATGATATCGACTCATTCTTCGGGTGAGGAAGATGGCAGATCCCGACTGGGAAGATTTTGACCCAGACGCTCTAATGAGATCGGCCAAGCAACATGATTGGATGTCGGAACCACGCTTCAAGCGAATGTTTGAGGAAATCGAAGACAAATTGCAAGGTGTTCTTGGCTCTGGTCAATACGATTGGGTCGATAGGCGAGTATTCGACGCGGTCTTCGACCGTTCCACTCTGATGTCTTTGCACAAATTGATGCAGGCAGGTGAGATAGAAACTGTCGATTATCCAATCGCTCGCGGTAAGGAGGCTCACGTTTTTCATGCAACAACAAACCAAGGACCGGCTGCAGTGAAGATTTTCCATACTACAAATGCCGTCTTCAAAAGCCTTGCAAAATACATCGACGGTGACCCACGATTCGGTGGATTAAAGCGTCGTCATCGTGAATTGGTAAAGATCTGGGTTCGAAAGGAATACCGCAACCTACGTCGAATGCGGAAAGCCGGAATCAGGGTTCCTAGACCTAGAGCGGTTCATAACAACGTCTTGGTGATGGATTTAATCGGTGATGAAAGTGAACCTTCCCCTCGCCTCAAGGACATAACTATCGATGATCCGAAAGGAGTCTTCGACGACCTTCTTGAGATTCTTGCTGTTTGTTGGCAGACCTGTGACCTTGCTCATGCAGACTTTAGCGAATACAACATTCTCTGGTACGATGGCGAACCATGGGTAATTGATGTCGGTCAAGCAGTAGTTAGCGCTCATCCTTCCTCAAATGAGTTCCTAGTTCGAGATGTAACTAGATTAGTTCAGTGGATTAATCGACAAGGATACGAGGTAAATCTCGCTGACTCTTTGTTAAGGGTGCTCGAGGAACCAGTTCCAACCTACCCAGCGCTTTCGGGCGGGGATTAAAACGGGAAGGCGGGTCGCCCGTTTTCGTGGAACTACTAGCCCGCATACCCAAGGACCGCATAGCGGTGCTAATTGGCAAGGCTGGGCGTACTCGCAAGATGCTTGAGAAAGCAAGTGGGGCGAGTTTGGAAATCGATTCCCAAACCGGTGATGTATCGGCTATTTGGGAAGTCGATGAAATCGATCCAATCCTGAAAATGAAAATGCCTGATGTAATCCGCGCGATTGGGCGTGGACTAGCACCAAATCGCGCGGTAAAATTACTCGATGACGAGGTATTCCTCCGAATGTACGACATTCGTGAATGGGTAGGACGTCAGCCAAACCAGACACGCCGAATGCGAAGCCGATTAATCGGAAGGAACGGACGCATTCGAAGCTTAATCGAAGAGATGTCCCAAACTGAGATGGCAATCTATGGTTCTACAGTTTTGGTAATTGGGGACGAAGATGGTCTAGCATTAGCAACCCCTGCAATTGAGAATATTCTGAATGGAGCCGAACATGGGACAGTCCTACATGGTCTAGAACAAGATCGCAAGCGTATGCGAATACAATCTCGAAGTCTTGACACATATGATACCGGTGAAGGATCATCCGATGCCTTCGACGCATTAGTTCCCGGACTCGCCGATGCTCGACGCCGACGTGAACGCAGATTCAAGTCTGCTCAAGTCGACCCAGATGACGAGGAAGAAGTCGCTGAGATGTTGGAATTGGCAGATGACGAGTCGATTTCTTACGGCGAAGAGTGATTTCTCCAGCCGCCACGCCTAAGCGCAGGTGCTTTCTCGACGGGCCGTGAACGTGCTAGAGGAGTGGTACGATTACGAGCGTTTGGTAATCCAAGCGCTCGCCGTAATAATGACATTATTCTGTATTGGAGCATTCCTTGGTTCAATGGATTTTTCAAATCCATTATCTGATTTTGTCTACAAATATTATCTCGATCCGATTATTGGAGAATCAACTGGAGATTCTGGTTACAACATGGTCAACACCATGACCTATGGAATCGTTCTGGCCATGTTCGTCGTAGCAATGTCTGGCTGGTTGAGGCATTTGGGAGTCGATGGCTCAGACAGAACGCTACTTGCATTACTTCCATTCGTGCTTTGGGCGGCACTGGGAGAGATTGTAGAAGACGCAGAAATGTTTGGCGAATTCTTCTCGGCATGGTTTGTAAGTCCTGGAGTTCACTTCCAGACCGCTGCTTGGGTAATTATCGCTGGCTGGTTTGGATATTCAATCCATAACTCAGATTCTAGTGATGAAGAAAAGGCCGAGAATGTAAAATCCGCTTCGATGATTATCATATTCACTCAATTTATAATCTATGCCAATTCAATCGATGGTAAAGTTGACTTCGATATCTCATTGATGCTAATCTTCAGCATGATTGCGTTTTTCTCTCCACATATTTTGGAATCCAGCGCTGATGGTTTTGATAATATTCAGCGCACAGTCTACTTTTCAGGAATCGGCGGCTGTCTAGTTCTCTTCGGGGCAATTGCATCTTATTTGTCCTCAATCGACATAACTCAAATTGACAATTATCCATACAATTTCGTTGCAATGGTCGTAGTTATCGGATTCCCAGTAGTACTGTGCTGGTTCATGCTAGAACAAGGAAGAGAGGCCGCCGCAGAATTAGAATCTCAAGGAATAATTGCAGGAATTTTACCACCTGGAATGAACGAAGATGAATACATGGCACTCGAATCGGAGCAGAAGACTCTGATTGAATCCCTACGACTGAAGGCAACAATGGCATATCCAGTAGCATTCCTTCCCGTTGCCGGCCAGTTGATGGATGGTGTTGCAACATACATTGGCATCGACTTCTTTGGATACACTGAGAAGCACATAGTATCGGAGGCAGTGGTGCAATTGTTCGATACCGCACTGACCTTTGCAGTCCTTAAGTTAGGAATTGGAGGAGTTGTATTCTGGTTCTATTCTATGGCCAATTTCGAGTATCGTCAACAGCACCTCCGACTATTGATTGGGCTTGCGCTAATGGTCGTTGGAATGGCCCCTGGATTGCGTAATGTCGGGCGATTGATGTTGGGTGTCTAATCCCGACATCTACGATGTCGTCTCCATTGGATTCAAAGTTCGCCGGCATTCTCGCGGGTTGATTGCGATGGACAGATTGCCCACCCGAGTCGACCGTTCCGGCGAAGATTGGCAGCGCAGATGTAAGCAAAACCTCGCTCTAGCTGCCGACCTCAAGGAGCGATTGGAAGCAGTAAAACAGGGTGGAGGCGGAAAGTACGTTGAAAGACATCGCTCTCGAGGAAAGATGCTTCCTAGAGAGCGAATAGCAGAAATTTGTGATCCTGGAAGTCCTTTCTTGGAATTGTCTAGTCTGGCGGCGAATGAATTGTATGATGGTAAAGCCCAGTCGGCCGGAATCATTACCGGAATCGGCTTAGTTCATGGTCGAGAATGCCTTTTCGTTGCAAACGATGCCACCGTCAAGGGCGGTTCCTATTACCCTATGACGGTGAAGAAGCATATCCGAGCCCAAGATGTTGCAGATGCCAACAATCTGCCATGCATCTACCTTGTCGATAGCGGGGGGGCATTCTTACCGATGCAAGACGAGGTATTCCCCGATATCGGTCACTTTGGCCGCATCTTCAGAAATCAAGCCATGATGTCGGGTAAAGGAATTCCACAGGTAGCAGCGGTTCTGGGAAGTTGTACCGCAGGAGGCGCATACGTTCCTGCAATGTCGGATGAATCGATTATTGTCAAGGGCAATGGAACGATTTTCCTCGCTGGGCCACCACTAGTGAAGGCGGCGACAGGAGAGGAAGTCAGCGCCGAGGATTTGGGCGGCGCTGATGTTCACACCAGAGAATCTGGTGTGGCTGACCATTTTGCCGAGAACGAGGAGGAAGCCCTTCGCATGGTTCGTAATGTTGTTGAGAATCTCAATATTGAGCCAAAGCAAAGGTTGGACGTTAAGCCGGTGGAAGCACCCGCTTACGACACTGAGGAATTGATGGGAATAATCCCAACAGACAATCGTACATCGTTCGATGTTCGTGAAGTAATCGCTAGAATTGTTGACGGTTCCCGCTTCCATGAATTCAAACCACGCTATGGAAACACCTTGATTTGTGGATTTGCCAGAATACATGGTTATCCTGTTGGGATAGTAGCGAATAATGGGATTCTATTCTCCGAATCATCTCTCAAAGGTGCTCACTTTGTCGAATTATGCGGTCAGCGTGGAGTGCCACTAATCTTCTTGCAGAATATTACAGGATTCATGGTTGGCCGTGACGCTGAGTCAGGTGGTATTGCAAAGGATGGTGCTAAACTCGTCACTGCTGTATCTTGTGTCCCTGTTCCTAAATTTACGGTAATTATCGGTGGCTCTCATGGGGCCGGGAATTATGGAATGTGTGGCCGAGCATACGACCCACGGTTCCTATTCATGTGGCCTAACGCAAGAATTTCTGTTATGGGCGGGCCACAAGCCGCTGATGTTCTTGCTACCGTCAAACAAGATCAACGAGCCCGAGAAGGATTGTCTCCGATGTCGGGCGAAGAATTGGAAGAGTTCCGTCGACCAATTCTAGAGAAATATGAGACTGAAGGCTCGCCTTACTACTCAACCGCCCGGCTTTGGGACGATGGTGTAATCGACCCACGTGACACTAGGGATGTCTTAGGGCTAGCAATATCGGCGAGCCTTAACGCCCCATTCCCAGACAACGGATATGGCGTATTCAGGATGTGAAATTATGCAAGGCACGAAAATGAGTGACGCAAAACCCCTAGCCGAACTTTCTAGCCTCGAGATAGATGGTGCCATTGCAATGCTCACACTACGTCGCTCAGACGTGTTTAACGCCCTAAACGTACAATTGATTTCAGAAATGGTCGAAGCGCTAAGTTGGACAGCGCAGAGATCCGTTGGAGCGACTCAATCTCTGCACGATTCTGAAGGCGCTGAATATCTGCGCGTAATTGTTCTTCGTGGAGATGGAAAGCACTTCTGCGCCGGCGCGGATATCAATATGATGCGAGATGCCGGCGCGGCAACACCAGAAGAAAATAGAGCAGATTCAGAAAGGCTTGATCGCCTATTCTATTCACTATGGTCTCATCCTTGCTTTACCGTTGGTGCGGTGCAGGGTGTAGCCCTTGGAGGAGGGGCAGGACTCGTAGCCTGCGTCGACCATGCAATTGGTGAACCACGTACAAGAATCGCTCTTTCCGAAGCCAAACTAGGTATTCTTCCAGCAGTAATTGGACCCTATGTGTATCGTAAGTTAGGCAGTGCCGAATTCCGTAGACTTTCGATGCTGGCTAGTAGAGTTGGCTCGGAAGAGGGCCTACGAATTGGTTGGCTAAACCAAGTAGTTGATTCACCTCTAGACTTCGATGAGGCTATCGGACGAGTAGTTGCAGATGTGATGACTACCGGTCCAATGGCGGTCGCTGAATCTAAGAAGCTGGCCATGACCTTCGATACTTGGAATGCAGGAGATGATGAGTTACGACTTTGGACACTTGACAAGACAAGCCAAATGCGCGGTTCTAGGGAAGGTCAAGAAGGCCTCTCCTCCTTCCTTGAGAGAAGAAAGCCGGATTGGGTACCAGAAGAGTGAGTTGGCATAATGATTCCAGATTGGATGACCTCGGCTCCTCGCCCATTCGATACGGTCTTGGTTGCTAATAGAGGAGAGATTGCAGTCAGGGTTTTACGGGCTGCCAAAGAATCTGGACTTCGTGGGGTTGCAGTTTATTCCGACCCTGATGCAGGCTCTCTACACGTCGAAAATGCAGATCAGGCTGTGCATCTTCCAGGTACTACTCTAGCGGATACTTACCTCAATGGAGATGCCATTATCGAGGCCGCCCGCTCCACGGGTGCTCAAGCGATTCATCCAGGTTTTGGATTCCTTTCTGAGCGGGCCGATTTTGCAAATGCGGTCAAGGCTGCAGGTCTAATTTGGATTGGACCGCCAGCCGATGCTATCGACACAATGGGTGACAAGATTTCTGCTCGCCGCTGTATGATAGAATCAGGAGTTCCGGTAATCCCTGGTGAAGAAATTTCCATTGGAGGTGATTCTGATCATCTAGGCGTTCTAGCGTCTGCAGCGGCACGCGTCGGTTATCCTCTCTTACTGAAAGCAAGCGCAGGTGGCGGAGGTAAGGGAATGCGTGCCGTGCACGAACCGAAGATGCTGCGAACAGAATACGAAGCTGCGGCTAGAGAAGCGACCGCAGCATTCGGCGACGGCACAGTATATGTCGAGAGACTTCTGAAAGGTGCCCGTCACGTCGAAATACAAGTCCTAGCAGATAGTCAAGGGAATTGTATTCACTTGAACGAAAGGGATTGTTCACTACAACGCCGACATCAGAAAGTCATCGAAGAGGCACCGAGTCCAGCAGTTACTCCGATAATTAGAGAAGCGATGGGTGAAGCGGCTGTTCAGGCGGCAAAGGCGGTTGATTACGAAGGAGCAGGAACAGTAGAGTTCCTACTTTCTGACCGAGGAGAATTCTTCTTCTTAGAAATGAATACCCGTCTACAAGTAGAGCATCCGGTGACCGAGATGATTACTGGAATAGATATCGTACAGAAGCAATTTGAAGTTGCAGCAGGATTACCACTTGGATTGTCTCAATCCGATATAGGAATCACTGGTCATTCTATGGAAGCCCGAATCTATGCAGAAGATCCCAGCAAAGGATTCCTGCCAGCAATTGGTGAACTAGCGATGTGGCGTGCACCAGCAGGCCCTGGAATTAGGGTCGACACTGGAGTTCGAGAAGGAGATGCTGTGACCGTCGACTTCGACCCGATGTTAGCCAAATTAATCGTTCACGCCCCAACAAGAACTGCAGCTGCAAGACGCTTAGATAATGCACTCTCCGACCTAAGGGCTCTTGGAGTAATAACAAACATTGGATTCCTTCGTCAAATGACTACCCATCCGGATTTTATTTCTGGTGGAATTACTACTGATTATTTGGATTCAAGAGATATTTCTGATTTCGCTGAGCCAGACCCAGATCCTGCTACGCTTGTAGCAATTGCCGCAGCAGCAAGTCGATTCGGACTTGACCGTGCAGGCTCAGGGTCATCTGAATCGTTTGTCGATGAACATACAGGGCACACCGGAGACCCATTCAGGACCTTGACGAGGTCATTTCCCTGAGGTGAAAAAAGATGGAGTGGAGTATTGGAGAATCGGGTGTTCGTTACACCGCCAAATTGTCCGATTCAGAGGGCACACTAAGTCTCGCGGGACTGACTCGGGATGGACACGAAGCACCACATTCTGAAATTGGCATTACCCGAGATTCCCAAGGCGCTAGGCTCCTTGTCGACATAGACGGTTCCGCGCATATNGCGCACNTAGCAAAGGTTGGNGATGATTGGTGGATTCACATCAATGGGNGAATCCATGTCGTTCATGGTCACGAACCAGGAAGCGCTGATTCTACCGCAGGCGAAGGTGGTCTAACCGCCCCGATGCCTGGAACTATTCTCGAGGTGCATACGAAAGCTGGACAAAGAGTTCGTGAGGGCCAAACTTTGCTGGTTATGGAAGCGATGAAAATGGAGCACAGAATCCAAGCGCCAAAGGCCGGTGAAGTCCTTTCAGTGAATTTTGCAGAAGGCGATAGAGTCGATATGGGAGCGACTTTAGTAGAGCTCGGTGACTGAATTATGCCGGCATTGGATTCAATANTGGCCGATTGTTCNCANTAATCGTGAACGAATTCGACNTTATACTNGCANTATGTATGGGATTAGGCCTTGCGGCAGCCTCTGGATTCCGTGTTTTCCTACCACCTTTCCTACTTTCTATTGCTGTCAGAGCTGATGCTGTGGACGTTGATTTGACAAATTCATCATTGGAATATTTCGATTCTAATGTTGCGGTAATTCTCCTAGGAGTCGCTACAATAGCAGAACTTGCAGCATACTATGTTCCATGGGTCGACAACCTGTTGGATTCAATCGCCAGTCCAGCCGCTGTTGTAGCGGGAACAGGAATGACTGCAGTTGTTCTTGAGGGCAATACAGATCCAGTAATCCAGTGGTCACTAGCAATAATCACTGGCGGTGGAGTATCAGCGGCGGTTCAAGGTGCGACAGTAGTCACGAGGGGAGTTTCAACTGCGATAACTGCCGGAGTTGGTAATCCAGTTGTATCAACGGGTGAAAATATTGCTAGTCTGATACTTACAATACTAGCAATTGTATTGGCTCCTTTAGCAGCATTATTGGTTGTGATTCTACTCGCAATGATAGTAAAGAAGATGGTAAAGAAAGCCAAACCTTCAAGCGCNTAAATTCAATTTAGCGGTTTGAGAATTGTTTGACCACCCATATGTGGAACTAGAACGTCAGGAACTCGCACTGTTCCATCTTCGTTCTGATATTGTTCCATAATCGCCACCAACGCTCTACTAGTGGCAACCGCGGTCGAGTTCAGAGTATGTACTGCGGAATTTCCCTCGGAAGTGCGATACCTCATTCGTAGACGATTAGCTTGGTAATCGGTACAATTTGAGCATGAAACAACTTCCTTGTAGGCATTAGCGCCAGGCAACCAAGCCTCTAGGTCGTATTTCTTTGAGGCAACAGTTCCCATGTCGCCTGTACAGATATTTACTACTCTGTAATGCAGACCTAGGCTATCCCATAACTCAACGGCATTGGTAAGTAACTCCTCATGGTGTCCCCAGGAATCATCTGGATTACAAATGACAATTTGTTCAATCTTGGTAAATTGGTGCACTCTCCAAATTCCTCGATCAGACAATCCATGTGCTCCTACCTCGCGTCGGAAGCAAGAAGACACACCAACCAACTTAATCGGTAATTCTGATGGTTCGATAATTTCATCCATTCTCATCGCAGTGAGTGGATGCTCGCTAGTTGCGATGAGGTAGTATTTGTCTGGTTCAATACCATACATGACAGTCTCAAAGTCACCCAAATCAGTGACGCCTTCGTAGGCCTCACGGTTCATCATAAGCGGTGGTTGCACCAAGGTGTAGCCTCGCTCCATGAGGAAATTAGCGGAATAACTCTGTAGAGCCATTTCTAATCGGGCGAGGTCACCCTGAAGGAAGTAGAAGCGAGAACCGGTTACCTTCGCTCCTCTAGCAAGGTCAACCCAATTATTCATCTCGATTAGGTCGTTATGATTACGCGCTTCGAATCCTAACTCAGTCTTGTCACCGTGTAAACTGTGTAGGGTGTTTTTTTGGTCATCTTCTCCTACCGGAACTGACTCATGCAGGATATTCGGAACTCGCATTCTAATTGCATCTCTCTCTGCCAAACAGGAATCGACTTTTTCACTTAGAGTATCAATCTCTTGCCCGAGACTGGCAACCTCGGCTAAAATTGCGTCTGCAGCGGCGGAATCGCCGGATTTCTTTGCTTCCGCAATACCTCTAGCGGCCTCATTCCGCTTCTTTCTGAGTTGGTCGACATCATATCTTGCTTGCCGCCATTCTTCATCGAGACGGATCACCTCGTCGATGTTGTCATGGGGCATATCTCTCTTGTCATGGTCGGCCCTCAGCACATCCGCGTGCTCTCGGAACATGCTCATGTCCAGCATAACAACCGAACCTAAGGGCTCAACACTTAGCCTTCAATGAATCGGGGAATCTCACTATTTCGAGCACGATGCGCTAGAGGAAGGTAATCGCCTGAAACAATTGCGCAGGCCCAACAGCATAGATTCCACTGATGATGTAACCCAATATCGCCCCGCCGTTTAACAGCGGCAGTCCTGGTTGTGGATTTCCTTGGGCAACGAAGGTCATCAGCAGCACATATCCAACTAGGCCTCCGATAAGTGTACCAATTGCTACAACGATTTGCGCCATGTAGAAAGTACCGTATGGATTCCAAATTTCTGATCCCCAATCAGGTAGGAAGGAAATTGCTGAGATGACTAACATACCGGGGAAGATAACGTCACCTAGACCCATGAATAAGGCATCTCGACTCTTCTTTTTCGGTTTCTTATCCTCCCACCAATCATCTAGTTCTGCTTCCATTACTTCTGTAGGTGGAGGTGGTGAATCTTGCATAATGTCTCCTTCTTGTTCTAGGAAGGAATACCCCTTTTCCTTTGGAGCCACGAGTAAAACAGGGAGTTTGAGTCCAATCATCGTATCTGCAAGTTCAAGCATATGCTTGCTTTTGTGAACAGCCCAATAATCGTAAATCGCGGCTAAAACCATGAAAATTATGACAAGTGTTGGAACGAATGAAATTCCAATCATCACGATTACTCCCGAACCGACCATTACTCCAACTGAATTCACTACCCACCATTCTGGATAGCGATACAATGCGACCTCGGCTACAACGGTAATGGCAAGGGCAGATAGTCCAACAGAAGCGGGCGTAGCGAATCCAAGAACATAGAGAATGAGTAAGGTAAATGGTTGGATGGCATAGAATAGACTCAGTCCAAGGGCGAGCATAACTATTCCCTTGATTAGGTAATCTAATCCCTTTCGGGCTAACCAAATAATCCCCACTGTGAAAATTCCGATCATCAATAGTTCAAACAAAATAAACCCAGATTTTGTTGTCCCTTCCTCGCCAAATGCTCGAGCTTCAGGAATATCGTATAATGGTTGGATGAATATACCGATTCCTATAGTCACAATGAACATTCCAGCCATGCCAACCATCGATTCCCATTGCTCCATCATCATCTCGATGACACTTTCACTTCGGTCGGACACAATCTCCCCCAAGTTCAAGTTCCATATCACCTTGACCCGTACCCGCGCCCTGTAGGGGCGCGACGGTTGTGTAGCAATGGAAGACCGAGAATGGCTCATGGATAGGCGATTTGCCGGCATGAATCTTGGTTTGCAAAGAATAGAGTTGTTACTACAGAAGATGGATAATCCACAATTGGATTTCCCATCGATTCATGTCGCCGGAACAAATGGAAAGGGAACTCTGTGTGCCTTTCTTTCCAGCGCTGCGGCAAATAGCGGATTGAAGGTCGGTCTGTTTACAACCCCACATCTTGTTGTCATTGAAGAGAGGGTTCGTATCGACGGAGAGGTAATCGATTCGCGAACTTTCGATGAGCATCTTTCTGCGGTTCGTGCTGCTGCTGTAGAAGTTGGAAAAGAATTAGGCGAAGAACCAACCTTCTACGAATGTACATTTGCAATCGCCATGCTAGCCTTCTCTCAAGCCGGCATAAATCGTGCAATAATCGAAACTGGATTAGGTGGAGAAGGTGATGCGACATGTTTGGTCGATGCAGACTTATGCGTCATTACCACCATTGGCCTCGATCATACCGAAATTCTCGGAAATACTCGTGAGCAAATAGCTCGCGCTAAGGCGGGAATTCATCGTGAAGGCGTGCCAATGGTAGTTTACCATCCCGGAGATGAATCCGTTTTGGAAGCGATTGCCGAGGTGGCTGGCGACGACTTGTATGTCCATGAAGGATTAGTAATTGACAATTATTGGGAAGATTGGTTCATTTTTGCAGGATATATCGCTACAACATTTGGATGGGAATTACCAACAAACGAAATCAATTGGCCCGGCCGCTCTCCTAATTGGCCGCCAAAAGGATTGTTCAATTCCAAAATTAGGATTAGCGCTGCTCACAATGCCGATGGTTTGCAGTCCGAATTAACGTCTATTGGAGAGCCGACAATTCTTCTCATCGGAGTTACTCAAAAGGCCAATTTAGAAGAGGCCTTAGCCGATGTAACAAGCGAAGTTTGGCATATGCCAACATTCCGTCACATCATTGTTACAGAACCAACCACAGGAAGAAATCCAGCGGTTGACGCAGAGGAGCTGGCGGATCTTATTTTTTCAAATAGATTGGATGAACCAAAAATCGAAAGAGATCCAACAAAGGCCCTTGAGATAGCAGAAATCATGTCAACACAAGCGGCTTGTAGCATCTCCGTTATGGGTAGTGTATATCTTGTCGGAGACTTGCTAAAGTTTGCTGTAGAAAGAGGCGATGGCGACCTATGGGAGCACCTTCGCGTACATTGAGAATCAAAAGGGATGACCCACTTCGGAGGCCAAGTATGACATCCAAGGCGGAGGACAAGGCAGAAATTGTTGTCCAGGTTGAGTCCAAAGACACTAGTTCCAAAGTCATCCTCATTATGCTGATTATTGTCCTTGTTGGATTGGTAATTGCAGTAATGATGGGAGGCGGTCCAGATACCCTTCTATCGACTGATGAAGACAGAGGCGTTGGAAATTGCGGGGATGGTATAGACAATGACAATGGAGGTCAAGCAGACCGCGATGATCCTGATTGCTATGCAAATCCAGAAGTTTGGGAGGGCTATGACCCGAGTCGTACAGAGGCCAACCGAGATAACGACCCTCCCGGTGGGCGACCCTGAGGTGGAACGATGAGTTTGAAGTGGGATGCACGATTTCTTGACCTTGCAAAACATATCTCAGATTGGTCGAAGGACCCCTCAACCAAGGTCGGCTGTGTTGTGGTTGGAGAAGACAGAGAAGTTCGTTCAACCGGATTCAATGGGTTTCCAAGAGGAATCGAAGATACCGCTGCTAGGCTTAACGACCGTAGTCAGAAGTATCCAATGATTTGTCATGCCGAAGAAAATGCGATTATGCACGCGGCTCGAATCGGTATTTCACTAAAGGATTGTACTGCCTACGTTACTTGGCCACCTTGCTCACGATGCGCTCGTTCTCTGATTCAAGCCGGTGTTAAGGAAGTAGTATATCCTGAAAATTGTGAGATACCCGAGCGCTGGGAGGAAGACTTCGCGATCGCAACCAGTATGTTTACTGAGTCCGGAGTAAATTATCGCTCGGCCTGATCTATGCAGAAAGCATAACCCAGAGTTCCTCTAGGTCTGAATGTAAGTCGTTAAGGCTTCCATCGTTGACTAATACGAGATCGGCTAGGGCCGCAGTTGCATTGAGCGCTTGACCAGATTCATCTTTTGCAACAGCTTCTTTTTCTTCATTTGCGAAGAAAGTCTCTCTGTCAACAATATCCCCTGTTCTTGCACGAGTCTGTGCTCTTTGCCAGCGGGCATCCATTCCTGCACGAACTTCGATTAGAATGAAGTCATCACGTTCCTGTAAGGCCTCTACTTCACCTGGTGTTCTAATTGAATCGATTACTGCATTCTTTCCGTCTAATCTCTCTAGTAGCATTTCTGCTAGAATTCCCGGGCCGCCGCTTCTGCGTAATTCATTTCCGCCATTGATTAGATTCTCTCGAGATTCTTCGATTCCATTCTGTTTAAGATGAGCACGTATGGAATCCGAGCATGATTCACTTGCCAATCCCTTGGTTACGAGAAAGTCCACTACGGTTGATTTTCCCGAGGCATAGCGTCCAGTCAGACCGATTAGCACATGACCCCGAAAGGTTGGCATTCAATATCGCTTTCTAACTCCAATAGCGCCTAGTCTTTGCATATTGCAGTTCTGCGTTATGTATGGCACGAAGTAATGCGACTCGATTTCCACGTGATAAACCTCTCAACAATCTAGTTGCGGTTTCTTCACCTACACCCCTTCCCATCAAGGCTAGAACGGCATCATGCCCGTGGGTTTGAATTAATTCTGCATTCTTCTGCATCCTTGCACGTTCCTTTGGGTCATCGCTAGTTACCCATCCGGTTAGCATAGATTCCATGCGCTCTGGTGAGCAAGCCCGCATAGTACCTCCACAGTTTGAACAAGCTTCGATACGCTGCTGCATACGGCCAACTCTGCTTCGTGATTTTTCTTTGCAGTTGAGACAAATAAATACTGCTCTTTCTGCCATTAATCGAGTTTCCAATCGCTCTCTGAGTTGTACATCAGACCATGCAGGAAGAAGTAAGTCACGTTCGGATTTCGGCGACAGCCCAAGTGGCCCATTAGGAGTGTGGAAAACCTCGACTTTTCCTTGTTGAATGTCTCGGATTAGATCCATTGTTCCCTCAATGTCCATCCTTTCATGGAATAATTTTGACAGGGCTTCCTCAACAACCGGAGTACCTCGATATCTCTGCATCAGACCTTGCATATTGACTCTACGTGGGTCTGCTGCCTTTTGCAAAACACCCATTTTTCTAGCAACCTGTACCATCCTCCATCGTAGTGCTCTGCCATTCGGAATTGTCATTCTGAGGATGGCTTCAAGTGCATCAGGGGAAGTTGTTGTCAACCATTCAATTACATGAGCAGCCGTAGTTCCTGGGACCTGGAATGCAATTCGATATGGGTCGACCAGAGTAGTACCCATCTTTCCTTCCCGCATAGAACCCATTGCTTGGATAAAGTGCGCTAGAGTCTCGTTTATCCTGCTCCCTCTGCAGGTATTCAACACGACAGCATTGTCTCTACTTTCGATAGTCAAGGTGGTGTCAGTAGGCAAATTTTCGGTTGCATCTATGTGTTCTGCAACCGCATTCAATAAGTCGGCTCTAGCGACTTCAGATAGAGGATAGCTTTCGAAATCGATATCTCCTTTCATCGCCTCCATCACTCCAATTGCAGTTGCAGCACTTCTCCTCAATTTGCCAACTTCCATAGCGACTTCAATCGGCACCGGAGGCAATTCTCCCGCCCACACCGGTGCCTCTCCAGTATCTTTTACAGGAGCAACCAATAATTCGCTTTGTTCAGGGTCAGCATCCACAATCATCCAAGTTCGGCCAGCCATAACGAATCTTCTTGGCCGCCCTGCATCGTCTTCTCCTACATCGTTCAGAGATAGTACGAAGGCTTCATCGACAGAACCCAAAACCCGCCTGGTTACTGCATCACGCACCCTGTAGGCGATTTCATCGGGAATCATTGAGATATGTTCGGTACGATTTCTGCCCAATTTTCCAGCGGGAGAAAACCATCCAGAATTGAGCGACTCCGGCAAGTGTTGAACCATTGCACGTCGCCAACGAGATTTCTGAGCCTCTTCGTGTTCTTCATCCCAAGGAGGTCTATCCTCCGGAACTAAATCTGCAGGTCTAGCATCCACATTCGCTTTCTTTGCCAATCCCTGCCATAGTTTTGGATGCCAAATTGTGGGGTCTGATTGTCGTGGCTCTTCGATTAATCGAAGTAGCCACCTATCGTCTAAAACTCGAAGAACTGCTAAGGTATCTTCTTCTGTCCACTGTGGAAAAATAGTCGAGCGCTTTAGTAATTCAGTGGCCAGATCTAATGGAACAACACTTCTTTCCGAAGCCATTTGTAGAAATTGATTTGCAGCGACAATGGCCGGATTGTATCTCCATTCAACGCCTTCCAATTCACCAGCCATAGCACGTCTTGCAATCACTGCACATTCTGCGATATCATCAATTTCCCAAGCCAAGACATCACCTCTTCCTGTTCCTCCTAGGTGATGCTCAGCCCTCCCGACACGTTGCAACATCCTGTCTACGGCCCTTGGGCTGTTCAACTGGTGAACTCTTCGAATACTTCCGATATCAATACCCAATTCAAGACTAGAAGTACAAATTAATCCATGTAATTCGCCGGCTCGAAGAGCCTCCTCCATCTCACGTCTGGTTTCAGCCGCTAGGCTTCCATGATGGACACCAACTTGGATTTCAGGAACAATCGAAGCCAACCTTTGTGCAACTGTTTCCGCACTTGATCTAGAGTTTACGAAAACAAGCGAAGGCGAATCTTCAATCAGTGTATTTGCAAGATGACGAAATGCGGCAATCGACTTTGGAGAAATCGCCCACTCACCTGCTAATAGGTCATCTTCCGCGGTCGGGGTTTCTCGATGAACGGTAACCTTGGTTGTTCTTGGGGCGGGGCCAAAAATTGGTTTTGCCCCCGCCGACATCCAATTAGCGACCTCNTCTGGATTACCCACAGTTGCTGAAAGTCCNACTCTCTGAAATCTCCCGCTAGTTCCGTCCAANCCAGCAATTCTCTCGAGNCCAATCAATAGTTGTGCTCCTCTCTCACTAGCGGCCAAATCGTGAACTTCGTCCAANATAACTGCCTTTACTCCTGCTAAATGTTTTCTCAATCGGCTTCCTAGCAACATAATCTGAGCAGTCTCAGGAGTTGTCACTAGCAAATTTGGAGGCTTCTTTGATTGCTTAGTTCTCTCTTTTTGACTGGTGTCACCGTGGCGTAGTCCAACACTTATGCCAAGCGGTTCGAGCAAGTTAGCCAACCGTCTGTCAATATCTCGATTTAATGCTCTAAGCGGTGTAATATACAATATCGATAGAGAATTCCAATCTTCCTTCAGGGCTCTCGAAGCAATTGGAAGAACCGCCGCTTCTGTTTTTCCGCTACCCGTTGGCGCGACTAAAATCCGGTNCTTCCCATNAACCAAATCTGCGGTTGCNGCCTCTTGCACCGGAGTCAATTTCCAGCCTCGCTGCTCAACTAATTCCCGAACTTGTGGGTGTAGAAGTTCGAGAGCCTCGGTAGACATCGAGTCTGTGGCATAGCCCGACCAACATGAACCGATTGGTTCTAGATTGGTGTTTGTTTTTCGTAATACAAATCAAGGGTGAAGAGGAATTTCATCTGTCCAGTGTTCCATTTTATTCAGAGTTATTGTAACATTCGTCAGTTCTCCTTGTTCCCAGTAATCAACTGCAATGAAAGTTGGCCTATTTCCAACCTCCTCCCAACATAACAAAGCCCTATTCAACAGAGTTTCGTAATCGTTCACCTGCGCTGCTTTATTTGCATCAGCAAGACCGAAAGTACTCAGCCAGTTATTCATATGCCAAACAGGTTGGGCTGAATCTCCTCTTCCTAGATTGCAAGACATCTCCTCCTGTTCGGATTCGCCATAAGGCGTATCCCAAGTATGTTTCCAAGCCGGTAATAATTTAGAAAAATTTTCTTCGTATTCAAGCTCAATATAGATTACAACATCGATTTTTGCTAAAGCCATGTCACCGATTGATGGCCATGGAGTGCCTAATTCATGGATGAATGCTCTATCTAAAATTCCGGTTTCATTGAAAAGATATTCTAAATGTTCACCGGGGACTCTGTGATTTTGAATTAACAGACTGACGACATCTCCGGTACTGTTGTTGTGTAGAGATCCTAGATTCCTCAACCAAGAGAATGCGTCTACACTTCCAAACAAGCACGGAGGCGCATTTGCGACACCTATGGCATGACAAAACACAATATCTTCCCTATCATTTTGTAATTCAGAAGGATGATACGGGTCTAGCATAAATGCTCTTATGCCGTCATTCCATTGACTTTCTAGACCAGTTAAATGATTTATTCCCGCAATAATTCCATCCTCAGGTGTGGAAAATGAATTGTGTGATTCTGCAAATGTGAAATCATCATAGGTCCTAAGACAATATTCACTTCGTCCATGGCAGGTGATCTTACTTTCCGCGTCATGCGGATCAAAGCCTCTCTCTTCTTCCCAATCGTTGGGTAAACCATCTCCATCAATATCCAAATCTACAGTATCACATATGCCATCGTTATCGATATCTGAAGGTATTGAAGTGTTATTTTGAGGGTCACTATTGCAATTTATCTCTAATGTGTTATTGAATCCGTCTCCATCAATATCTTGGTCCTCTTCGTCAGAAATACCATCATTATCCATATCAGGAGGGGATGGTGATGTGCAGCCAGAAATAAACAAGACCAGAGCGATTAATGCAGCATTGACTGTACGATTCATGAGGGCACGGCAGATTGATTTAAACATGAATCCATTGGAACGTTACGCGACAAGGGACATAATCCATGAGCGGAACCCAGTGGACGATGGCAGGGCCGCTCAAGCTTCTGACGAATACCTTCCAGCGATGGTGGATGGGCCAAAAAGACAACCATTTCCGAATAGTTTCGTCTCTTACAATACTCTCTCTTGCGGCAACAATTTGGGGTCTACTTTTCTTGTTTGTTCTAGGTGGTACAACAGACGACTCAAAGGAAATGTGGGTTCCCTGGAGTTGGCTTGGTTTAATCGTTGGAGGAACTCTAGCCTTTTGGATAGTGCCAGAATTTTTTGTATATCTCGGTCACAAGGCGGCCCTTGACGAAATACTCCTACTTGATTCACGTCCAGAGGTCCTCAGACGGCGTAAGGAAGCCGAGGAAGCCGCGGACATGCTCGGTCCAGTATACCAATCCCATCTTGTGAGACTTTACAATGAATTGGGGATTAAAGTCGGCTCCAGATTTAGACACATTAAACCTGCAGGAGCAAGGTCAATAGAATCCGTGACGGAGATTTCCGAAGATTCCGAAGAAAGAGTATCTGAGCCTTGGGATGAAATTTCTTTAGAATCAAATTCCAACGAGTCTTCCCCATATTCTAGCACTTGGTGGAATACCACAAACTCTCAATTGTCTGTATTGCTTCCTGGGGCCAATATTTTGCGGGATAGAGATGCAAATCGTACAATTCTAGGCTTTTCATCAATTAGTGCCGGCCTCTTGCTTTACAACATGATTTTTGGCCTCGCCAAACAGGGAGGAGGCCCTAGGGAATTCACTGTGGATCTAACCCTGTGGCTTTCTGGAGACTCTTCGGTTCACTCAGCTGCCCCCCATTTTGATGGAGTTAGTGTCCTTCTCGCTGCCGCCTCTTTGACCATGGTGTTTTTGACTAGACCTGCTAATCTAGAAGACACGTCTGATACTGAAAGTAGCAAGGCTTTGACTCACATTGAGGAGGAGTAATTGTGGATATTCAAGTTCTCAAGCGAGAGGCGAGTCTTGCAATAGGATTGGTCATACTCTTACTGGGTTCGATGACTATTGCAACCGGCACTTATCCACCCATGGTCGTGGTGGAATCTGGATCTATGATGCATGACCCTGAGCAAGGTTCGGTAGGAGCGATAGACCCAGGCGACTTAGTCCTAGTAATGTCTCCTGATCGCCACCAAATAATCACCTTTGCAGAAGCAACACAAATTGGTGGTAAGCACGAAGGTTACGAAACTCATGGAATGCCCGGCGATGTGATAATATTCAGGAAGAATGGTGGTAGCGATACTCCTGTAATTCATCGTGCTTTATTCAAAGCTGTAGAGAATCCTAACGGAGGTTGGGATGTACCAGGAACAGATATTGTAGCCGCAGATTCAATTACTGTGGAATTGGATTACGATTGCTACCATGGTAACTCGAAACTAACGGTTAGTAATTGGGTGCCTCAACATGAGGGCTACATTACTACAGGAGATAATCGATGGAGCAACGGCTGCCAATACGATCAGCAATCACTTACTGATGAAAATGGTGAGTTGGTTACCGCAATCAAGGATGAGTGGATTATTGGTGTCGCTTCATTGGAAATTCCTTGGGTAGGTTCTGTGAAGCTGTATGCTAGTGGAACAGATGGTCAAGTCACTCCCAATTCTTGGAGCAATCTAGCGATTATGGTCGCTATAGTAATTGCCACTCCTGTAATCATTGAGATGATTACAGATCGAATAAATAGTAAGAATCAATCTCAATCATATGAGGAAGAATAGTCCATTCTCTCAACTTACCAATCGAGGTAAAATGATTGGGATAATTACAATGAACAACACTAGAAGACTACTCATCGAACTCAACCTGTTTGCCGCATTCTCAATACGAATTGGGTCTCCACCACGCATAATGAATCGCATTGTTGAATGCGTGGCGTCTCTGAAGATATGGCCGCCATCGAATGGAATCATTGGGATTAGATTGGCGAATCCAAGTAGGAAATTAATCCAAGCCAGCCAGAAAAGGAAATCGAAAGCCGCCAACATACCTTCAGTTCCGATGTTTGAGGCAATTATCCCATCTCCAGCAGTCAACATCGCCCGTTCTTCTAGAGGCATCGTGTGGCCATCATTTTGAATCGGAACCCCTAACAAAATCAACGGCGCCACCAGCAAAATCAATCCTTTCTGAAGCCCGCTAAAATCATCATCAGCTAAGAAGCTCCAACCATCAACTGCTGCTGTGTTTGAGCGGAGATTACTGACTCCAACAAAGGCGTCACCTTGTTCGATTCCTTGTGCCTCCATTAACACTCTAGTTTCTTCCATATCACAGCCACTGGTTTGTTGGCATTGGTCCATATGATACTGCCAACGATCAGTAAAGGTGATTTCGATGACCCTTGTTTCTGAAACATTGGCTTGAGACGAAATTACGGTGAAATTGGCTACCTCCCCGGATGAATAACCCTTCATTACCTCGGTAAAATCATCACGATTAGCCACTACAGAATCGTCGATCTGAGTGATGGTTTCGTACGCGTTTAACCCGGCATCCTGAGCCCCAGTTTCAGCAATAATCCCTGTTGCATGGACTCCGGGAGTTTTTGCAACAAATCCATTCGCTGTTGCGGATAACAAAACTAAGACAATAAATGTGGCAATCAGATTGATTGAAGGTCCAGCGGCGAATAATCGCATTCTTTCTCTTCTGGGTGCGCGGGACATTTCCTCATACTCGGGTTCAGCAAATGCCCCAACAGGGAGTAAACCGGCTAGAAGAAGTCCGAATGATCGCACTTGCATACCGTGTGCCCTAGCCTGTATTCCGTGACTATATTCGTGAATAACTAAGGCAAAAATCAGAGCGATAATTGGCCACCAGAATGGAACAAAACTAGTCACACCTGGAATGAGAAGAAGATCTGATGCAGGTAATACATCTTGTTGGGCAGGAGCCGCTGCGGTTGCCAGAGCTGCACTGATTATCAACAGTATAACACCGAACATTACTATGAAGCACAACCAAATCGAAAATTCTCCATATGCCCTCCAAAATCTGCGTGGTTTAGCCAACTGTTCAAGGGCAATCTTGCCCTTACCCGTTCTTAGCATCAATATGATTCCAAGCACTCTAGTTGCATTCCATTTGTCCAAGGTTCCATTCTGTTCTAAATAGACCAAAGCAAAATACCATCCTGCAATCAATACTAGAGCCCAAATTGGAGCCCAGCCCCGAATTCCAGCCCAAGCCAGTAATCCGACAAAGAGAATCTGATTCAGGCTCAGGCCTCTTTCCATGACTATCCGCCTTTGCTGCCCCCACTTGAATACTCGTCAATGAATCCGCAACTGACTTGACCTGATGACTCCTCGGGATAACATGGCTGAGCGGGGGGATATTCCCGAACGCAAACAATCTCGAGAATTAGATAGCCTACGTCGTGACACAGCCGCAATCGCTAGATTACTAAGGCAGGCTAATTTGGATGAACTCCATCAGGAACTCGAACAGGCCAAGGCCCAACTCGATTACGCCGAATCGAGACTATCTGGTGATTCCACAGAGAGCGAATAATCACCTGAAGGACTGGTCTCAGAAGGACTACCGGTATCCTGTATTCTGCGGCTAATTTCCTCGAAGTTGGTCGATTTTTCGATAGCCCTTGCACCATCTGANCGACTGATTAATGCTAGNAANCTNTGTAATGGCATACCNTCGTGCCAATTTAGGTATGGAGAGCCATTTCTCGTAAGTGGAACATTAGGAATGCTTCTTGATAGTACTCGAAGTTTTCCGGTTAACCCTTCTACTGGTACTTTCATCACTCTCCAACTATCACCTCTAACGCCTTTTAGNCGGAAGGCATACAACGGTTGAAGACCGCATTTTTCTCCGGTTGTCTTCAGGGCATCGTACTGGTCTTTGGTACGGCCAGAAAGGTAGATTTTGTCCGTTTTTGACGATTTTACCTCAATCGGCATGCACATATCGCCTCGAAGAGCGAGAATATCTCCAGTTCCTTCAGAACCACTCCCAGGTGCTCTTACGACTAAGAATGGCCTTTGACAGACTTGCATAGCCCGTGCACGCTCAACTTCTGTACATGAGCGGGTAATTGCAACTACACCCTTTCTCTCGCCCGCGAGCACCGAGCGTAATTCCCGCTCGTAGACCCCAGTCATGTGCATAGCGCATTGTCAGGGTTCTTGACGACATCGCTTGAGACAGCCGTGGAGTGTAACGTTTCGGGGTTTTCAAGATAATTCGGTGAGTATTATCCAAATGTAGGAAAATTGTAGAATTAGTGACCTATGAATGGCAACGATTGAAGACAGAGTGCGATTGTGTCTTATCGTGCCGGAGGTTGCCGTCCGTACTGATGATTTCCGTTTGGCCTACAGATTGTTAGATCGTTTGAGAGATTCTGGTATCGAACATATGCAACTCGACCCTGAACATCCCGTTCCAAATCGTGTTGATTTCTGGATAGCATCGCATGCCGAGATTGGGGACACCAAAGATGCAAGAGGAATAGGTTGTGCAGTAGAAGAAATCGATTCTGTAATTTCTTCCATCATGAATAGAATTGCAGTAGGCGAAAAGGTCCAACGCATATGTTTCGGTATCGATCCTGGCCCACGTCCAGGGCTCTCTTGGATAGCTGATGGTCGTCCAGCGGGCTCGATTCAAATGGAATCAGTCGATGCTACAGTCGATCAAGTGATTGCTATTTTGAATGATTTCAAGCCACCTGAATCCGTAGTTAGAATTGGTAATGGTTCACCTACCATCTCATCTAGAATCGCCAATGTTTGTTTGGCGAGGGGGCTTTCAGTACAATTTGTTGATGAGAGTTCGACGTCAATGGGCTCGCGTCATGACCATGTTTCGGCAGCCCATGCAATTTGTACAAAAGAAGGAGTCCCAGTTACAGAACGTCTACAGGTAATCCCAACAGAGGGAGAAGTGCGCGAAATTCAACGGCGAAGTCGTAGTATTTCTGAAGGTCGATTGACGATTCCCTCGCAAATTGCTCGAGCCGTTGCTGTTGGGAGGCTAACTCTGTGCGAAGCCGTAGAACTCCACATACAGACTCTCGATTGCTGAGGCTCAAGATTAAGCATATTTTCCTTTTCTATATGCACGTGTCTGGTCAAGTCCAGGAAATCGGTCCTCCGATTCTCGATATACGGTTTTCATATTGTTGAGGAAGTTATTGTCGTCGGTAACGATTAGCACTTGGTCGACACCAGGGTCTTCCCCTTCATCCATCCATGCAAGTACTATTTCCATGGTCATCCTAGCTCCCTCGCGATGTGGATATGCAAAGACATCCATACTTATTGGAGGCATAACTAGTGTTTTCCTTTTCTTCACATTTTCAATCTGCTCAAACATCGCTGCGTATGATTGCTTCAACAAATCTCGTCTAAAATTATCTTGAGTTGGGCGACGGCAATCTGGTCCAACAACATGGACTAAATTCTCAAATGGTAAATTAAATCCAGGAGTGGTTACCGCTTCTCCAACTCCGCATGGCTGCAAATTTTCCTTCCGTCTTTCTACTGCGATTCCATGACAGAACTCTCGTAGTTCAGGTCCAGCCTTTTGTTGTATTTTTTCATCCAAACCTTCTCTTCCCGCAAGACGATTATTGGCGGTTGTAACTAGAAGATCCCCTTCTACTCGTAGAATGTTACCATACAGGACTCTGACATCACCATATTGGCATTGTCGGACAATGACTGTCTCCGCCATACAAGTGCGAGATGAGGCCGTCCGCTTTCACCTCTTCGTCTGCCAATTCCCTAATTTCCCTATCGACAAAGGGTTCATTCCCTCTAAGCCCCTGCATCAAAATACAATGTCTGTCGGGTATGTACTAATCAACGTCGAACCAGGTGCCGAATACGAGGTTTTCAATGCGGCCTCAGAATTACCTTTTGTGGTTGACGCGAATCTATTGTTTGGAGACCACGATTTAATTCTCAAAATAGAGGCAGAAAATATGGGTTTAATTGCACGATTAGTAGTAGAAAACATACGCTCAATCGACGGTGTTCTAAACACAAAAACTCTAGCTTGTGCCGAATTGTGAGTTATTTTTTCCCTCAAGAAAGCATCCTGAATTTATACAAAAGGTGCCCACAGCGGCGCAGTAACGCGAATATTCGCCTCAAACTTCATAATCCCCCCGAGTCGCCGCCTTTGCGGAGGTAGATAATTCAATGTCTAAGAAATACTTCGTGTTGATGGAAGGCGGAAAGGATACTGCTCAGGTGTTTGTAAGCAAGCAACCACGCGGCGCCGCTCTGAAAGCAGCAACACGTGGTCACACTGATATTCAGCTGCGCGAGCGCGGTACGAATAAGGTGCACATGTTCACAGGCTCGACCGCTATGGTCCCTAAGCCTGCGAATGGGCCAGCATGGCTTCCTGACAAGATCAAGAAGGCCAACGTGAAGAAGACTGGCATCAAGCACCTCTGATTAACTCAGAGTGCGCTGACTTACGGTCATCTGCGCTGATTTACGTAAACCCGTCCGTGACACCTAGCGGATGCGCGGACGGGTGATTTCGATTATGTCTTCAACCCCAACTTTCGAGCAATCATTGCCAATGGGTCATAATATTCTGTAACTACCCTCTCTTTCAGAGGAATGATTGCATTATCTGTAATATTGATTCCAGCTGGACATACCTCTGTACAGCACTTTGTGATGTTACAATATCCTATTCCAAAGTCTTCCTTGATTTCGGGAATGCGATTTTCAGTATCCAAAGGATGCATTTCTAAACCTGCTAATCTAACGAAGAACCTCGGGCCAGCGAATTCGTCAAATTTCTGATGCTCACGAAGAACGTGACAAGTGTTGACACAGAGCATACACTCAATGCAAGCTCTGAATTCCTGTATGCGATCCGCTTCTTCTTGTTTGAATTCCCAATCGAGTTCTTCTGGTCCGTTAACTGGAACCATTTTCTTATTCATTTCATACGCCCAAGACAAATCGGTTACGAGATCCTTGGTGATTGGAAAAGCCTGCATAGGCTTGACCGTTACCGGTTCTCCTTCAGGAGTCTCCTCCATTATATCCTCCATTCGTGTCATACACATCAATCGAGGCATTCCGTTGACTTCTGCGCTACAGGAGCCACATTTGCCGGCTTTACAGTTCCATCTACATGATAGGTCAGGGGCATGTTCTGCCTGAATACGATGTATGACATCTAGAACAACCATGCCCTCATCCATTTCGACGGTATAGTCAACCATCTTCCCTAGAGCTTCTCCATGGGCATCTCCAACCCCGCGGAATACTCTGAAGGTAACTTCCTCTGACATCCTCAAGCCTCCTCCTCGTGTAGGTCATCTGCATCTAGTAGTGCTTTGAATTCTTCATCTATCGGCGGGTAGGTTGTGTGGTCTATTTTCATTGAACCATCTTCGGAGAGAGAAATCACACTATTCACCTTCCCCCAATGGCTGTGATCAGGGACAGGGAAATCATCCCGAGTGTGCCCCCCACGAGATTCTTCACGTTCAAGTGCGGCCAATGCGCACATACGAGAAACATCGATCATTGCGCCCAATTCTAGAGCTTGATGCCAGCCCGGATTGTATATCCTTGATCCTCCAGGGCTTGTTATCGCTGCCCGCGCCTCAAGTTCATCCAAATCTTTGAGAGCTTCTTGCAACAATTTGCCAGTTCGGATGATTCCGACTTTTTCTTGCATCATCTCACGTAGGTCTTCAACAACGGCGGCAGGGTTTTCTCCACCTTCGCGTGAGAAAGGTGCTAGAGTTTCGGAAATCACATCAGCAATTTCATCCTCTGGAATTTCTGTGAATCCATCCATTCCAGCTGCTCTAGAAGCCGCGCTCTCACCGGCAATCTTTCCGAATACGATAAGGTCGCTTAGGGAATTACCCCCAAGTCGATTTGCACCATGCAAACCAGTTGCTGCTTCTCCAGCAGCATACAGGCCAGAAATAGTCGATTCTTGGGATTCAGGGTCGACTTTGACTCCCCCCATGACGTAGTGAGCGGTTGGTCCGACTTCCATCTTGGTAGTTGTAATATCAACCGCAGCTAATTCCTTGAATTGATGGTACATTCCTGGAAGTTTTTTCTTGATATCTTCAGGACTTCTCCATGAGATGTCTAAGTAAGCGCCACCGTGCTCACTGGCTCTGCCTGCATCGCGCTCTGAGTTGATTGCCTTAGCGACAACATCTCTAGTCAATAATTCAGGAGGTCTTCTCTTGGTTGCCAACTCCCCGGAAATAACTTCTCCAACCCATTCAAGTGCTTCTTTTTCGGTATCTGCGAACTCATCGGCATACATTTCGGGAATGTAATCGAACATGAATCTCTTTCCTTCTGAGTTGGTTAGCATCCCGCCTTCTCCACGAACACCTTCTGTAACTAGTATTCCTTTCACACTCGGAGGCCAAATCATCCCGGTTGGATGGAATTGAACAAACTCCATATCTCCGATTTCCGCTCCGGCCCAATATGCTAGAGCGTGACCTTCGCCGGTATATTCCCAAGAGCCTGAACAAACCGCCCAGCAACGAGTAATTCCACCGGTTGCTAGAATAATTGATTTGGCCTTGAACAAATGAAGGGACCCATCATTTCTATCATATGCAAAACAGCCTGTAACCTCGCCGTCTTTTGTGAATAATCTTCGAACTGTGTATTCCATGAAAACGTCCATTCCCATGTGTACTCCCTTTTCTTGTAAGGTGCGAATCAACTCCAGTCCGGTAGCATCACCAATGTGTGCTAATCTAGGATATGTGTGGCCACCGAAGTTTCTCTGACTGGTCAAGCCCTTCGGAGTTCTATCGAAAACTGCCCCCCAAGTCTCAAGTTCACGAATTCTATCTGGTGCTTGCTGAGCATGAATCACCGCCATTCTCCAATCATTGAGGTACTTACCTCCCTTCATGGTGTCTCGGAAGTGAACCTTCCAACTATCTCGAGGGTCCTTGTTTGCAAGGGCTGCCGCAGCACCTCCCTCAGCCATTACTGTGTGGGCTTTGCCTAGCATAGATTTGCAGACTAGGGCAACGCTTGCGCCTTCTTGACTTGCGGCGATTGCAGCCCTTAATCCAGCACCTCCTGCACCTATGACAACGACATCGTGCTCATGGGTAGTGTAGGTCTCATCTGAGATATCATAGCGCATTCACAAACCCCCCCAGATTATCATATCGTTCCAGCCAAAGAATGGGTCGGTACATGCATAGATGTAGAAGTCAGCAAACATAACCCAGAATAGGGAATAAAGAGCCCATTCTTTGTGTTGCTCATTTAGTTTAGTGGATAATTTCCAGAGTTTGTATTTCATTCGATTCATTGCTGTGGAAGTCCAATCTTGGGAGGCTCCCCCGACAACATGTCTGAATGCATGACATCCGAATGTATACCCAGTAAGCATGATTACGTTGACTAAGAGAATTAGGCTACCAACNGTTACTCCGTAAGCATGAGTGTCGCCTTCGTGGAAATTTACTGACATCCAAACATCAAACGAAAGGAGCGGAAGATAGGCGAGCATAACGTACATGAAATAACGATGTAGATTTTGTACAACTAATATTCCAGTCTCTCCCGAATATTCGTCCCAAGGTTTTGACACTGCACAACCGGTTGGTTGAGCCATGAAGGCACGATAGTATGCCTTTCGATAATAATAACAGGTAGCACGGAATCCAGCTGGGAAAATTAGGATGAACATTGCCGGACTTAACCACTGAAGTTGTTGAGGCACCCAAGAGTGCTCTCCCGGTACAATCAGAGGTGAATAAAGAGGGCTGAGTACGTGAGATCCTGTGTCTTCAATTGCCATAGTGCCAGCGCCGTGTCCAACGCCTGCTGAAAGTCCGAAATCTGAGAAAATCCAGAAGTCAGCCTCCATGAATCCTCTCCATGTTGCATAGAGTATCATGAATCCGAGATATGCGGCCATGGCCGTGGGTCCTTTCCACCATTTGTCGACTCTATCTGTTGCTCCAAATCCCTTCTTCATCGGGAGTGGGAAAGTGATGCCCTGACTCATCTCCGCACCTGATGGTCTAAACGCGCAGTTCGACAGCAATAAGTAATTGCATTCCACCAGTTCAAGAGTCTCTTACGATTGTTGAAAATCCGTAGGTTCAATACACCCCCCCTTGCTGGCTGAACGAGGAGATTTAGCCAGATGATTGACGACCTAACCAGTTCTATTTGCCTCAATTGTGGATATATGCCTGGGGCTTTCATGCCAGGGCTACCATGTCCTGAATGCGGAGAGACAATATTTCCTTAGTTTCACCAAGGGTATTTCCAAACCCAGAGGATTCCATCGTTTACGATTACTTGGATTGCTAGCATTGAGGCTCCAACAAACGGTAGAATTGAACTTCCGGATGCATCGCTCTGCCATGCGCTCCAACCAAAAGACATCAGGAGCAAGTTTCCAGTAACGACAAGCCAAAGACAACCAATAACCAACCACTGTGACCAAACTGCATCCGTCCGGATGTGAAGTGAAGTCAATTCAAGCCAAAACATAGAGGGTATTAGTACTAGTAAGAATGCTATCAATAGTCTCTGATGTCCACCTTCAGAAACCTCTCCGCTCCATGGCCAGCCTATACCTTCAACAACAGAAGATTCCCATCCGAACAGAAGTTGTTGGAAAACGATAAGGAACCCAATAGCGGAGATGAACATACAGGTTACATTTAGGGTTCTCCAAGATTCAGGAATACCACCCCAAAGTGCCATTGGATCATCAGCTCGACGTAATCCTATGACGTAGGATGCAAGTACCATTGGTCCTAGAATAAAGACAACCGTCCTGACAAATTCTCTCGAAATTTCCAACAGAATTACCTCCATTCAAGCAAGGGAGCCGTAATCTGCGTCAGCCTCTTCCATCTCGATTTCGTCAACATCCATTTGAGCTAGTTGTAACTTTCCAGATAACTCATCGTTTACTGCATGCCAGTACGAGTATGCTTCGATTACCCAAATTCCGGACTCACGAGTTCCATTTCCACTACCCTTGACTCCTCCGAATGGTAGGTGGGCTTCTGCTCCCGTCGTCGAGTTGTTAATTCCAGTCATACCGGCCTTGATGCCTGTTTTGTATCGATAGGCCTCGAGTCTATCATTGGTGTAAATTGCAGAGGACAACCCATAGGGTGAAGCATTTGCAAGATGCAATGCATGATCGAAATCTCGGGCCTTGACAATAGTTACCAGTGGCCCGAAAATCTCTTCATGGAAACATTCCATATCTTCTGTGACATCTACATAGACATGAGGCCACATGTAAATGCCTTCGCTCGCATCTCCATGGAAAGTATCTGGCTTGTTGTCATTTGTAATTCTGCCTTCTCCCCAAATTTTCTTTGCACCGCTATTTTCACACATGTCGACACCTTTCATGAAATCAACTGCATATCTTTCGGATAGCATTGGGCCATACAGTACTCCATCATGTCGCATTGAATCACCAATCGAAGTGGATTTCACCTTCTCCATTAATCGTTCAACAAACTCATCATAGATATCTTCGTGAATAATCAAATTTCCTAAGCTAGTACAACGCTGTCCCGCAGTTCCAAATCCTGCCCAATAAGCACCTTCAACAGCATTTTCCATATTTGCTGAAGGCATTATCACAAGCGGATTCTTCCCTCCCAATTCTAGGGAAGCGCTAACGAGATTACGACCGCAAGTTTCTCCGATCATCTTTCCGACCGCAGTACTACCCGTGAATGAGATTTTGTCTACCATCCCTAAATCGGCTGAATCAACCAATGCTTGACCTGCTCCACTACCGTTACCATGTACTAGGTTAATCACGCCATCAGGCAATCCTGCTTCATGCATTACACGCGCTAGGGCGAAGGAAAGGAGGGGCGAGTCTTGAGGGGACTTCCAAACGCAGGTGTTGCCGCACATGATTGCTGGAATCATCTTCCAGAACGGGACCGCTGAAGGGAAGTTGCAAGAATTGATTATTCCACAAACCCCCAATGGTCTACGGTAGGTAAACAACTCTTTGTTCGGTAACTCTGAATTTACGGTCTGACCATAGAGTCGGCGACCCTCTGATTGGAAGAATAGACATGTGTCAATTGCTTCCTGAATTTCACCACCACATTCTTTCAATGTTTTACCAATTTCACGAGCCTGTAAACGAACAAGGTCGTCTTTATGTTCCATCAACAATCTACCCATGTTTCCAATTACCTGTCCACGAGTAGGAGCAGGGGTTGCAGCCCAATCGGGGAATGCAGAACGAGCTGCTCTCAGAGCATCATGCACATCTTCTTTGGTTGAGAGAGGAAACTCTCCGAGGCAATCATCTAACCATGCAGGATTTGTGCTCTCGTAAGTCGCACCGTCACTAGCCAGAGTTAGTTTACCGTTGATAATATTGTAACCTCTTATCTTAGGAGATCCATTTGGATTATTTGCTTCCATGTATTCGAATCCAGTCTCGAGAACGTGGGTCATGCTTCGTGCGAATCGAGAAGTGGAAATGAAACCACCGCATCGCTAATCGTGGTTCTGATAACTAAAATGCTAGATTTGACATTGCTCAATTGGGGGGTTTAACTACCCCCGATGCTGACAACAGTCTACAAGGAGGGGGGAAATATGGCTGAGGAATCGGACAAAGAATTGAAACTCAGGGTGGCAAAAGCAATTCCTAGCGATGTTGGTCATGGAAGAGCAAGAGTGCCTTTTGACAACGAATTGAACCTAAAACCAGGTGATATAATCGAAATAGAGGGAGAGCGTTCGACTGCTGCAATTGTTTGGAGGTGCCGACCCGAAGATGCGAACCTTGGAGTAATTCGAATTGATGGAATTATCCGAAAAAATGCAAGTGTTTCTCTCGGAGATCGAGTTACGGTAAGGAAAGTCGAAGCTCAGCCATGTACACGACTCGTACTTAGTCCAGTTATGGCCAAGCAACAAAAGGTTAGATTTGGACCCGGAATTGAAGGATTTGCCCGTCGTGGACTAAACAAGAGACCAGTAGTATCAGGCGATAGAATATTCATTCCTGGTATGACGCTGTTTGCTGAGGCATTACCTTTCCAGATTGTCCAAACAAGCCCCAAGGGAACAGTTCAGGTCTTGCCAGATACTGAGATAATTATCAAGGAAGAAGCAGTCGATGAGGATGAAGATGCCGAAATATCAAGTATCACTTACGAGGATATTGGAGGCATTGGAGATCAATTGCAAAAAGTTCGCGAAATGATCGAACTTCCATTGAAACACCCAGTTCTGTTCCGTAGACTTGGAATTGATCCTCCGAGAGGCGTTCTATTACACGGCCCACCCGGTACCGGGAAGACCTTGATTGCCAAAGCAGTAGCATCTGAAACACAGGCACATTTTACCTCGATAAATGGGCCTGAAATCATCTCGAAATATTATGGTGAGAGTGAAAAACAACTCCGAGAAATTTTCGACGAAGCCACAGCTAATGCTCCTGCAATCATATTTATCGATGAATTAGATTCAATCGCTCCAAAGCGGGAAGATGTATCAGGTGAAGTAGAGCGCAGAGTTGTCGCACAACTTCTTACACTACTCGATGGAATGCAGGGCCGTGACAACGTCGTTGTAATCGGCGCAACAAATCGACGCGATGCAATAGATCCTGCTCTAAGGCGTCCGGGCCGATTCGACAGGGAATTGGAAATTGGTGTTCCTGACAAAAATGGTAGAGAGGAAATAATCAACATCCATACCAGAGGTATGCCAATAAGTGATGATTTCGATATGGATTGGCTGTTGGATAATTCCTACGGATTCGTTGGGGCAGATATCTCAGCCTTGGTTCGAGAAGCAGCCATGAAGGCTCTGCGCCGTTACTTGCCAGAAATAGATCTAGACGAAGAGCAGATTCCTGCCGAAGTTCTAGAAAAAATGGAAGTAAAAATGATTGATTTCCGTGAAGCCATAAAGGAAATTGAACCAAGCGCTCTTCGTGAAATCTACGTAGAGGTGCCCGAGATATCTTGGGAACAAGTTGGAGGTTTAGAGGAGGTCAAGGAGCGCTTGAAAGAAAGCATCGAATGGCCACTAACTCAGCCAGAAATGTTTGAACATTTCGGAATCAATCCTCCTCGTGGAATCGTACTATTTGGAGCCCCTGGTACTGGAAAAACATTGATTGCAAAGGCAATTGCCAACGAGGCTAAAGCCAATTTCATATCAATCAAAGGTCCTGAAATGGTCTCCAAATGGGTCGGGGAATCAGAAAGAGCGGTCCGTGAGGTCTTCAAGAAGGCCAAACAATCCAGTCCTTCGATTATTTTCCTAGATGAATTTGAGAGTATTGCAGGAGTTAGGCGCAATATGTCTGGTGAAGGTTCAGATGTGATGAATAGAGTAGTCAATCAATTACTATCCAGCATGGATGGTGTAGAAACGATGGAGGGTGTAATCGTAGTTGCTGCGACAAACCGACCAGAGATGATTGACCCTGCTCTTCTCAGAAGTGGTCGCTTCGAGAGAGTATTACACATTCCTCCACCTGATGCAGATTCACGAAAGGAGATACTCCGCATTCACACCAAAGATATGCCACTGGGCAAATTCTCCCTCGATGATCTAGCCGGCCAACTAGATAATTACACCGGAGCTGATATCGAATCTATTTGTCGAGAGGCCGCACTAATCTCTATGCGAGCCGGAAAGAAATCAGTTTCGAAGAAATCCTTTGAGGAAGCAATTGCTAGAGTTAGACCTACAATTACCGATGAGATGATGGAATACTACGGTCGCATGGAAGGTATGCTAACAAGTGGTCTCGAATCTGTACGTCGCCGGCCAGACAGACTTTCTGGAATTGAAGCAGTTTGAGGTGAAAAAATGCCGACGACTTTCGGCCGAGAAATCCTTGGAAGAAATGTCGTTGATCAAGCATCCGACAAGCTCGGAGTTCTAGCGGATTTTAGAATCGATATGTCCAGTGGAAGAATCACTGCTCTACTAGTGGCTCTCGAGAATGATTTGGATCCAGCAATGCTACCTTGGCCGACCGTAGAAGGCCTACTCTCTGTTCCAGTTGAAGAGATTGCAGAGGTCGGAGTGAATATCCAACTTGCCCGTTGAGTCGATGCAAGCCCCGTTCAGCGGTGAATAACGGTCTTAAGTCGTAGTTGAGGCTCGTCAGACGTTCCGTAGGAACGGTGGCTTGCAGCATGGCGGATTCTCGCGTTTGGATGAGGAGGCTAACGTCGAGGCAAACTCGACGTCTTGCAATCACCACCGCGTTCTGGTTAATGTTAGGAATTCTTCTCTTTTCAATTCTACAAACATACATCATCACCGGTGAAAAACAGCAATCTGCTTACGGTGACGATTGGAACGATTTGAACGGATTTAGAGACGAAGTATCGAATTTAGGAATTGAAACCACCGCATTGATCTCAAGTCCATTACTACTTACAGAAATAGATGACCCTGAACAAGCAATTTTCGTCATCTCAGGGGTTGAGAGGGATACGATTTCTTTACCCAAATTTACAGGAGATGAAAGCATTGTCGATTTCCGAGAAGCTGATGGATACACCAGTTCAGAAATTTCTGCAATTAGAGATTTTGTTGACGCTGGCGGTACTCTTCTGTTGATGGATGATTTTGGTTATTCTGCGAGTCTCGCAGATGAATACGGCTTGACCTACTCGGGCCATCACCTCTACGATGGTGAAGCATGGGCTAGAGAACTGGACTTCAATTTCGTTTGGGTAAACGAAACCTCTGCGTTCAATTTCACTTCGACCTCTGGTTCAGTCGCAATGTCAATGCATCCATGTTTGCGCGATGTGGACCTTGATGGAGTAATCGATTTACTTGACGACGAACCATATGACCCGAATGTAGGTGGTGTAATAACAGAGCAAAATGTTGGGCTTTGTGCACACAGATGGGATCAAGAAACCGGTGAATGGGACTTTACAGAAAACTACAATCTATTGACAAATTCTCCGTCGGCGTTTGAGAAGGATGGAGCATTCAACCCCGCTGAGAATCGCTACGCCATTAGTGCAAGTACTCTTGATTCATATCTAGATACCAACGATGATGGTAACCTAACAGTCGGTTTCGAGGCGGCAGGAATAGCAGGGGATGAACAAGGTCCATTTGCTGTTTATGTCAGATATTGTGTAGATAGAATGTGTCTAGATTCAGATTCTGGCCGAGTTCACTTTGTCAGCGATGGTTCGGTTCTAATCAATTCACTATACAGTGCAGGGCCTGATAGCCCGTACGCTGACTCCGTCCCGTTAAACGATAATCGTAAGTGGGCCCTAGATATTATCGCTGAAGCTCTACTTCTAGGGAATACAAGCACAGATGCCGGCGAGGAAGCAATCATAATTTTCGATGAATCTCGGCACCAGCAGGAAACTCCAATGGGCGATACCTACAATCTACTATACTACATTCTAGTCTACTTTACTAACGATTGGATGGCTATGCTGATTCTATTCTTAACTCTCTTTATCATCCTAGAGGCGGTCCTCATTCGCAAGGACGATCCCGAGGATTGGCGTCATGTATTCCGAATCATCTACTATGGATTCGGTGATGCTCGAAGGTATGATTACTATCAGAGACCTCAGAAAATTCGGCAGGTGTTATTGACTAGAGTTCGTAATCTCAATACCATGTCTCGAGAAGAATTCGATGCACTACCTGCCGCTGAATTACAGCGTATAGTCGATGATCCAGTGTTAGTCCAATTCATCTTTGAAGATAGACGATATAAGCCAGATGAGTTAGTTGGAATAATCAAACGAGTCAAGGCATGGGGTCAAACTACAGAGGAGAGTGATGCCTGATGTGGACACGTAAGGCAGCAATCATGCTGACCAGTGGTATTTCTCTGATATTGATTGGAATGATGATATCTCATTTCCAATTGATGATCATTGGCCTAACATTCATCGCTTTCTTGGTAATTAACGGCTGGGTGACGGGCCACTCAGACCTCGAGATTACTCGAAACATTTCAGCACAAAATGTGTACAAGGGTGACGATATCTTAGTCGAAGTCAGCGTCACCAATAACTCGTATCGTCGAACTCAATTGCTCGAGGTATTCGACAATGTCCCTCATGAGATGAAAATGAGGCGAGGAATCAATCAGATGAGAATGAATCTTGGTCCTGGACAATCTGCTACAATGCGATATACGGTTCGTTGCCCACTGCGTGGTCATTACACCGTTGGGCCAGTTTCTGTCCGTCATCGTAACGCATTCAATCTCTTCGTCAATGAATCAAAAGTTGACGATCGAACCGATATTACGGTATTTCCACAAGTTCGCGAAGTTGAGGAAGCCCTACTTCGGTCCAATGTACCAAAAATGTATACCGGGGCAACTACTCTGAAAACTCCTGGTCAAGGAATGGAATTCTACTCTCTACGTGAGTATCTTCCAGGAGATGCGTTCCGAATGATTAACTGGAAGGCATTTGCTAGAACTGGAGAATTGATGGTCAATGAAAAGACTCGTGACGCTGTTACTGACGTGTTCATCATTCTCGATACTAGAGACGTTGCAAGAATAGGAACAGTCCTCAAAAATCCATTGGAGATGGGTACTGTAGCGGCGGCTTCGATTGCAAATTATTTCATTCGCCGCCGTGATTCTGTTTCGATAGTCACCTATGGTGATAGGATGAACTACCTACCACCAGAAACTGGTGACAAGCAGTACTACAAGACTCTGAGTATGCTTGCTGGTGTAACTTCCAAAGGCAGTATGCCATTGCAAGCGGTGACCAATGCGATGAGCTCTCGAATCAGTCGAGGGTCTCCGGTTTTCATCATCAGTAGCCTCGAAGGCGATGGGACAACACTCCCTGCAATCCGAAACCTTGCAGGTAAAGGCCACGAGGTCATCGTTCTGTCACCATCAAGTATCGACCTTGAGAGATTGGTAAGTAGAATACCTAGAATGTCCTATGAGGTACTCAAGCTAGAGAGACAGAACAGATTAACGGCAATTTCAGGATATGGAGCAAAGGTCATCGATTGGATGCCTGATATTGAATTATCACAGGCTTTGCTACAGGTTAAGTCGGCTTAAGGAGGTGAAGATATGGCAATGGAAACAGTACCGCCAAGTCAGACATTACATCTTCCTCGTTTACGCCGTCGCTGGCAAATTCTATTCCTACAGATAATCGCTACAGCCGCTCTACTCGCTTTATTGTTTAGGATGACTGAAGTATACGGACCGTGTGATGATGGATTCCTGGAAGATGGCAATAATTGGTGTCCTTCTTACGAGCACACTAGAGGTCTAACGTGGGTTAATGATCAACCTTCTTTCCAAAATAATGCACTCTCGGGAAGTGATGGTTTGATTATACCCCGAGAATTGACTGGAATCGACTCAACTGGTTTTGCTAGTCAGGTTGCTCCACTTACTATGTGCTTCCTTATTGTAGGCTTGTGGATGCTCTATCAAGCTAGAGATGAAAAGGTAAAACTGTGGACTCGCAGAGGTTTTACCGGCGCTATTGCACTATGGGCCCTTGTACCATTCATTCTAGATTGGTTTGATGAGATTGGAGTTATCGGCTTTCATCTTCCGTTGCAACATATCGGTTCTCTATTCCAACCACTACAATTAGCAATTGAGTTATTCTTCGTTGGGATTGTCTTCGCGCCAATATTGGCTGGATTAATCGGTATCTGGAACCTATCTCGAAGGGCGCTTACTTGGTCAGTTGGCTTCTTCTTGATGGTTATCGGAGTACACGCGTTACTTACCTTCCAAGGAATAACAGATACAGTGGCCGGTATTGGCCTCAAGCCGCTGCCAGCGCAAATTGGCGAAGCGACCCTGTATGGTGGGCTAATTTCTCCATTAGCACTTGATTTACTTGGAATTGCAATTCTGATACTACTATTCCACGAGGCTGGCAATGCCGTTATTGGCCATCTTGAGTATGCGGTGATGTTACCAGATGCTAGTAAGTCAGATCCAGAATATGTACGTCAATTCAACAATGTAGTCAACAGTCATGTTTTGCATACAGTTGCAATTATTGGCGGTGTCGCCATTACTACTGCACTCGCACTCGAGTTTGATGCACTAATGCTCGATATAGTGGCTGTAATGGAAGGTGGACAGTGGAGTGGACAAGTTTCCGAATCCCTAGAGTTGCAATTGACATACGGGAAGGTTATCTCAGCCGGATTATTCCTATTGGCGGTGGCTGGAATGAGATATGTGGTCCCATGGCAGAGGGTTAGTGGTCTAATCGAAACTGGAATTGCTAGTCTACGCGGTACAAGATCGGATTCCTAAATCCTCATCTAATTCCGAGTAATTTCTCAAAAAATAGAACTATTTGACTAGAAATATAGAGGGTGGCTAATCCAAGAATAATGACAGCAACCGGATTAGCCCACCACCCTAGTTGAGGTTCTAGGGCAGAAATCACCTCGTTACTGATTTGCCAAGCCCCGAATATACAAGCAAAGAGTACGAATCTATCCATCCAAGGCGAGGTCTTCTTTCCGGCTGTATTTGCCCTATTGGGTAGGTTGCCAACCTCGCTCATGGTTAGGTTGTGAAAAATATCGCCAATATATGCACCGATTGGTCTTATTCCCATTCTACATGCAGTATCAGTTGGGTTCAAGCCACAGAGGTCAGCCCGCAGGTTATGGCCGCAGGTATCGACATAGAGACTTGCAGTCGCTGTGATAAGCCTGCTATATTGCATCAAGAATACAGCGGCCAACACTTCTGCGCCTATCACCTGAGGCAGTCGATCAGAAAGCGAGTGTCCAAAGATTTGCGTAGTCAATTGGTCTTGCCCAAAAACGCCAATCATGAGGATGGTCGGCCATTCACAATCCTAGCCTGCGTCTCCGGTGGTAAGGATTCTGCAGTGCTATTGGATATGTTGGTGGATATTATTGGAAAGCGACGCGATGTGAAAATCATCGCCGGTTGTGTTGATGAGGGAATAGATGGATACAGGTCACCTTCATTGGAATGTGCAAGGGAATTAGCCGAATCCTTGTCAATCGAATTTGTTACCTTATCTTACGAAGAAATGGGTTACGAAAGAATGGACGAAGTTGTACAAAGAATGCCGATTATTGCCAATAATCATGATGAGGCGAAGGGAATGATGCCTTGCTCATATTGTGGTGTTTTTCGTAGGCAAAGTCTCAATGCCCTTGCCGAAAAGGTGCAAGCAGATGTTATGGCACTAGGTCATAACCTCGACGATATGGCTCAATCAATATTGATGAATATGCAGAAGGGCGAGATAGAGAGAAGTGTTAGACTCGCCCCACACACAGACACTCCAATCGAAGGACTAGCGCCACGCATAGTTCCGTTACGTTGGGTGCCTGAACAGGAAATACATGCTTATGCCTTCTCCAAAGGTCTTCCAATTCATCACGGAGATTGTCCTCATGCACCTGGAGCAATGAGACAACAAAGCCGCGCAATTGTAGCCTCTTTGGAGGCCCAAAGTCCGGGGGCACGTCACGGATTACTGCACGCTTTGGAACAGATTAGGGAGTTACACCGAGAGGCAAGAGGGAGCCATCAGTCGGATATAACAAACTGCCAACAATGTGGAGAAATAACAAGTCGCCCAATTTGCCAATCCTGTATAATGAAAGATTGGTTAGCGGAATCCTCTCTATGATCCATCAACTGTGGAATCGATGAGGGCTGGATACGTGATTTATTCCTGCGGTAGAATCTAGCATGCCTCTTTCGATAGAATGTGAATCAGATAACGCCTGTTTGATTGAATTTACAGGTGCGCATGGAATACCATCGAGTATAGCTTCCAATTCACTAGATGTGAATTCAATCACAGATTCTGAAATTAAATCATCTACCAATACTCTATCTTCAACACGTTGAGCATTTTTCGACCAATTCGAATCTTCTGGAATTTCTAATCGCAATGCTTCGACCAACTTCATCCATTGCTCATCTGAGCCGACTGCAATAACAAATTCACCATCTAAAGTTGCATAGGCTCGATAGGGCACTAGATTTGGATGCGAAGTTCCCATCGTTGTGGGATTACTTCCAGAAATTATTGCGTTCTGGGCTTGATTAACTAAAAGATCCAGAGCGCAATCCCATAGCGATAGGGTCAGTTTGGCACCAATTCCTTCTTTCTCCCTTCTGTAAAGGGCTGCAAGAATCGCAGAACTAGCATGCAATCCGGTTGCAACATCAATTACTGCAACTCCAACCTTAGCGGTATTTCCCTTTTCGTCACCTGTAATCGACATCAATCCACTACGTGCCTGCATTACAATGTCGTAACCACCTTCTCTAGATCTCGGTCCGTNATTTCCGTAGGCGCTAATGCTGCAAACNATCGCATTTTCNGGCCANGACGTAAACCATTCTTCGGATTTACCAGGGCGGAAATTTTCGATAATTATGTCTGAATCGGAAATCAATGCCCTGACATCTTCCAAATCGCTTNCAATCTTGAGATTCTTTCTAANNACTGATTTTCCTAAATTCACAGAAGTCCAATATGCTGCAACCTGTTCATTTTCAATTTCCGTAAATGGAGGCCCCCATCCTCTGGTATCATCACCCCAAGGTGCTTCAACTCTCAGAACCGTTGCTCCTAAATCAGAAAGTAACTTTGCAGTATATGGTCCCGCTAATACTCTGGATAAATCGAGAACCCTTACACCCTCTAAAGGTCTAAACATATNTCCCGCTTGATGATAAAGTGCATCAATAGTTGTATTATGATGCCTTGTAAATGGACTAATTTTCAGTAGAATTTGACTTCCACTTCCATCTCTTGACTAACCGATTTGTGAACAGGACAAGCCAAGCCTCGCTTGATTAACCACGCTCGGTCTTCACTATCCAGGTCTGTAGGTAAGGAGATTTCAACTTCCAACTTCGATACTCTACGGGGGCCCGAAGCCATATGTTTCTCTACTGAACCACTCATTCCGCTAACGTCTAATTTTCTAGAATCTGCGGCTATAGCAATAATCGTCATCATGCAATTCAACATAGATGTAGCCAAAAGGTCAGTCGGAGAAAAGGACTGACCCTTTCCCATGTTGTCAACCGGAGCATCTGTGACCAATGTTTGACCTGAGGGTATGTGCGTTGCAGAGCATCTCAGATTGCCGTCATAGACCGCTTCTATTCTGACCATCAGGAGGCCTCATAGGATTGATTCGGCCAATTCTTCAATCGATTGAGAGCGACCGCAATATGAGCACCTTAGGTCAAGTGGATCAGCGGAAATCACTCGTAACTTGTGAGGTAGTGGTTCTCGTGAGTTTTGGGTTATACAATTCCAGAATGAACATCGAGCGATATTTACCAATTCTGAACCGAGCTCGATTTGGCGTTTTTCAGCCACGCTGTAATTTCGAATAATCGCAACTGAAGCGTTTGGAGCAATCAGTGCGAGTCTATCCAACTCTTCCTGAGTTAATTCGCGGTCTTCGATTTTCAATACATCCTTTCGACCAGCCTTTCCACTTGGAACATTCATTACCAAACTAATTGGATTAGATCGGCCAATGTCCACTCTCAGCATTTGCATTACTTGCAATGCCTTTCCTGCTGGAATGTGGTCGACTACGGTTCCATTGCATATTGCGGTAACTCGTCTCATCTCACTCATTCGCCAACCTCCTTTGGAACTTCAACGCCGAGACTTCTGCAAAGAAGAGCCATTCTTGTTGGAACACCATTGAAGGCTTGTTGGAAATATCTCGCGTGTTGTGTCGAGTCGACGCTCGGGTCTATTTCGTCGACTCGAGGAAGTGGATGCATTACAATCATCCCTGCTTTGGCTACAGCCAAGTCATCCGCAGTCATTTTGTAGATTCCTGCGACCTTTGCATACTCATCTTCATCAGGGAATCTCTCCTTTTGTATTCGGGTCATGTAGATGACATCCGCATCTGCAATCGCTCCAGCCAAATTCTCACTTTCGACAACATCAGAACCATGAGATTGCAAATCGCCGACGATTTCAGTGGGCATCCGTAGACTTTCGGGTGAGACTAGGGTTAACTTGGCCCCGAATCTAACCAGTGCATGGGATAAGGAGTGAGTAGTTCTTCCATAGCGAAGGTCGCCTACTAATACAACATTCAATCCTTCTAAAGTTCCATGAGCTTGTCGAATTGTGAAAAGGTCAAGCATTGTCTGAGTTGGATGGTTTCCTGCTCCATCCCCTGCGTTTAGAACTGGGATTTCAATCGCGTCTGCACTATACTGTGCAGCGCCTTGTCGAGGATGACGAATTACTGCTATGTCTGAGTAGCCATCAACCATTTGCATGGTATCGTAGAGCGTCTCTCCCTTGGCTACACTGGAGCCTACAGAACTAAGGTTTACCACCTCACCTCCGAGTCTCTTCATGGCTGATTCGAAAGACATTCTAGTTCTGGTTGAATTCTCGAAGAATAAGTTACCAAGTACCTTTCCCTGTAATAATGGAGCGTATACATCTCCATTTGCGACTGGTAACAACCTTTCAGCCGCATCGAGTATTTCCAAGATCTCGTCATTGCTTAGATCGTCCATGGTAATCAGGTCGCTCATACCTTCTCCTCCGACGAAACCCAACGCCGCCATTTGATAGCCCTTACCCTTGGTAAAATTAGCCCAAACCGTTCTCCGTCGTCTTGAAGTCGGATGATTGCGCCGAATAGTCGATGATTATCTCGCGTACGCCAGTGCGGGTGTCTTTCTGCGGAGGTGGAACCGATCTTGATTGGTTCGCTAATTCAGAGAAAAATGGTGGACGTGTCACCTCTTTGGCGTTAAATCGTTACATCCATGTAACTGTAAATGCTCGATTTGATGATATGGTCCGAGTATCTTACTCAAAAATGGAATTAGTCGATAATTTTGAGGAAATTGAACACGAATTAGTCCGTGAAGCCATGAGAATGACTGGAGTCACCTCAGGAGTAGAGATTACCACCATCGCCGACATACCATCTCGCGGAACAGGTTTGGGTTCCTCATCCACCGTAACTGTGGGCCTTCTAAACGCTCTACACAATTTTGCTGGAAGAGAAGTTTCTGCAAGGCAATTAGCCGAAGAAGCTTGCAAAATTGAGATTGATATTCTTGGCCAACCAATAGGGCGGCAAGACCAGTACGCAGCGGCTTTTGGCGGTGTCAATTCGATTTCATTTGGGTCTGATGGAGTCTTTGTCGATCCGCTCGATTTGGCAGATGATGTCCTCGAGCGACTTGAATCAGAATTCACTCTTGTATTCACTGGCATGAGTCGTCGGGCGAGTTCGGTGCTGTCGGAATCACCCAAAGATGAAGCAGATAGACTTGCGAGGCTGCGCACCATTCGCGCGCAAGCGGACGAGGCGCAAGCTCGCTTAGAATGTGGAGACTTAGCAGGGCTTGGTGCGCTACTCGAGGGCGCTTGGCAGGCCAAGCGCGGAATTACTGCCAGTGTTTCAAACGAGGAACTAGATGCTCTCCACGACCGAATCCTCGCACTTGGCGCCAGCGGAGCAAAACTCCTCGGCGCCGGAGGCGGGGGATTCTTCCTCGCTCACGGTGATGCTGGATTACGAGCCCAACTCACCGCAGAACTAGGCGATAGCCACCGAATTATTCCACTAGCCATCGACTACGATGGCTCAACAATCATCCACACCGGAAGTGAATGAATGAATCGAACCATACTCGCAATACTGTTGACAACGTTGATGTTGATTCCACTCATCCCAATCGCGAGCGCGGACGCACACGGTATTCCAGAGGACCTCGACCCATACGACGGTTGGGCGAAACTGGAAATCCATGACCCTCTGATGGTAAACTCGAATATAACAGCGACTTGGACTCTCAACTTCTCCATATCCGATTACCACGGAACAGGACATCTTGTCCATCCAGGATTAGGCATTCGTAAGCAAATAGATATGTATCTCGGAGATGGCGATGACTATCTTAACCAGAGTGAAATTGACCTATTCACCCCATATTTNGANAATCGCGCATGGAATAATTCTGAGCGAGCGGGATGCTGCATGCTTGACTACGAAGCATTCGAACCAACCAATATCACAATCATCGCCAACCCACCAAGTCCCGGTCCTGTGATGTTCCGAAATGGTTCGTGGGGCTGGACCGAAATAGTCGAGCTTGCAGGNTCTACNGACGGTCGNAGTACTCGCCTGCTCGACCTACCGCGCACTGGCGCGGGAGTCGAAGAAGTCCCTCTCACAATATTCCTNCCAAGCCCATATGAATACCGCTACTCAGCCATGGTAGATGTAATCGAGGGCTCGCCTGGCGAGTTCACAGTCAATCGCTCTGCCGTTCCAGTAGCAAGCGATATCAGAATCAGTTTGGGTGAAAACTCGCCTCCGAATATCGTCGCAAACCGTTTGAGTAGCAGTACGCAACTCGCATTAGATAGATCTACGACTTACGAGGTAAACTGTGTTGATAGCCACCTAGATGATACTGAGATAAGTTGGACATTCAGCAATAATGGCTCAATTGTGCTTAGCAGCGACCAGCCTTTTGTTTCCATTACTCCATCTGAATATAATTTCAGTCATGGAGACGTACTAAGCACAGTGGTTGAATGTACAGATCAATTTGGTTCAACTAGTCAGTGGTTCGAAAATGTCGTAATCGACGGAGAATCTCCAACATGGGAAGCATCCTTTGTTGCCCAATCGACTGAGAATGGAGAGGTTGCAATCGATATTAGCGATGGAATTATCGAAATCGGAAGCGAGGANATTTTACAGATTAACATCTCTGCTTCAGATGAATCAGGATTGGATACGACAATTGAGATTACAAGTAATCGAAGTAGTGAATGGAGGCATATAGATTGGAATCAGATGTTCGCTCAAAGTCGCTTCCCGCAAGGTGAAAATGTAAACAACATGAATCTAGAGATTACAGATCGTCGTCAGTCAAAACCTGCAACAACTTACTCTCTTCATCTGATGGTTGCAGATGATGCAGGCAACTCCGTACATCAGGATTGGGTAATTTTGGTCCTTGACGGTGCAGGCCCAACAATTCTCCCAGACATTTACTCAAATGATGTTATGATTTCTGCTGAACAACCCGCTAGGGCTGATGAACTAATTACTGTTAACCTAAGCAATTCTTACGATGATTTGGATTCTATTTATGACACCAGGTGGACATTCATATTGAACCAAGAAGCACAATTTGAAAACCAATCATTTGCGGATATAGAAACTTTTGAAATCGAACCATTGGAAGCCGGTAGTCACTGGTTTATCTTGATGGCCTGGGATTCAAAAGACAACATGAACGTNCTCTCTTTTTCAATTGCGGTACAACCATCTCCGGGCGCTAACATCAGCATTTGGAACGTAAGTTANGATGGCACTCCGACAGTTGGCGAAACTATCGAATTATACGCAGTAGTACAGAATATTGGGGGGGATCCAGCGGTAGGTAGACTGTGTAGCGGAGAACTTTGTTCAGATTACGTCAACATACCCTGGGCAACTTCCGTAGGTCCAGGTGTGGTCGGAATTTCATTGGTAATTCCACTTGAAGGGGCCGGAGAATTACCCCTTCGCTTAGAATGGGAAGATAGCGAACAGAAGGACAATTCAATTGCTATTGATTCCAATATTATAGTCAATCCTGACTCAGGACCTCTTCAAGTGATTCTTGGTGTTTTTCTAGTCCTCGCAGGCTTAGCCATCGGTGCTCGAATGTTGTGGGGCCCACAGCGTTTTGAAGACTAAATTAACCCCAAAGTAGTATTTCCTCTGGGTACAAACAACCGCTCGACTCTTGACCTATGCGCCTTGGTCTAGAGGTATGGTTCTACCACCCGACCACGCTGATCGGGTAATCGCCCAGCATCGCTCAAGGGTTGAAAAGGTGGCTATGGCAGGAACTTTGTTACTGATTACATCTGCTGGTTGGTGGTTATTTCCAGCTATGGATGGTAGTGTAGAACTCCTGCCTAGAATGGGTCCTGTAATCGCTATGTTCGTTGCGGCTCTAATGCTGATGGATCTAATCGACCATGGGCCAGTAGAGCGCTCTAGAATTGCTATCGCATGCGGTCTTGCTTGGCCGATGGTTATCGCTATGGCAATCGATTCATTTGGAGATGGAGACAGAGCTCTTGCTTCTGTCATATTGATTCTTGTTGCAACAAGTCTTCTGCTACATTGGCGAAACGCCCTAGGTAGTTCNCTTTCCACGANGAGATTACGAGCGTTTTCNGGNCTAGCAGGAACTGCTCTAGGAATTGCAATAATAATATCTCTAAATCTTGAGTTAATGATTGCTGGAGNATTTGCAGTTGCTTGTATTGCNATGGTNTTTCCTGACTTATTNGCTAAAGACGATGTTCACGAAGAAAGGAAAAAATTNGCCAATGAATTAGANCANGCCGAAGCAAGAATGCTTGAGTTACGCTCAAAGAATTCTGGCTTAGAACAGGCCTCCTCTTTGATTCAACAAGCACGAGATGAGGGTTGGAAAAATCCAGCCAGAGGAATGGTGCTAATCGAGGAGGCGGATAGAGAGGCAAAGCGAATCATGGAAATGGCAGTAGATATCGACGCAATTCGCAGTGATTCGCTTTCAGCAGTCGAAAAGTCAGAAGAAATTGCCCCCGTAGTCCAAGGCCCCCGCAAGGCTTTCGAAATGGGGGATAGAGAGGCGGGNCANGGTTCCCTTAGAGAGGCNGAGACNCTTTATCGCCTAGCAAAAACAAAAGCAGCAGCGATAGAAAAATATTGGCAAGAAGCAACGAATTCTATAGATGCCGCTGAGAAGGCTATAGCGGCTAAATCAGGTTCTGGTTCCGATGCGGTTAGAGGTATTCTGGGAGCAGCAAAGGAAGCGATGGATGCAGANGAACCNGCCGAGGCACTNCATATTGCAAATTCNATTCCAGCTCATATCGACAGTCTTGAAGCCTCTAGCGACGAGGCAGAGATTGCAATTNCGGATGCTGAAGCCGCACTAAATTCGGCAGAAGGCGAATTGGCCTTAACCAATGCAGAACGNCTAGCAGAAGCCAAGGAAGCCTTCGCNAAGGGTGACGCNCCTCTAGCCAAGGGTCTTGCAGATAGTTTAGCACGCGAAGTCAGAGAAACTTCGGATGCTATGCAAGAAGTCCAGCGGGCATTACGACAAAAGAAACAGATTTCAGATAGATTTCCAACAGGCCAAGCCGGTCAAGTTTGGCAATCAAGGCTTGAGGAAGTGGAAACTTCTGCATCATCTGGTAAATGGGTTAACGCCTCACAATCTCTAACTTCGTTAACCAACGATTTAGCNTCCTATGAGTCAGAGGCNAGTGAAGCNAGAGAATTGTTGGACTTTGTCCAATCTGAATGGTCTGAACTTCGCCGCCGTCTCGATTCGAGTTCTATTGGCCCCACAGATGAGTCTCGTAGAGCAACTGAGGCCGCGGTGAATGAAGCGACTGACGCTTTAGATTCCGGAGAAATCCAAGATTGTTTGACCGCTTTAGGAAAAGCAGACGAGTTACTTGAGAACCTACGTCGTAGGGTCATCTGAGATTATTCCGAGGCTGGAACTAGCCCCAAGTCTCTCTCTCTATTCGTAATTTCTGCGAATAAGTCAGACACGAATTGATCCAAAGGAACACCGTTGCACTGGTCGCCATTTCGTGCCCGAATAGAGACGGTTTGATTCGCGGCCTCATCCTCACCAAGAATCAACATGTAAGCGGGCCGCATTTTTCTATGCATTCGGATTTTCTTACCAATGGTAGCATCAGAATCGTCAACTTTGACACGAACTCCAGCAGATTCCAAAGAGTTTTTCACTTCAGCCGCATATTCGATTTGTTTTTCTGAAATGGTAATTACCTGAACCTGTATTGGCGATAGCCAAGTAGGGAAATTACCAATCCAATGCTCAGTCAAGAAAGCAACAAAGCGTTCGTGAGTCGATAGAGGTGCCCGATGAATTACGAATACCTCACCATTTTCCTCACCATTCTCATCCTTGTAACTCAACTCGAAGCGGTCCTTCGCCGCGAAATCCAACTGTATCGTCGACATCGACTCCTCACGCCCGAGCGCGGTCGTAAACTGAATATCGATTTTCGGACCGTAGAAAGCCGCCTCCCCGATCTCTTCGACAAAAGGCACACCCATATCGACTAGAATTGATCGCAAGTGTTCCTGAGTCGACTCCCAAATTTTGGCGTCTCCGATATACTTCTCAGTATTCTCAGGGTCCCACAAGGATAGACGCAAGTGGAAGTTCTCGAACCCGAAGGTTCGGTAGTAATCGTTGACCATCTGCACGTTCGCACGCACCTCATCTCCTACCTGGTCCAGCGTACAGTAGATGTGAGCGTCATTCATCGAAAGCATGCGAACTCGGAGCAGTCCAGCAAGAGTCCCGGATAGTTCGTTGCGGTAGACTGTACCATACTCGGCAATGCGAATTGGAAGTTCTCGGTAACTTCGCTTTTTGCTGGAGAAAACCAAATGATGCATTGGGCAGTTCATTGCCTTCAGATAGTATGTTCCGTCATCCATTTCCATTGGTGGATACATTCCATCTGCATAGTGAGGAAGGTGT